>Ga0209594_1000572_pt1 | contig 20955 bp, 14 predicted proteins | sample AshMeaCrysSpring_FD_184126 | JGI IMG/M metagenome (GOLD analysis project Ga0209594, IMG submission 184126) | Groundwater microbial communities from Big Spring, Nevada to study Microbial Dark Matter (Phase II) - Ash Meadows Crystal Spring... | ecosystem: Environmental > Aquatic > Deep subsurface... | reverse complement strand
TTTTTTTTTTTTTTTTTTTTTTTTTTTTTTTATTTTTTTTTTTTTTTTTGCCGTTATTTTTTACAAAAATTTACTTTTAGAGTTAATTTGATTTTGCTTAATTTAGTCCTAAAAACCGCTTTAACTCTGAGGTTTTCATCTTTTTGAATCATTTTTGTTTTTTTTTAAAATGTATTTGGTTGTGTTTACTTATTTTAAGTAATTTTAACCTAACTTAACTTTGCTCAGGTATAACCCTTTATTTTCTGTTCTTTTGTTTCTCTGAGTTTTTTAGGTTACTTTAATAATTTTTAACAAAAATTAATCATTGCCAGAGCAATGATTTTTGAAGCGGGAGATCGTTGGATTTTTCTTCACTAAACTAATTCTGGCGCTCTAGTTGCTGCTGAATTACTAACTGTTCTTGTTGTTGTTGTTGTTGTTTTTGTTGAATTTGACGTTGCATCTCTTGTTGAAATTGAATTGTGGAATTTAATTTTTGTTGTTGATTTAGTTGTACTTGTTCTAATACCTGGGTTTGTAATGGTTGTTGTGGTTGCACTGGAACAGCCATGTTATATTCAGGTGAAACACTCGCATTGTAAGTATTTACACTTACTCCCCTAACCATACCTGGTGGTGCAACTGCTGAACTTGGAGGAGGTGTTAAAACCGTATTACCAACCATTGGATTAACATAATCGTTATAAGTTTGCCTTTGTATTCCAAATTGGGGTCTTACTACTAACCCCAACTCTCCATAATTTCTGTCCATTTTTACATTTTCAAAATCATAAACTCCTTGCAAAATTTCTGAAGATTCTACCTGGGGTAAAATAATTGGTTCTTCACTTTCATCATCATTTCCATTCACTTTAAATTCCATTATTTTATCAATTACATCTTGAAAAGTAGCATTTTTTGACCTCTTAGTTTCGTTCATTGAACTGGCAATACCATAATAAGCAACATCCCCTTCTGTTGTGTTTTCAAATCGTTGATCCTCAAAATTAACTGTCCCTTCTGAGTTAATTGTTTCTTGCGTTGCTGGAATTTCTGCCCCAAAAGCACTTAAGTATTCTTCTGCTGATAAAGCTGTATTTGTCTCCCTTGATGAATTGGCAAAAATATTTTTATTCATCACTAATAATAACCCAATTAAAGCAGTTAATACGCAAAAACTACTCATTATGTTAACAGATTTATTCATTTTCTTATTCATTAGAAAACCTCCAATTTTTCTTAAGTATTTTCTCTTGATCTACAAGTTAACAAATTACTTTGATAAGTGTCTATACATATAAAAGTCAAATATTGCAAATGGTTGCCTAGTTAATTTACACAAAATTTTAATCTTCGTAAATTATAACAACTAGCTGGGTTAACATTTCAACCTTGAGTCATTCAATTTACTTGTTTATGCTGATAACTCAAACAAATTTGACTCTATATTAGAAAGGCAAAGAGGGGTTTAAATTAAGATAATAAAATGCAATTTAAATGCAGAAAAAATTTTTGTTGTTTAGTTGTATTCAAAATAACTATTTTTTGGTAAGATAAAATTAAGTAGCGATCGACTTAAATTGCTGCATAAAAGCAAAAAATCTTTGATTATTATATAATTGGTAGATTATATCATAAACCGCCAGAGGTTAAAACCTCTGGCTAATAGCGAAAGTCCGTTAAAACGGACTAAAAATCTTATGTAAGTTTAAAAAATACTCATTTAAAGCGGACATCACTTATTAAAATTATAATAAATCTGAAAAAAATCAAATAATTATTAAATAATACTTAATTTTTACACGAAGTAGGGTGGGCATTGCCCACCCTTTGATTATTATATAATTGGTAGATTATACCATAAACCGCCAGAGGTTAAAACCTCTGGCTAATAGCGAAAGTCCGTTAAAACGGACTAAAAATCTGATCTAAGTGAAAAAATTAGTCATCTAAAGGAGACATTACTTATTAAAATTATCATAAATATAAAAAAAATTAACTAAGCTTTAAATAAAAATTAATTATTACACAAAGACCGAAAAGAAAAAATGAAAATTGTATTTAATGTTTTTAGTAAGAGACAGTATGAAATTAACTAACCTACTTTGGTAACTGGGATAAAACACAAGCGGCGATTTGTTGTGCAGAATCGTTTTGTTGTCTGACATGAAGTAACTTATCATGTATTTTTTGTAACTTTTCGGGATGTTCCAAAAAATCGATCGCCATTTCAGTTATATCAGCAGGTTGTAACTCACCTACCAATTCTGGCACTATTTCTGATTTTGCCCAAATATTCGGCCATGCAAATAAACGCCCTTGTTTAATTACCAACCCATTAATAATTGTGGCAAATAATGAACCTAGTAAGGGCAAATTAGCTAAAAATCCTGGGATACCATCCCAAGAGCGCATTGCATCTAACTGTTGAGTGGGGAGTAAAACTATCATGGGAATACCTAAAGCGCCTAATTGTGCTGTATTTGCTCCTACGGTAGTAATGCACAAGCGGCACTGACAGAGTAAGTCATAGGCAGGAAACTGGGTAACTAACTCTATTCTTACCCCAGTGGAAGTTTTTAAATAAGGTGGGTTAGAGTTGACTAACTCAGCGCTGATACCCCCAAATTTATCAATGATGGGGTTTTTTTTCGGGTCAGCAAACCTGGCTAAAGTGGTTAAATCTAATGTGGGAGCAACTGGGATAACACAACGAGTTTGGGGGCGTTTTTGATGGAGGTAGGAGGCGATCGCCACACTCAAAGGTACTCCCTGAGATAATTTTGCTGTTTTTGATCCTGGTAACAAACCGATCAACTCTTGGGAGTTTTCCCCTGGGAGCATACTTTTAGGCTCACATTGAGGAATATCTATCATTAAATCCCCAACTATAGTTATTTTATGATGGTACTTTTGGGGTACTTTATCCCTTACCGACTGGTTCATCACTGCAAAACTATCCAGCCAACGATACCAGCGAGCTTCCCATTCAGCATAGACTACTGTTTTATAACCCAGACGAGAACCAATAACCAGGGGAAAAAACTGATCGCCACCAAGAAATAACACCACTCCTTGTGTTCGCCAATCCCAGTTAGCGGCAGTTTTCCCCCACAATAAAAATGGGAAAAAATGGGTTGCACTTTGGACTCGGTCTACTTCAGGGTAACTGGCTACTATTTCTGTTTCTTTCCCACTAGCATTGGGACAAGGAGACAAAACCACAGATATTCTTACTTTTTCGCGATCGTTTCCCAATTTTTGCCGTAGTGCTTTAACTACTGGCAGTACCCATGTAGTTACTTCTCCAGGGCCGTTAGAAAGGATTAAAATATCTACTGTCATTTGTTGTTGGTTACTGGTCATTGGTTGTTAGTCCTTAGTCATTAGTCCCTACTCAGTGGTTAAACGTTATGGTAAGTACTTGTGCAAAATTAATGTCCAAAGGGCAAGGGGCTTAAGCCCCTTGTCTGCTTAGTTTTTTTCCTAAACTAATATGCCATTAATTTTGCTTGCCTACTTATTTTTAAGAAAAATTAAAAAGTTTTTAGAAGACAAACAAATAACTAATGACTAATGACTAATGACTAATGACTAAAATTTATTGACTAATTTCAAGTATTCTGTTATTAAGTGTTTGAACAGGACGAGCATTAAATTGATAAAATTCCATAAATTGCTCAATTTCTGCTGCTGAAGCTTCAATAGAATCTACCATGATATTCCAGTTAACATCTTCACTGCAAGGTGGTGTAGTTAAAGAACCAGAATAATGATAATGAGCAGTTGATTCTGGTAAAAGAAGATTAGCATTAATAGTCATATTTTCAACAGCTTTTTTTTCCCCTTGATTGGGTATATTCTCAAAAATAGATTGTATAGCAGAGTTTTCTGAACCTTCTTCAATTAAAACAGCAACAACAGCTAATTTTCCAGCTTCATTTTTGTGAACGAAATGCAACTCTAATGCTGTTGCTTTTCCATCAATAGTATGTTCGCTGGGGGTATGAAAATGAAACTGTTGCAGTTCATATTTTTCTCCTGCAATAGTTACATAACTTCCTGGAGTATAGTCAATTTGAATAGTATGACCATTATTAAGAACAACTAAAGGAGTTTCTTGGTAATTAAACTTAATTCTAGAAGACTTTTCATTTAAATTAGATAATGGTAAATCAATGGGAGATTGATTTTCTCCTATAGAACAAGTGCTATATTCAGATTTTATTTCTCCCCAGCGTGTTGGGTTATTAGCACCACCATATTCCCAGTGAACTTCTTCCCCTTCATCAACAGTTGAAGCATAAATTATTGAGGAGTTATTTGTGGACACAAAACTTAAAATTGTTAGAAATATAATGCACGGGATTTTTTTCATTGTTTTACTCATTGCTCAACTTATATATATTTTCATCCTAAATCAGTTATGATAAATCAAACATAGGAGACAAGGGGCTTAAGCTTTTACATACAAATTAAGACAGAAAGAAATAAGAGAAAAATTAAGCCCATTGTCTCACCGCAAGTAATTAAAATGGGATGGACAAACCCACACCTACTGCTGTTTCATTTTGGTCACGTACCCTGAGTTGATGCCAAGCAGAAGAACCGACTCGGTTAGTGAGATATAATTCTAATTGGGGGCTTTTATTATTATTATTTCCCCAACGTACTGCCACAGTCCAGGGAATAACATTTTCACGAGTATTCCCAATAAAAGCATTACCATCATCTGTTAAATTTGCTCCTATTTCTCCCACAAAACTAAAATTACCTACAGGGAAAGAACCACCCATATTAAAACCTGCAATTTGTGTTCCTCCTCTTTGAACATAACCTAAAGTTGGAGTTAACCAAACCGCTGCACCATTATTAAATTGATAATGTAAAGGTAAGGAAAAAGTAGCAATAAATAATTGTCCTTCTTCTTTGTTATCTCCCTGAAAGAAAAAGGGTATTCCTTTATCTAAATCCAGTTGATCAAATTCATTGCGATCGTCGTTAATAAAATTAACAAATGGTTCATTTGTTAAGCCAATAGTTCCTGCTAAACTAACAGTAAGGGGCGCACCTGCAGCTTGATTAAGGAATTGGAGTTTACCACTAAAACCCTGTTCTGATTCGTCTATATCTCCCGCAATATAATCTAAGTAAATTCCTAGTTCTAAGTCTCTTAAAACTCCATAACGGAATGCTGTAAGAATACCTTGACTTCCACCTTGTAAATCAATCATAAATTTTCCACTGGGGAGGGTTCCACCATCAAAAAATCCTACCCCATCTGTGGTAATAACTTTTGGTTCTTCACTATCATTAAAACTGTCAGGAAGCTGACGGTTAGCACCAATAAATGAAGGGAAAAAAACTAAATTTGCAGCAAATGCGGTGAAGTCTCGATCGCCTGTTAAAGCGAGAGGCCCTGTACTTCCAAGAGTATTAGAGGCGAAAATATCTAAACCAATGCGGGGGTTAACCAGATAACGAAAACCTGCATTATAGGCGATCGCCTTATCAGGTTTTCCTGACTCCCGACTGATACTGTTATTTCCTGTAACAGGAAAGAAAGCATCGCCCCAGAGGGTTAACCTGGGATTAATTTGAAAAGACACTGCACCAGTCAAACCGAAAGTAGTCCCAAAGGATCCTGGATCATCGGTGGGAGGACGATGGAGTTGGAGGGCATTTTCATCTGAAAAAAAAGCTACTGTGGGGGATATGGTTAATAAAAGGCGTTCTTGAATGCGAGTTGTCAAAGGAAACTGAAGCGCTGGTACAATACCACTTCTTTCTCCCTCATCCACCAATACCCCATTTTTGTCGTAAAAAGAATAACCTCTACTTCCCCAAGAAAGAGAAACCACACCACTAAACATTAAATCTTGTTCTTGGTTTTGCCAAAATTTTTGTTTTAAGTCCAAGGATAACTCCTGAAACTCTGATAAAAAGAAATTAGTTTCATCGGGGGAACGTTCAGCTCTAAACTCACCTTGAGTACCTGGAGATGCAGTATCCACCCTTTGAGCGTCCAGAGTCAACTCTAAATTATTAGTAATACCCCAAGTAAAACCAATATATGGATAAGCTGCAGTATCACTATCCCCAGCTATTGACTTAGGTAAGAAAAACAAACGACTACCAAAATTAAACATAACTTGACCTTTCCCCAAAGTCCCCGCAGTAGGTAGTTGAAAATGTTGATTGCTTAAAGGTGTTTTTTCATTTGATGAATTAATATTCACTCCTTGAGCAATTTCCCAGTTACCTTGCTCTAACTCAAAATTACTCAAAAAAAAATCCCCATCCCTTAACTTCAACTCTCCTCTTACCTCAGAGACTGGAGGAAAAATAGCTTGTGAGTTTAAATTACTACTAAGTTTTTTTGGGAGTTCCTTTAAACTTTGATGGAAAGTGGTGTTAACCCCCCCTAACCCCCCCTTAGTAAGAGGGGGAAGTACCTGGTTGTTGGGCTCCCTCCCCTTAGTAAGGGGAGGGATGGGGTGGGGTTTTTTACGGTTTAGTTCCTTTATTTCTTTTTCTGCTGCACCTGGTACAACAGGGGGTAGAAGTTCAAAAGAAGGTTTTTGAATTTGTGGTGAACCAACTTCAGACCATTGAGGAGTAGTTCTGGGAATTATTTCTATTGGTTGTGACCACTGGGGTATATTTAAATATCTTGTATCCATTGGTTCTGACCATTGGGGGATATTTAAATATCTTATATCTATTGGTTTTGACCATTGGGGGATGGTTAAATATCTTGCTTGTGTCGGTTTTGGCCAAGGAGAAGTGCTCCCCATTTGTTTGTCTTTTATTTCTGGGTTAGGAGTGGCGATCGCTTTTTTGTTTATTCCTATAGCATTTAATAATAATAGGTTACATACAATTAATACTTTTATATTCATTTGCTGATTATTTATAACTTAACGACTAATTATAGCCATCATAAGTGGCTTGTGAACAGACAATGGGATGAGCTGATATCCTTTTTAATTTTCACACTTCATTTTGATTGCTATATATACCAAAACTACGTACAAGACAAGGGGCTTAAGCCCCTTGCCCAGACTGGGGGTGCTCATCCCCTTGCCCAGACAAGGGGCTTAAGCCCCTTGCCCAGACTGGGGGTGCTCATCCCCTTGCCCAGACTGGGGGTGCTCATCCCCTTGCCCAGACAAGGGGCTTAAGCCCCTTGCCCAGACTGGGGGTGCTCATCCCCTTGCCCAGACAAGGGGCTTAAGCCCCTTGCCTCTTTTACATTTAAAAATTGTATAAAATCGCTTTTTATTTTTCAATACACCTAATGAGTTCATTTGTCAAGCTTTTAAATTAAAAATTAACAAAAAGCTGAGTATATACTTGTGATTATTGTTAATTTTTGTAAAGAAGTATTTCATTTTTTTTAACAAATTGTATCAAATTAGGGGTAAAATCGTGAAATTGTAACCATTGTTTGGTAAAAAAATATTAATAACCAATTTTGTAGGGTGCGTTAGGCAGTAAGCATCTTTGCTAGTGACATAGATATAAATATCTGCCGTAACGCACCAAACTGTATAACAAGAAAGGAGAATTGTAATTTATGTTCACCCACGTCAAGTCCACCATTCGCCACGTTAAACCAGATAATATTAAAGAACGTAGTCTATTAAAGGTGGTCTATGTCGTATTAGAGCCTCAGTATCAAAGTTCTCTAACAGCAGCAGTACAAGCAATAAATAACAACAACCCTGAAATAGCTGTAGAAATAAGTGGGTATCTTATTGAAGAATTACGAAATCAAGAAAATTACGAAAACTTTAAGCGAGATGTGGCAGAAGCGAATATTTTTATTGCTTCCCTGATTTTTATTGAAGACTTGGCAGATAAAGTAGTGGCAGCAGTAGAACCAGTTAGAGATAAACTGGATGCGGCAGTAGTTTTTCCTTCAATGCCCCAGGTAATGCGGTTAAATAAATTGGGGAGCTTTTCAATGGCGCAACTGGGTCAGTCAAAAAGTGCGATCGCCCAGTTTATGCGCAAACGAAAAGAAAACTCAGGCGCATCTTTCCAGGATGGTATGCTCAAACTTCTGCGCACTCTTCCTAAGGTTTTGAAATATATGCCGATGGATAAGGCTCAAGATGCGCGCAACTTCATGTTAAGCTTCCAATACTGGTTGGGTGGCTCTTCAGAAAACCTGGAAAACTTCTTGTTGATGTTAGCCTCCAAATATGTCTTTAAACAGGACAAAAAGAACGCCCAGGTAAAATTTTTAGACCCAGTGGTATACCCAGATATGGGGATCTGGCATCCGCTGGCTATGGAAATGTTTGAAGATGTAAAAAGTTATCTCAACTGGTATAACTCTCGCACCGATATCTCAGATGACTTGAAAGATCCTCTAGCACCTTGTGTGGGTTTAGTGTTGCAGCGTACTCACTTGGTAACAGGAGATGATGCACATTATGTAGCAATGGTGCAAGAATTAGAAGCAATGGGAGCTAGAGTAATCCCAGTTTTTGCAGGGGGGTTAGACTTCTCTAAACCAGTAGAAACCTTTTTTACAGAACAAGGTGTAAAAGGAGTCGCTCCTATCCCCATTATTGATATCGTAGTTTCTCTCACGGGTTTTGCTCTGGTGGGAGGACCCGCACGTCAAGATCACCCCAAGGCGATCGAAACTTTAAAACTCCTTAACCGCCCCTATATGGTAGCTTTACCCTTAGTTTTCCAAACTACGGAAGAATGGGAGGAAAGTGAGTTGGGTTTGCATCCTATTCAAGTGGCGTTGCAAATAGCTATTCCTGAGTTAGATGGGGCAATAGAACCGATTATAGTATCAGGGCGAGATGGTGCAACAGGAAAGGCGATCGCCCTCCAAGACAGGATAGAAGCGATCGCTCAACGTGCTTTAAAATGGGCGAACCTCCGCAAAAAACCCAAACTAGACAAAAAAGTAGCCATTACCATTTTTAGTTTCCCCCCAGATAAAGGCAACATAGGAACAGCAGCTTACTTAGACGTATTTGGCTCCATTTACGAGGTAATGAGGGCTTTACAACAAAATGGTTATGATGTTCAAGATTTACCAGCAAACTCCATGGAGTTGATGCAGCAAGTCATCCATGATGCTCAAGCTCAGTACCATAGTCCAGAGTTAAATATAGCTTATCGGATGTCAGTACCAGAATATGAAAAATTAACTCCTTACTCTACTCGTTTAGAGGAAAACTGGGGTCCACCTCCAGGGCACCTCAATAGTGATGGACAAAATTTGTTAATTTACGGTAAAAGCTTCGGTAATGTATTTATCGGCGTACAACCAACCTTTGGATATGAAGGAGATCCAATGCGTTTGTTGTTCTCCCGTTCCGCTAGTCCTCATCATGGTTTTGCTGCATACTATACCTACCTAAATAAAATTTGGAAGGCGGATGCAGTACTGCACTTTGGCACACATGGTTCATTGGAGTTTATGCCAGGTAAGCAAATGGGAATGTCTGGGGACTGTTATCCAGATAACTTGATCGGTTATATTCCCAACCTCTATTACTATGCAGCAAATAACCCCAGTGAGGCGACTATTGCAAAACGTCGTAGTTATGCGGAAACCATCTCTTATCTCACTCCTCCCGCAGAAAATGCAGGTTTATATAAAGGGTTGCAGGAGTTAAGTGAGTTGATCGGTTCCTATCAAACACTTAAAGATACTGGGCGAGGTGTTCCCATTGTTAATACCATCATGGATAAGTGCCGTATGGTAAACCTCGACAAAGATATTGAGTTACCCGATCTCGATGCTAAAGAAATGAGCTCAGATGAACGGGATTTAATAGTGGGTAAAGTCTATGGTAAACTCATGGAAATAGAGTCTAGGCTATTACCCTGCGGACTGCATGTTATTGGTAAACCGCCCAGCGCAGAAGAAGCAGTAGCAACTCTGGTAAATATTGCCAGTTTGGATCGCGAAGAAGATGAAATTCTTTCTTTACCTCGGATCATTGCTCAAAGTATCGGACGAGATATTAATGAGGTTTATCAAAATAGCGATCGCGGTGTTTTAGTAGATGTGGAACTACTGCAAAACATCACCCTAGCAACCCGTGCTGCAGTAGGTGCTTTAGTTCAAGCACAAATTGATGCAGATGGTCGCGTTTCTAAGATCTCCAAACTCAACTTTTTTAATTTAGGGAAAAAAGCGCCTTGGGTGGAAAAACTCCATGAGTTAGGTTATCCCAAAGTGGATACAGAAGCATTAAAACCCGTGTTTGAGTATTTAGAATTTTGCTTAGAACAGGTTTGTGCAGACCAAGAGTTAGGAGGACTTTTAAAAGCATTAGAAGGGGAATATGTTTTACCTGGACCTGGTGGTGACCCTATCCGCAACCCTAATGTATTGCCCACTGGTAAAAATATCCATGCACTTGACCCCCAGTCTATCCCCACTTTAGCTGCAGTAAATGCTGCCAAAATCGTAGTAGACCGCCTCTTAGCAAGGCAAAAAATAGATAATGGCGGGAAGTATCCAGAGACAATAGCTTGTGTTTTGTGGGGAACAGACAATATTAAGACCTATGGGGAGTCCCTCGCACAAATAATGTGGATGGTGGGAGTTAAACCAGTACCTGATGCTTTAGGAAGGGTCAACAAGTTGGAACTCATTTCCTTAGAAGAGTTGGGACGACCTCGAATTGATGTAGTTGTTAACTGTTCTGGTGTGTTCAGGGATTTATTTATTAACCAGATGAACCTGTTAGATCAAGCAGTGAAAATGGCTGCAGAAGCAGATGAACCACTTCATCTGAACTATGTAAGAAAGCATGCTTTACAGCAAGCAGCAGAAATGGGGATAAACCTCCGTCAAGCTGCTACACGGGTATTTTCAAATGCTTCTGGATCCTATTCCTCCAATATTAACCTTGCAGTGGAGAATAGTAGCTGGGAAGAAGAGGCAGAGTTGCAGGAAATGTACCTTAAACGTAAGAGTTTTGCTTTTGACTCTGATAACCCTGGAATAATGGCAGATGGGCGGAAACTTTTTGAAGCGTCACTTAAGACGGCTGATGCTACCTTCCAGAATTTGGATTCTTCCGAGATTAGTCTTACTGATGTATCACACTACTTTGATTCCGACCCCACAAAAGTAGTAGCAAAGTTACGCGGCGATGGGAAAAAACCAGCAGCTTACATTGCGGATACAACCACAGCTAATGCACAAGTACGCACATTATCGGAAACTGTGAGGTTAGATGCACGGACAAAGTTACTCAATCCTAAGTGGTATGAAGGGATGCTGAGTCACGGTTATGAAGGCGTGCGCGAGCTTTCCAAGCGGCTTGTGAATACCAGCGGCTGGTCTGCAACCGCCGACGCTGTGGATAACTGGGTTTATGAAGATGTGAATACCACATTTATCCAGGATGCAGAAATGTGTAAGCGCTTAATGGATTTAAATCCTAATTCCTTCCGTAAAATGGTGAGCACCTTGTTAGAGGTTAATGGGCGTGGTTACTGGGAAACTTCTGAAAGTAATCTCGATCGCTTGCGGGAATTATACCAGGAAGTAGAAGATAAGATTGAAGGTGTAGAGTAAAATACCTCGAACCCCGTAGGGTGCATGTTCCGCGAGGAACGCACCAACCACTCTTGTGGGAATAAATTACTCATAATCTTCCTGGTTTTGGTAGAATATAGGTAGTAAAGTAGAGACGCTTTTAAGAGCGCCTCTTTCTTTATGATTTTGGGGATTTTTGTTTGATATTTAAAAACATTAAAATACTTGTATTTATTGAAAAAAATCACATGGACATTAACAAATTTTTTTCTACATCCAGTGAACCAGTTTTGTATTTTTTTAATCAACCAAGTCTTGGCTACTATATCCCTTTGTATCAAAGAAAATATAGTTGGGATTCTGAAAATATTGATCAATTAATGGAAGATATTTGTTCAGGAGTTTCTGAACTACTTGAAGATGAAAAATCTATCCATTTCATGGGGACAATTATCCTTATTTCAATTGACGAAAATGATAAGATTAATACTATTAAACCAAAAGAACCCCGTGCGCTTCCTTCTCGTATAGATAATGTCATTGATGGACAACAAAGAATCTCAACTATTGCTTTATTAGGTTGTTGTTTATATGAAAATATTTATAAACTAAAAAATAAATTAAAACTAAATAAAGATTATAATCCAGAGCTTATGGAAGAATTAGAAGAAGCAGTTAATTACTTTTTAAATAATCTTATAGAACTTTTCTCTTTTAAGATGCAGTTAGGTAAACCAAAATACAAACCAATTATTATTAGAGGTTCATTAGATAACTGGACACGAGAAGGAGAAGAAAGTGAGCATTATAAATCAGAGATTTCATCTTATTTAGCTGCTTTTATTCAAGCACTTGATGAAATTGAAGAGTCTAAATATAAAAACAAAAGTTTTCCAAAAGTTCCAATTTATAGAAATTCTTTAATATACAAAAATATTCAGCAAATTGAATATTGGTTAGAGAAAGTCATAAAATCTGTTGAAGATCCTGACATTAATTATCCTTTTGCTTGGGAAATAGTGGAAAAACTAAATCCTTCTGAATTATCTGAATTATGGGGATATTCATATCCCTATTTATGTGAAGAAGTAAAGCAATATAAAAATATATCTAATTCAGATTTAGATAGAAATCAAGCAATTATTTGTTCTTTGGTACAACTATTTACTTTTACTGGTTATTTACTAAAAAGATGCTGTTTTACTTTGATTAAACCTGTATCAGAAGTTAGAGCATTTGATATGTTTCAATCATTAAATGCAACAGGAACTCCCTTAACAGCTATTGAAACATTTAAACCCCTAGTAGTTAATATAGCTGATTCTGAAGGTAAAGGTTTTAAAGATTCTAATTTTGATAAATATTTTCAAGAAATAGAAGATTTAATGAAAAGCTTACGCAGTGCTTCTAGTTCTAACAAAAATCAAAGAACTAACGAATATTTGAATTTATTCTCTTTAGTTTATGAAGGCAAAAGTTTGCAAAAGCAATTTAGCACTCAAAGAAATTGGTTAATTAACAAATTTTCTAAAAAAGAAGATCAAGAATCTTCATTAATAGATAAAGAAACCTTTATTCAGCGCATGAGTTATATGGCTGAATATTGCCAAACAATTTTATACTCTCAAGATAATATAAATAATTGCTTACCTGAGTTGACTTTAGTAGATGAATCAAAAAGAAAACTGGCATCTTTTTGTTTACTATATCTTAAAAAGGCTAACCATCAAATGGCACATACAATTTTAAGTCGTTTTTATATTCTAGCTATTCATCATCAAAATGATTCTGAATATGACCAAAAACAAGCTCAAGAAAATTTTATCATTGCTTGTCAAGTAGTTACTGCCTTTTTTACTTTATGGCGTTCTGCATTACCAAATGCGGGATTAGATAATGTTTATAAAAATTTGCTTTATAATGACATATCATGGGAAAAAGGCGATTCTCAATTAACAATAGAAAATTTACAAAATAAGTTTAAAAATGCTCTCAAAAAGAATGAAATAGGAATGAAAGAAACATGGCTAAATAAAGCCATTAATTACTTAAGATATAAGAACGTTCAAAAAGTATGTCGTTTTGTTCTGTTTCTGATCTCAAATGATACTATTCCAGATCCTTATGAACCTGGTTTAATCATCAGAGGAAAGTCTAACTCATCTAAATCTTATTTAGAACCAAGTCAATGGTCATCTGAAGATTTTAAAAGGATTGAACATATAGCACCTCAACAGGAACAATCAAATTTAGAAATTGACAATGATGGAGACGAAAATTTATCTGAAAGTGATTACTATGAAAAAATTGGCAATTTAACTTTACTTCCTATTAAAATTAACAGCTCTGCTGGTGATAAACAATGGATTGAAAAATGGATTTATTATCGTCATCTAGCTGAAAAAGATCCAGAAAAGTTAAATCAGTTAAAACAAAAAGCAGAAAGTAATGATATTAGTTTAGATCGTAATGATATTCAACAATTACAAAAAGCATCTTACGCTCATCATCTTGAGTCAATTATTTCAATTGGAGCAGAAGGAAAATGGGACAAAGAATTAATTGAAAGAAGAACTAAAAGAATCTGCGAAATTTTATGGGAGCGTATGAATGAATGGTTATCTTAGATGTTGATTTGAAGATTTATGAAGCCAAAATTTAAAGAAATAAGAATGCTTAAGACTATTTCTCAAACTGAAAATAATGACTCTGTTGAGAAACAAATTGAAGATGATCGAGAAACTATTGGTGTAACTAATAATCAGAAATTTTTAGCAATATTAAAACGCTCCCGTCAGAGACAAGCAACTGAGGGAGGTATTTCAATTGAGGAAATAACTAATTATAATTGACTTCTCCCTGGCTTAAAAGCGCAGGGATTGCTTATTGGATGTCGCAATTTAGGCGCTTCGCCATAAATTGCTCCGCTCTTTTTTTATATTTTCTATATAAGGATTTATGTAGAAAATATATTTTGGGAAGAGTCAAAACTTCCCTATCTACCTTGACTAGATTTATATCTAGCTGTGTAGTTACTTTTGGTTTTTTTTGCCTATTTAATACTTCCGCTTGAGTTTTTCATCTTATACTGTCCGCTTCTAAATAGCATTATAGCCAGTAAAACTGGTAAAGTCAAGACACTCCAAGATTTTTTTTTATTTAAGTTATCAGCTAAATGAATAAACTTACCAAAGTAATATATATGAAAATATTTTCCTAATATATTTTTTAAAGAAAAGTTAGCATGCATACCTTCGTCTTTTTTCGCTCGACGCCCCTGGCTTTAAAGCCAGGGCTATCTCACAGCGAGGATGATTTTTGGTATTGACTTGTTTTCATGGATTTAAACTTTAATTCTTTCTGCAAAATGTTGACTACCTTCTTAAAAGTCAACAGGCGTGGTTACTGGTAGACGGCTGAAAGTAATCTCCATCGCCTTCGGGAGTTGTATCAGGAAGTAGAAGACTAGACAAGTATTCACAACTATTCAACCTTTCTGGGTGCAGCCAGTCTTATTTGCAGTTATGCCATAAAAAAAAATTGACATCCCCAATTAAATCTACTTAATATTACTTTGCACAAGTTAAAATAACTTAATCTTAAAAGTCAATATCTTTATGTTACTTAACAAAAGTTAAAACTACCTAGCTTAAAAGTCAAGATTTTTATACATTTCTCAACTATTATTGCAAATCCCCCCAAACATTCCGAATTTGATTAATAATCAAAAGTAGAAAAGGAATTTAAAAACAGGCAGATAAATTCCTAAGTTTTATTAATAGAAATGAGAGGCACAGGTTATGAATATCAGCAAAATTTTGTCAAACATCAGTCAATATATTTCCGAAGCAGTAGCCAGAATTTTTGGGCCCAGTGATGATGAATATCCCGCCGTTGGTGTGCAACCATTTGACTGCCAACCTTATCACGAAGCATCAGAAAGCAAATAAAAACGAAAAAACAAGGCATTTTTTATTAATAGAAAAGAGAGGCAAGGGTTATGAATATCAGCAAAATTTTGTCAAACATCAGTCAATATATTTCCGAAGCAGTAGCCAGAATTTTTGGGCCCAGTGATGATGAATATCCCGCCGTTGGTGTACAACCATTTGACTGTCAACCTTATCACGAAGCATCAGAAAGCAAATAACAAAGAAAAAATGCTGTGTCATCAACTTTTTTTCGGTAGAAAAATAACTATTTCTACCGATTTATTTTGTTTATTTGTATTGATTATTTTACTAAAAATACTAAATCTGCTTTTCAAACACCCTTGATCATGTTTACACCTGTTTATAGGGAGGAAAGGAAAGGTAAGGACATAGACAGTCATAATTTTTTATATATTTAAACGTCCTAACCTTCCCAATATTTGCTATAATTGTCAAGCAAAAAAACAAGGCAATATCTTAACAAAACTTAAAGAAACTAATAATTCAACAAAAGAGAAAATATCAGAGCTTCAAGTATTAGTTGCGTCTAGGATCAAAACCTTCCCAGTCAGGACAGTTTTCATCATTCCAGCCATAGGGGTGCATCCCACAAACTAACAAATTACCCCCATAAACTCGACCATGATAATTGCTACAACCAATGCAAGCGGGATGGTGTTCTGAGGTTGGTTCTAGCTTAGGGTTAAGCCAAAGATCCGTTTCCTCATCGGAGTCTTCCTCAAAGTAAAAAACCCTCCCCTCGCTTTGTTCAAAATCGAAATTTTCCAGTTCAAGATAAATCTCAATTATCGGTTCTATAAAATCCTGGACATACTGATCGATATCAGCAGCTATGGTATTTTCCACCTCAGTAGCAAAATTTTCAAAAGCCTCACCAATATCATCAGCGAACATTTCTACCGCCTCTCCAACTTCGTGAAAAAACTGTTCTACCTCAGCCGTTACAGTCTCCAGGATGCCAAACAAATCTTTTTGCCAGTCCTCCATTATTTTTTTCTCATAGACAACAATGTGAATGGATAGTTAGTCACGTTTGAGACGACGTAATTCTTCTTGGAGAGCTTCTACCTGTTGGCGCAAAACATCAACATCTTCTGGATTTTTTTTAGAAGGCTCTTCATCCGGATCTAGAATTTCTATCCTACGTGGTTCTTTTTTCTCCCTATCTTGAGTTTGCTCAACTGTTGGCTGTTGAGCTTGTTTTACTATATCATCAACAAACTTGCGCGCTTCGTCTACATTCATTTCCCCTCTGGCTACCATTTCATCTGCCAGTTTTTGCGCTTGAGTTTTTAATTCTATCAGGGTTGTCCCAGCTTTTTCTGTAGCATAGGAAGCTAGACCAACACCCAAATATAAAGCTTTTTGCACAATATCTCCCAAAGGCATCTTGAAGTTATGCTCCCAAAAATTTAAAACTACTAATAATTCTAGGATAGTAGGAAACAGAAAAAACTGCCGACCGTCACAGTTAAACCCCCTAAAAACGAAAAAGACCCGGAGTCCACGCCTGTCACAAGCATCCCGTATTGCTGCTACCTTCCGGTCCTGACAAGGTTTGGGCGTTGTCACCGCATGGGTCCGAATCAATTCTACTATAACATATAAATCCAGAAAATGCAATAAATCCCAGAAAAATTTTTTCTGTTTCTTAGTATTATTTAGTTATAAAACGTAGGGGCGGGTGAGCAGTGCATTTCGACGAAGTTTATCCTGCACTTTAACTACCCATTTGCTGCAGTTCGACGGAGTTTACCCGCGATCTCTTCGGGCTGCGATCGCGGGTAAACTCCGTCGAAGTTCTCAGTGACCGCATAGTCTTATTGTAATATATACTTCTCTAAGTGCACTGACCACTCGCCCCTACGTTTTGACATAAGACTAATGACTAATGACGTTTGACCAACACTTCGACTGCGCTCAGTGCAAGTGACTAATGACTACTCAACCACAATTCGCCATTCGTGAAGCTGGTACTTAACGCAGCCGTACTTAATTAGCGGATCTTGAGCTACAATTGCTTTAGCTTCTGTTATTGAATTGGCTTCAAAAAGCAGCATTCCGCCGCCAAATTCTGCCCAGTAACCTGTTTTGGCTTTGTGTCCTTTGTTGATCAAATCTTGCACATAAGCTTTATGAGCTGGGACATATTGATCAAATCTGCTTTTATCCACGATACCTTCTTCAATTTTGACAAACCACGCCATAAATATCTATTCACTCGTTAAATTATGGAAAAAATCAAACATCTATTTTTTATAGCTTTATTACCCCCCAAAGAGGTACAGCAATCTGTCATTAATTTTCAAAATTACTTTGGACAAATATACAACAGTTCTTCTGCTAAAAAATCGCCACCCCATCTTACTTTACAACCTCCTTTTAGATGGAATTTTCCAGAATTACCTCTCCTAGAAGAAAAATTGCAAGAATTTGCATTAACTCAATGTGGTGTCCCCATCATCCTGAATGGTTTTGGCGCTTTTAAACCTCGTGTTATTTATATTAACGTAGTCAAAACACCAGAGCTAATGTTCCTCCAAGAACAATTAAAAACAATGTTTAAGTCTCAATTCAATATTGAAGACAAACAATATAGAAATCAAATTTTTACTCCTCATATCACTGTTGCTTTTCGCGATTTAACTAGAGACAATTTCTACAAAGCATGGCCAGAATTTAAACAAAAAGAATTACACTTTAGATTTACCGTTCCTCAGCTTACTCTTTTACATCATAATGGTGAACGCTGGGAGATTATTAAAGAGTTTCAATTGCCACTTAATTGAGATAGCTAATTCAAATTTTCCTGAAACTCTCCCTATTTTTTATTTAAATTATTCCCGATTAAATATCTTAAAAATGAACAAATACTTTGCAACAGTTGCTCGCGGTTTAGAACATATTGCTGCTCAAGAATTGGAAAGTTTGGGCGCACAAAATGTAACCCCTGATTTTACTGGGGTACATTTTACAGGAGACAAAGCTTTACTTTACAAAGTTAATCTCTGGGCTAGAACAATTTTTCGCGTACTGATGGTTATCAAAGAAGTAAAAGCTAATCACTCTCAACAACTTTATCAAAATATCCAAAAAATTGATTGGGAAGATTTTATTACCCCAGCTAATACCATAGCAGTTAAATGTACTGGCGGAAATCAAAACCTTAATCATACTCATTTTACTGCTCTCCAAATTAAAAATGCTATTGTAGAACAACAACAAAATCAAACAGGTAAACGCTCCAGTATCGACATAGAAAATCCCGATTTATTTATCAATGCTCATATTCGGGAAAATCTTTGTATTTTAAGTTTAGATAGCTCAGGTTATAGTCTTCATAAACGAGGATATCGCCCAGCAATGGGGTTAGCTCCCTTAAAAGAAACTCTCGCCGCAGCTCTGTTAAATATGGCAGAATGGCAGCCAAATATACCTTTTTTAGACCCTTTGTGTGGTTCAGGAATTTTACCCCTTGAAGCAACTTTAAAAAGTTTAAATATTGCCCCAGGTTTATTTAGTCAAGGGTTTGGTTTTCAACGTTGGCGCGATTTTGATTCAGGTTTATGGGAAAAGCTGATCAATGAAGCAGAAAATAGTCAATTTTTTGAACTAAAAGCATCAATTACTGGTAGTGATTCTAACTCAGAAACTATTCAACAAGCTCGTTATAATGCTAAAGCTTGTGGTGTTGAACATCAGCTTAATTTTACTTGTAAACAATTAGCTGAAATTGAACCCCCTGCAGCAACTGGTATTATTATTTGTAACCCTCCCTATGGTAAACGCCTTGGAGAAGAAGAACAGTTAGGATCACTTTATAAGTTATTGGGTGATGTATTTAAACAACGTTTTAAAGGTTGGACTGCTTATATTTTAACTGGTAATAAAGAGTTAGCTAAAAAAGTGGGGTTAAGAACATCTCGTCGAATACCTGTCTATAACGGAACTTTACCCTGCACTTTACTTAAATATGAATTGTATTAATTCTGTTTAATATAGTTAATTTAAATAAAAGAAGATAATACCAATAATCGTTGATAATTTGCTCAAGGGATGTACCATCAGGAACAGAAATGTTGAATGTAAAGAAAACTTAGCATTTAAAGACAGAAAATTTCCAATAATTTTGATAAAATAGATAGACAGTGATGATTTTATGAGAATAAAGTATAGCGTTTCTCTCAGAGTGCAATAGCCACAGGCTGCCGCCAAAAGGCGATCGCTTTCACTTTGGCGTTGCTGAATCTAGGAATGGCAGGACTTACGCACTAGAACAAATGAAACATGGCTAAAAGCCTTATTAGAAAAGGCAATTATCAAATTATTCTCTTGAACTGAAAACTACAAATATAAAATCTGCTAAAATTAAACAAAAAATAATTCTTAATCTACTTTATATTATAATTGACTTTTAAAGTAAAAATATGCGTAGACTAGATTATTGTCAGTATTTATTAAGTAGTCAAATAAATTATAGGATTACTAATTTAGCCGAACATCTTCCAAAAATAAGTCATGACCAAATTAATCGTTATTTGAAAAGGGAAAAATTAACACCAAGTTTATTATGGGAAACCGTAAAAAATCTGGTAAATTTTGACCAAAATGGATATGTTATTTTTGATGACACTGTTTTAGATAAAAGACATAGCAATAAATTTGAATTATTTAGAAAACAATATAGTGGTAATGAAAAAAGGGTGATCAAGGGAATAGGGATAGTTAGTTGCATTTATGTCAATGTAAAAACCGTCGAATTTTGGGTTATAGATTATAGAATTTATGATCCAAAAGCCGATGGAAAAAGTAAACTAGATCACCTAGAAGATATGCTAAATAATTTAGTATATCATAAACAAATCCCTTTTAAAACAGTCTTTATGGATAGTTGGTATGCTGCAAAAAAAATAATATTATTGATTGAAAAATTAGGAAAAATCTATTATTGTCCTCTTAAAAATAATCGTCTAGTAGATGATAGTAAAGGAGTAAATAAATATCAAAATGTTAAAAACTTAGAATGGAATAAAGAAGAATTAAAATTTGGGAAAATTGTTAAACTTAATAAGTTCCCAAAAGAGTATAAAGTAAAATTGTGACCAGTGTCTGTTTCTACCAACAGGACGGATTATATTATTACTAATAATATGACTCAATCATCTACGGACTCCATACAAAAAGAGTGTAGTGTTCGCTGGAAAATAGAGGAATTTCACAGAGAAATAAAACAATTAACTGGGATAGAATCTTGTCAATGCAGAAAAGCAAGAATCCAAAGAAATCATATTAGGTGGTGTTAGTTAAGTAGTGAAAAATCAAAAAATCCATTATTTATTATTAAAATATATTTGGAAAAATTTTGATTTTATTGACCTTTGATAAAATTTCTGGTAAAATTAATTATAACTAAGCAAATTGTTAATTAAGATTACACATATGTCAAATAAAGTTACTGAACAGCGTCCTCCTTGCCCCTACTGCAAA
>Ga0209594_1000571_pt1 | contig 21022 bp, 21 predicted proteins | sample AshMeaCrysSpring_FD_184126 | JGI IMG/M metagenome (GOLD analysis project Ga0209594, IMG submission 184126) | Groundwater microbial communities from Big Spring, Nevada to study Microbial Dark Matter (Phase II) - Ash Meadows Crystal Spring... | ecosystem: Environmental > Aquatic > Deep subsurface... | reverse complement strand
GTCACCGCAGCCGACCGAGCCCGTTCCGTCAGACCTCGAGCGGGCCGACCTCGGCGCCGACGCGCAGGAGCGTGCCCGGGAGCGGGCCGGCGAGCAGAGTCGGCACGACAGCTGGCTGCGCGAGCAGCGCCCGCCGCACCACGACTAGCCCGTGGTCAGGAACCGCCGCCCTCGCGTCGCGCCAGCAGGTCGCGGATCTCGGTGAGCAGCACGATGTCCGGGGCCGCTTCCTCCTCCTCGGTGATGCCCTCCTTGCGCCGGCGCGCCTCGTTGATGCTGTTCATCGGCGCGACGAACACGAAGTAGACGACGGCTGCGGTGATGAGGAAGGTGATGGCGGCCGAGATCACCGCCCCGATGTTGACGAACGTCTCGGGGTTGTCGGCCTGCAGGTAGAAGCCCAGCCCGATCGAGTCGGTGCCGCCGAAGGCGTTGAGCACCGGGGTGATGATCGAGGCGCTGATAGCGGCAACCAGGGCGCTGAATGCCGCCCCGATGACCACGGCCACGGCCAGGTCGATGACGTTGCCGCGCAGGATGAACTCGCGGAATCCCTTGAGCATGCGCCGAAGGCTAGGGGACGGGCGCACGTCGGGCTAACCGGGTGCCAGCGTGAACCACAGCGGGGACGCCGCGGCGGCGGCCACGATGTCGCGGGCGACGGCGCGGGAGGCGGCCACGACGACCAGTCCGCCCGCCTCACCCACGCTCGAGACAGGGCCGGCCCCCGCCCCGGGTCCCAGCAGCCCGCCCCCCGAGCCCGCGCCGGTCCCGGCGCCGACGAGCAGCACCGGCAACGCTTCGGCGACCACCAGACCGGTAGCGCCGTCGTCGTCGGGCAGCGCCGCCAGCAGGTCGATCCGGTCCCCGGCGGCCAGCAGAGCCGCCGCGCCGGTGTCGGCGACCCGCACCGGCAGCGCCACGGTGCCCTGCGGCTGGCCCGCCAGCAGCTGCGGGCCGCGCAGGCGGGCGGTCGACAGCGGCTCGCCGGCCGGGACCGGCCCGGCCAGGGTACGACCGACCAGGCGCTCGGGGTCGGCGACCGCCGACGGTGCCACCGCCTCGACGGGCACCTGACGCAGCGTCAGGTCGGACGGCTGGAGCACGGTGCCCGCGGCGAGCAGACGGTCGGCCACCACCACGGGCACCGTGGGCGTCGGGGGCGGCCTCAGCTGCTGCAGGGCCAGCAGCGCAGCCACCCCGACGAGCAGCGCGCCCAGCGGGCGGCGGTGCCGGCGCACGAGCCGCCGGGCCCGGCGACGCAGCGGCGCCAGCCCCGCCCTCGGGCTGGTCTGCAGGGTGGGCATGACCGGACGCTAGGACGCCGCGGGGCCGACCCGCGTTCGCCGTCCACAGGCGGGGGGAGGATCAGGAGGAGGAGCCGCTGCCGCTGGACGGGCTCGACGAGCCGCCGCTGGTGGACCCCGAGCCACCGGTGCCGGACGAGCCGGAGCCACCGGTGCCGGACGAGCCGGCGCTGCTGCTGGCGGCGGAGTCCTTGCTGCCCGTCGTCGTGCCCGCGCCTGCCTTCGTGGTCCCGCTGCCCCGGCTGTCGGTGCGGTAGAACCCCGAGCCCTTGAAGACGACGCCGACGGGGTGGAACACCTTGCGCAGCCGTCCGCCGCAGGCCGGGCACTCGGTCAGGGGGTCGGACGTGAACGACTGCACGACCTCCAGCTGCTCACCGCAGTCGGTGCAGGCGTACTGGTAGGTCGGCCGGGGTGGGCGGGACCCTGCCCGCCGTTGGCACTCTGCCCTCGAGAGTGCCAACACCTCATGATGCGCCGCCCGCCGCCCCGCCGTCCAGTCGTGCCCCGCCGTCCAGTCGTGCCCCGCCGTCCAGTCGTGCCCTGCCCACGACCTGCCGTCCCTGCACGTCGACTACGAGCGCAGGCGGTGCAGACCGGACGGTGTCGCGGCGGCCCGCACCGGGTGGTCGTGCGGCTCCCGGGGCAGCGGCAGGTCCACCAGTTCCCCCTCGTGCAGCAGAGCCACGGTGTCGACCCCGGTCCCGGCCAGCCGTGCGAGCACCCGGTCGTAGCAGCCGGCCCCCCGGCCGAGCCGGTGCCCGCGGCGATCGACCGCCAGCGCGGGCAGCAGCAGCACCGACGCCCGGCGCACCGCGTCGACCCCGAGCGGGCGTGCCATCGGCTCCAGCAGCCCTCGGGTCGCCGGCGCGAGCCCGTCCGGCCCGGTGTAGCGGGCCCAGTCCAGGTCGAGGTCGGGCAGCAGCACCGGCAGCAGCGTCTCGACCCCGGCCTGCTCGAGGGCCGCCAGCAGCGGCCCGGTGCCCGGCTCGCTGCCCACCGACACGTAGGCGGCCACCGTGCCGGCCGTGGGTACGGCCTGCGCGAGCAGCACGTCGGCCAATGCCCGGGCGTCCGCGGCGAGGTCGGCGGCGCTGAGCAGCCGGCGCTGCTCGAGCATCCGGGCCCGCAGCGCCTGCTTGCGAGCACGGGTGTCGGCCACGCCGCCACGGTAGGACGCCCGGGACGGCGACGGTCCGTCGCTACGCTGAGGACGATGACCGATGCCCCGTCCGCGAGGCCGGACCAGGACCCCGGCCCCGGCTCTGCCGCAACCACCGGCAGCGTCCGCAAGGCGGTCATCCCCGCCGCCGGTCTGGGCACCCGTTTCCTGCCCGCGACCAAGGCCACGCCCAAGGAGATGCTGCCCGTCGTCGACACGCCCGCGATCCAGTACGTGGTCGAGGAGGCGGTCGACGCCGGCCTGTGCGACATCCTGATGATCACCGGCCGGAACAAGCGGCCGCTGGAGGACCACTTCGATCGGAACTGGGAGCTCGAGCAGAGCCTGCAGGCGAAGGGGGACGACGAGCGGCTCGCGCTGGTGCAGCGCTCCACCCACCTCGCCGACGTGTTCTACGTGCGCCAGGGCGACCCGAAGGGACTGGGGCACGCCGTGCTGTGCGCGTCCGGGCACGTGGGCCACGAGCCGTTCGCGGTGCTGCTCGGCGACGACCTGATCGACGCCCGGGACCCGTTGCTGCGCCGCATGATCGAGGTGCGCGAGCAGCACGGCGGCAGCGTCGTGGCCCTGATCGAGGTCGAACCCGCCTCCATCCACCTCTACGGCTGTGCGGCGGTCGAGCCCGGCGAGGACGACGACGTGCTGCTCGTGCGCGATCTGGTGGAGAAGCCGGCGGCCGAGGACGCCCCCAGCTCGCTGGCCGTCATCGGCCGGTACGTGCTCGACCCGGCCGTCTTCGAGGTGCTGGCGGCCACCCCGCCCGGGCGCGGAGGTGAGATCCAGCTGACCGACGCGCTCACCGTGCTCGCGTCGATGCCGCCCGAGCAGGGAGGCGGGGTGCGCGGCGTGCTGTTCGACGGCCGCCGCTACGACACCGGCGACCGGCTGGACTACCTGCGCACGATCGTGCGGCTGGCCTGCGACCGCGACGACCTGGGTACGGAGTTCTCGACCTGGCTCGCCGAGTTCGTCGCGTCCCGCGCCGAGCGGCCGGCACCCGGCGAGCGGGGGGCGGCGGGATGAAACGGGTCGCGGACCACCTGTCCGACGTGCTGGGACGGGTCGGCCCGCTCGCGCCCATCGACGTCGGGCTGCTGGACGCCCACGGTGCCGTCGCCGCCGAGGACGTCATCGCCCCGTGGGCGCTGCCCCAGTACGACCATGCCGCCCTGGCCGGGTACGCCCTGCGGGCGGCCGACATCGCCTCGGCCGGCCCCGGCGAGCCGGTGACGCTGCCCGTCGTGGCCGACATCGCGGCCGGCGACCACGGCGTGCACGCCCTCGGCCCGGGCCACGCGGCCCGGGTCGCGTCCGGCGCCCCGCTGCCCCGCGGCGCCGACACGGTGGTGCCCACCGGTCTCACCGACGGGGGACTGGCGAGAATCGCGGTGTCGGCCGCCGTCCCCCTCGGCGCGAACGTGCGCCGGATGGCCGAGGACGTCGCCGCCGGCGACATCGCCCTGCAGGCGGGCACCTACCTCGGCGCTGCCCAGGTGGGTCTGCTGGCCGCCGTCGGCAAGGACCGCGTCACCGTGCGACCCCGTCCCCGGGTGGTCGTGCTCGCCGTGGGCAGCAGGCTGGTGGAGCCCGGGCTGCCCGTGTCCTACGGCCAGGTGACCGACTCCACCGGCCACCTGCTCACGGTCGCGGCGCGCGAGGCGGGCGCCACACCGTTCCGGGTCGCGGCGGTCCCCGACGACGCCCGCGTCGTCCGCGGCACCATCGAGGACCAGCTGGTTCGCGCCGACATGCTGCTGCTCAGCGGCGGGCTGGGGGAGGACGGCACGGTGCGCTCGGTGCTGCCCGGGCTGGGGGACGTCGAGTTCCTCGAGGCGGCGATGGAGCCGGGCGGCACGCAGGGGTTCGGCGTGGTCGGCGAGGAGCAGGTGCCGGTCTTCGCGCTGCCCGGCCGGCCGGTGGACGCCTTCGTCGCGTTCGAGGTCTTCGTGCGGCCCGTGATCCGCAAGATGGTGGGCGTCAGCAAGCTGCACCGGCCCACCGAGCGCGCGGTGCTGACCCAGCCGGTGCGCTCGACGCCGGGACGGCGCCAGTTCGCCCGTGGCCGGCTGCACCCGACCCTCGAGGGCACCTTCACCGTCGACCCCCTGGGCACCATCGAGGCCCCGCACCTCACCGACCTGGCCCGAGCGAACGTGCTCGTCGTCGTGCCCGAGCAGACGGCGAGCCTCGCGGCGGGCGAGGAGGTCGACTGCCTGCTGCTCGAGCGGCGCCGCGGGTGAGCCCTCCCTCCTGGCGGCCACGGTGACGTGGCCGGTCACGCTCGAGGCGCCGCCGGTGGGGCTGCGCCCGCTGCGCTACCGCGACGCACGCGCCTGGCACGACCTGCGTGCCCGCAACGCCGACTGGCTGCGGCCGTGGGACGCCACCTCACCCGACCCGCGGCTGGCGCCCGTCTCCTTCCGCACGATGGTCCGCCGCTTCACCGCTCAGGCCCGGATGGGTGAGTCGCTGCCGTGGGCACTGACGGTGTCGGGACGGCTCGCGGGCCAGCTGAGCGTGTCGGGCATCGTGCGCGGGTCGGCGCAGGCCGCGCACATCGGCTACTGGATCGGGCGCGAGTACGCCGGCCGCGGCCACGTCCCGACCGGGGTCGCGCTGGCCGTGGACCATTGCTTCACCGTGCTCGGGCTGCACCGGGTGGAGATCAACATCAGGCCCGAGAACACCGCGAGCCTGCGGGTGGTGCAGAAGCTGGGCCTGCGCTGCGAGGGGTTGCGAGAGCGCTACCTGCACATCGACGGCGACTGGCGGGACCACCTCTCCTTCGCCGTCACGGCGGAGGAGGTGCCGGAGGGGCTGCTGGCCCGGCTGCGCGCGGCGTCGTGACCGGCCGTCCGCGCGACACGCGCCGTCGGTTCAGCCGTCGGACGCCCCTGGACCCGTAGCGTCTGGGCCCGTGGGAGGAAGCGGCCTGATCGTCGTCGTCATCGTCGCGGCCTGGGCGATCTTCCTGGTGCCGCAGCTGTTGCACCGGCGGGCCGAGGCCGCCGCTCACCTCGCCGACCGGTTGCCCGCGCAGCCGTCGGACGACCCAGACGACGCGGGTGCGAAGCAGGACCCGGCGCCGGTCGCCGACGTGCCGGCTGCCGACACCGACGGATCCTCGGCCCGGGTCGAGGATCCGGTGGACCTCAGCCTGCCCAGGGGGACGGCCGACCTCGTCCGGCGGCACCGCTTCGGACGTCGCGAGCTGGTGCGGTCGGGGGCTTCGGCGTCCGCCGGCCGGGGTTGGCGGGACCGGCTGCGCCTGCGGCGCCGCCCTGCGGCGGCCCCACGGCCACGGCCGGTGCGCTCGGCCGCGGCCCGCCGCCGCCGAGTGCTGGCGCTGCTGGCCACCGCGACTCTGGTCACGGTGTTGGCGGTAGCGCTCGCGGGCATGCTCGGCCTGCCGCTGCCGCCCTGGCTGGTCGCGCTGCCCGGCAGTCTCATGGTCGGGTACCTGGCGCTGCTGGCCCTCGTGCACCCCGGCGCTCCGCGCCCGGTGGTGGCGGCCCGGGTGGTGCAGCCGTCGCCGGCGGCGGCCCCGCCCCCGATCGCCGCTGCCGAGACGGCGAGTACTCGCGAGCCGCTGCCCGTGGGGCTCGCCGCGCCCTCGTCGGCCGAGCCGGTGCCGGCCACCCTGGCCGACGAGGACACCTGGACCCCGGTGCCGGTGCCCGTGCCGACCTACGTGACGGCACCGCGCGCGCGACGCAGCGTGCGCACCATCGACCTGTCCAACCCCGGCTCGTGGACGTCGGTACCGGCCGAGCCCGAGCCGGCTGCGCCGGCCCTCGCCGGGCCGGCGGGGACCGGCGAGCACGACGTCGAGCACCTGCGCGCTGTCGGCGACTGAGCCGGCCCCGACAGGGAGGCTCACGGCTCGCGAGCCGGTCGGCGCGTGCGGCCCCGGTGCTAGTCTGAAGCCCCTTCTCGGGGCTGTAGCGCAGTCCGGTAGCGCACCTCGTTCGCATCGAGGGGGTCAGGGGTTCGAATCCCCTCAGCTCCACCCCGGCGGTACGGGCCGGGCCCGCCCGGGCCCGGCCCGTACCGCGTCCGGCGCCGCTGCTCAGCTCCAGCGCGGCAGCCACATGCGCAGCTGCCACTGCGACAACGGGAGCGGCTCGCCGACCCAGATCGGCCAGAAGTAGAGCACCTGGACGACGGTGGCCAGCACCAGCCCGCCGACCGTCAGCGCGGTCCACCATCGGGCCTGCCGGCCCCGGGCCGGCCCGGGCCGGGCCCACCCGTCCGGGCCGAGGCGGACGGCGACCACGATGGCCAGCACCAGGAACGGCAGCGTGACCACGGCGTAGAACTGGAACAGGGCCCGGTCGGCGTAGCCGAACCACGGCAGCCAGGTGGCGGCGACCCCGCCGACGACCAGCCAGGCCCGCCAGTCCCGGCGGGCCACCGCGCGCCAGAGCAGCAGCACGACGGCCGCTGTGCCCAGCCACCAGGTGAGCGGCGTGCCCACCCCCAGGATGTCGCTCACGCACTGCTCGGCCGTGCAGCCGTCCACGCCCTGGGTCGGACGGTCGCGGTAGAACAGCACCGGCCGCAGCAGCAGCAGCCACCCCAGCGGGTGCGACTGCCAGTTGTGCTCGCTCTGAAGGTTCGACACCAGGTCGTACTGCACCGCGTGGTAGTGCCCGAGGGAGCGCAGCGCGTCCGGCAGCAGCGCCGCCACCGGCGAGGACGGCGGGTTCGACGCGGCCCACTGGCGCTCCCAGCCGTCGTCGGTGAGCAGCCACCCCGTCCATGAGGCGAGGTAGGTGGCCAGGGCGGCGCCCACGACGGTGACGAACGCGACCGGCGCGTCGACGAGCAGCGCACGACGTGTGGGCCGGCGGGCCCCGGCGTCGGCGAGCGCACCGGCCTGCCACACCACGCTCAGCACGCCGAGCACGGCGAGCACCGGGGCACCGCTCCACTTGGTGGCGCAGGCGGCGCCGAGGGCCACTCCCATGAGCAGCCGCCAGGGCCGCCACAGCGGGACGACGACCCGCGGGTCGTCGGGGGGGCTGGCCCGCAGCACGTCGGCCATCCGCTGCCGGGCCCAGTCCCGGTCCCGGACGAGCAGGGCGCAGGCCAGCACGACCAGCAGCAGCAGCGTGCCGTCCAGCAGCGCCAGCCGGCTGGTCGTGAGCGCCAGCCCGTCCAGGGCCACGAGCAGCCCGGCGAGCCCCCCGAGCAGGGTGGACCGGGTCACCCGGCGAGCGAGGTAGACCATGACGACCGTGGCCAGCGTGCCGGCCACCGCCACCCCCAGCCGCCAGCCCAACGGGGTGAGCCCGGCCGCCGCCTCGCCCAGGGCGATGACCCACTTGCCCAGCGGCGGGTGCGAGGCGAAGGCGGCGTCGGCGGTGAGGCCGGAGGTGTCGCCGGCCAGCACGAGGTCGTTGGACCCCTCGGTCCAGGAGCGCTCGACGCCCGTGCGCAGCATCGCCCAGGCGTCCTTGGCGTAGTAGGTCTCGTCGAACACCACCGCCGCGGGCTCGCCCAGCCCGCGCAGCCTCAGCACGCCCGCCAGCACCCCGACACCGCCCGCCGTCGCGGCGGCCCGCCACCGGTCCGTCGGCATGGCGGGCCCGAGCAGACCGGACGGGATGCGCATCGGTGCCATCGTAGGGTCGGCGTATGCCGGGCGCGGGTGTGCTGGTCGTGGCCGCCACTCCCATCGGCAACGTCGCCGACGCGTCCCCTCGGCTGGTGGCGGCCCTGGCGCAGGCCGACGTGGTGGCCGCCGAGGACACCCGCCGGCTGCGCCGGCTGTGCGCCGACCTCGACGTCACCCCAGCCGGCCGGCTGGTCTCGCTGTTCGAGGGCAACGAGTCCCGCCGCGCCGCCGACCTGGTCGCCGCGGTGCGCTCCGGGCGGACGGTGCTGCTGGTCACCGACGCGGGCACCCCGTTGGTCAGCGACCCCGGCTACCGCGTGGTCGCCGCCTGTGCGGCGGACCACCTGCCGGTCACCGTGCTGCCCGGGCCCAGTGCCGCGCTGGCGGCCCTGGTGGTGTCCGGGCTGCCGAGCGACCGGTTCGCGGTCGAGGGCTTCCTGCCGCGTCGGGCCGGCGAGCGGGACCGGCGACTGGCCGCCCTCGCCTCCGACCCGCGCACGCTGGTGCTCTTCGAGTCGCCGCGGCGCACCGCCGCCACCCTGCAGGCGCTGGTCGCCGCGTTCGGCCCGCACCGTCCGGCGGCGCTGTGCCGCGAGCTCACCAAGACCCACGAGCAGGTGCGCCGGGGGACGCTCGCCGACCTGGCGGCGCAGGCCCTGGCCGAGCCGGTGCTCGGCGAGGTCACCCTGGTCGTGGGCGGTCGACCCGCCCCGTCCGTCGACGCCGGCGACCCGGCGGCGCTCGCCCGGCTCGTGCAGCAGCGGGAGGAGGCCGGCCTGAGCCGCAAGGACGCGATCGCCGACGCCGCACGCGAGGCCGGCGTCCCCAAGCGCGAGGTCTACGCCGCCGTGGTGGCCGCACGCACGCCCTAGGCTGATCACATGCCCCGGCACGTCCTGACCGCAGTCGCCTGGCCGTACGCCAACGGGCCCCGCCACATCGGCCACGTCTCGGGGTTCGGGGTGCCCTCCGACGTGTTCAGCCGGTACATGCGGCTGGCCGGCAACCGGGTGCTGATGGTCAGCGGCACCGACGAGCACGGCACCCCGATCCTGGTGCAGGCCGAGCACGAGGGCGTCTCCCCGCAGGTGCTCGCCGACCGCTACAACCGGGTCATCGTCGAGGACCTGGCCGCGCTCGGGCTGTCCTACGACCTGTTCACCCGCACCACGACGGGCAACCACTACGCGGTCTCGCAGGAGATCTTCCGCACCCTGCACCGCAACGGCTACATGGTCGCCCAGCAGACGATGGGTGCGATCAGCCCGTCCACCGGACGCACCCTGCCCGACCGCTACATCGAGGGCACCTGCCCGATCTGCGGGGCCGACGGCGCCCGTGGCGACCAGTGCGACACCTGCGGCAACCAGCTCGACGCGGCCGAGCTGATCAACCCGGTGAGCCGCATCAACGGAGAGCGGCCGCGGTTCGTGCAGACCGAGCACTTCTTCCTCGACCTGCCGGCGCTGGCCGACGCGCTGGGCTCGTGGCTGCAGACGCGCACCGACTGGCGCCCCAACGTGCTCAAGTTCAGCCTCAACCTGCTCGACGACGTGCGCCCGCGAGCGATGACGCGCGACATCGACTGGGGCGTCCCGGTACCGCTGCCCGGCTGGGAGGACAACCCGGGCAAGCGGCTCTACGTGTGGTTCGACGCCGTCATCGGGTACCTGTCGGCGTCGGTCGAGTGGGCGCGACGCACCGGCGACCCCGAGGCCTGGCGGGCCTGGTGGAACGACCCCGAGGCGACCTCGTTCTACTTCATGGGCAAGGACAACATCACCTTCCACAGCCAGATCTGGCCCGCTGAGCTGCTCGGCTACGACGGCCGGGGCTCGCGCGGAGGGTCCCCCGGCCCCCTCGGTGTGCTCGGGCTGCCGACCGAGGTGGTCAGCAGCGAGTTCCTCACCATGGAGGGCCGCAAGTTCTCCTCCTCCCGCGGCGTGGTCATCTACGTACGCGACTTCCTCTCCCGCTACCAGCCCGACGCGCTGCGCTACTACATCGCCGTCGCGGGCCCGGAGTCCCAGGACACCGACTTCACCTGGGCGGAGTTCCTGCGCCGCACCAACGACGAGCTCGTCGCCGGCTGGGGCAACCTGGTCAACCGCACCGTGTCGCTGGTGAGCAAGAACCTCGGTGCCGTGCCCGAGCCGGGTCGGCTCACCGAGGCCGACCGGGCCCTGCTCGACACCACCGCCGGCGCGTTCGCCGGTGTCGGCGACCTGCTCGCCCGCAGCCGGCAGAAGGCCGCCATCACCGAGGCCATGCGTGTGGTCGGTGAGGTCAACACGTACCTGTCCCAGCAGGCGCCGTGGAAGCTGCGCACCGAGGACCCCGAGCGGATGGCCAGCGTGCTGCACGTCGCGATGCAGGCGGTGGACGACTGCAACCGGGTGCTCTCGCCGTTCCTGCCGCACTCGGCCCAGACCGTGCACCGCCTGCTCGGGCGCGAGGGGGTGCTGGCCCCCCAGCCGCAGATCCGCGAGGTGGACGACCTGGACGGCGGGCCGTCCTACCCGGTGCTCATGGGCGAGTACGCCACGGGTGCGGGCTGGGCCTCGGTCCCGGTGGTGCCGGGCACCCCCGTCGCGCCACCCTCGCCGGTGTTCACCAAGCTCGACCCGTCCATCGTCGACGCCGAGCTGGAGCGGCTGGAGCAGGCAGCGGCGGGGTGAACGCGCCGGACTGGGTGGAGCCGCCCCCGGCGCTGCCGGCGCCGGTGATCGACAGCCACTGCCACCTCGACGTCGACCGGGACGGGCAGGTGCTGCCGCTCACCGACGCGCTGGCCCGGGCACGCGCGGTGAACGTGACCGAGGTCGTGCAGGTGGGCTGCGACCTGCCGGCCGCCGCCCGGGCGGTGCGGTGGGCGCGCGAGCACGACGGTGTGCACGCCGCCGTCGCCCTGCACCCGACCGAGGCGGCCGAGCTGGCCGCCCGTGGGCCGGACGTGCTGGACGCGGCGCTGGAGCGCATCGGCGAGCTGGCGGCCGACCCGGCGGTGGTGGCGGTCGGCGAGACCGGCCTGGACCGCTACTGGACCCGCGACGCTGCCGGGCTCGCGGCCCAGGAGCGGTCCTTGCGGGCCCACGTGCGCCTGGCCCGCGACCTGGACCGCACGCTCGTCGTCCACGACCGGGACGCGCACGACGACCTGCTGCGGGTGCTGGACAGCGAGGACCTGCCCGAGCGGGTGGTGCTGCACTGCTTCTCCGGTGACGCGGCCATGGCCCGCCGCTGCGTGCGGGCCGGCTGGTACCTCTCGTTCGCCGGTCCGCTCACCTTCCGCAACGCCGCCGAGCTGCGCGCTGCCGCGCAGGCGGCGGTGGCCGAGGCAGGGCTGGCGCAGGTGCTCGTGGAGACCGACGCGCCCTACCTCACGCCGCACCCGTGGCGGGGCCGCACCAACTCCTGCTACCTGCTGCCGTGGACCGTGCGGGCGCTCGCCGACGTGGTCGGCGCCGACCTCACCGAGGTGTGCGAGCAGACCCATCGGGCCACTCGCGCCGCCTTCGCGTTGCCGCAGGTCACAGACGGTTAGGCCGAGCCTGATTTGGCCGTTTCGGAGGCCCTCGGTATGGTGTTGTTATCGAAACGTGACCCATACCCGACAGGACGGGCCCCCACCGGGCCGGTCCGCGAGGCCGCCGGATGGCGGTGCTCCCGGCGTCTGGAACGACACCTGATGACCCTCGACCCCACCTCCGACCAACGACCGAGCCGCACCTGGCTGCGCGCCACCGCCATCGCGACCGGCCTGCTTCTCGTCGGCGGCATCGCCACCGCGGGCGTGGCCGCCGCCACCTCGTCGGTCACGCTGACAGTGGACGGGCAGTCCGCCGACGTGCTCACCCTCGGCGACACCGTCGCCGACGTGCTCGACGCCCGCGGCATCCAGACCGGACCCGACGACCTCGTCGTGCCCGCCCCCGGCTCGCCGGTGCAGGACGGCACGCAGATCGCCGTGGCGTACGCCCGCCCGGTCACGGTCACCCTCGACGGGGTGCAGCGCGAGCTCACCACCACCGCGCTGTCCGTGCAGGCCCTGCTCGCCGAGCTCGGGGTCCGCGACGGGTCGGCTACCACGAGCGTGTCGCGCTCGACGCCGATCGGACGCGAGGGGCTGGACGGCCTGACCGTCCGCACCGCCAAGGCGATCACGATCACCGACGGCACCACGACGCTGCCGATCACCACCACCGCCATCAGTGTCGGGGAGGCGCTGGACGCAGCGGGCATCATCACCGGCCCCCAGGATGTGGTCACCCCCGCCCGCACCTCGCTGGTGACCGACGGCACCCAGGTCGTCGTGCAGCGCGTCACCCTCGCCCAGCGAGTGGAGGACGTCGTCGTCCCGCACGACGTGCAGACGAAGGAGACCGACACGCTGCCGCGGGGCCAGAAGAAGGTCGAGACCCCGGGCAAGGACGGCGTCGTGCAGCGCGTCTACCAGCAGACCCTGCTGGGCGGCCAGCTGCTCGGTGAGGTGCTGGTGAGCGAGACGGTCACCGTCCCCGCCGTCACCGAGGTGGTGCTCGTCGGCACGGCCGCCACCGCCTCCACCTCTGGCTCCACCTCCTCCGCCCCGGCGCCGGCGGTCAGCGACGGCAGCGTCTGGGACGCCCTGGCCCGCTGCGAGTCCGGCGGCAACTGGGCGATCAACACCGGCAACGGCTACTACGGCGGCCTGCAGTTCTCCTACTCCACCTGGCTGGCCTGGGGAGGGGGCGTCTACGCGCAGACGGCCAACCTGGCCAGCCGCGAGCAGCAGATCGCCATCGCCACCAAGCTGCGCGACGCCACCGGCGGCTACGGCTCGTGGCCCGGCTGCGCGAGCAAGCTGGGGCTGCCCCGCTGACCTGACGTCCGGCCGGACTCCCGGCCGGGACGGGTTTGACCGCCGCTGACGGCGGGAACCCTTCTGACGGACCGTCCCGTCGTTCGACGGCGTCCGTGACCACCTGACCGCGCGGCGTGCCTTCGTGCGCGCTGCACGACCCGGAGGAACTCCCATCATGTCCACCCGAACTGACCGCTCCGTGCTGCCCAGCAGCCGACGTGGCCGCCTCGCCCTGGGCACCGGCGTGCTCGCCGGTGCTGGGGCCCTGGCCGCGGCGGGCTTCTTCAGCATGACCAACGCCGTCGCGCTCACCGTCGACGGCGAGACCCGCACCGTGCACACCACCGCCGACACGGTCGGTGAGCTGCTCGCCCAGCAGGGGCACGAGACGGCCGAGCAGGACCTCGTCGTCCCGAGCCACTCCGCCCCGCTGAGCGACGGCACCGCCGTCGAGGTGGCCTTCGCCCGGCCGGTCGAGCTGACCATCGACGGGCAGACCCAGCAGCACTGGACCACCGCACTGTCGGTGGACGAGCTGCTCGACGGCTTCGGCGTGCGCGGCGGAGCCGAGACCTCGGTCTCGCGCGGCGCCGGCATCGGCCGCGAGGGCCTGTCGATCGAGGTCCGCACTCCCAAGACGGTGACCTTCCAGACCGTCGGCGAGACGACGCAGGCCCGTACGGTCACCGTGACGGCGCTGGACGTGGCGGAGGCCCTCTCCGACGCGAGCATCACCCCGGCCGAGGGTGCGGCCGTCTCGCCGGCGCTGGACGCGCCGGTCGCCGAGGGCGCCACGGTGACCGTCGAGGTGCCCTGGACGGCGACGGTGGACGAGACCGCCACCGTCCCGTTCGCGGTGCAGGCCACCCCGGACGGCAACCTCTTCGCCGGGCAGTCGGTGGTGGACGTGGCCGGCCGCAACGGCACCGAGCAGCGCACCGTGCAGGTGTCCTACCTCGGCCAGCGGGAGACCGGCCGTACCGTGCTGGCCGCTCAGACCCTCGAGGCTCCCGTGACGCAGGTCGTGCGTGAGGGCACCAAGCCGAGGCCCACCGCGCCCGCCGTCGCCGGCGGCAGCGTGTGGGACGCCCTGGCCCGCTGCGAGTCCGGTGGCAACTGGGCGATCAACACCGGCAACGGGTTCTACGGCGGCCTGCAGTTCACCTCCGGGACCTGGCTGGCCTACGGCGGCGGCCAGTACGCGCCACGCGCCGACCTGGCCACCCGCGAGCAGCAGATCGCCATCGCCAGCAAGGTGCGCGACGCCCGCGGCGGGTACGGCGACTGGCCCGCCTGCTCGTCGAAGCTGGGTCTGCCCCGCTGAGCCAGGCAGGCGTGCCTGCGGTGGCCGGCCGGCGACCGCACGTACCGTCGCCGGCGTGACGCCGCAGCCCGACCCTGATCGTCGGACCTCGGCCGGTCTCGGACCGGCCGAGGTCCGACGTCGCTGCGCTGCCCTGGGGCTGTCGCCGTCCAAGCGGCTCGGGCAGAACTTCGTGCACGACGCCAACACCGTGCGGCGCATCGTGCGCGAGGCGGGCGTCGGCCCCGACGACCGCGTGCTCGAGGTGGGGCCGGGGCTGGGCTCGCTCACGCTGCCGCTGCTGCAGGCGGCCGCCTCGGTCGTCGCGGTCGAGGTCGACGGGCGGCTGGCCGCCGCCCTGCCCGCCACGGTCGCCGAGATCGACGGCCAGGACGCCGCCGAGCGGCTCGACGTCGTGACCGCGGACGCGATGACGCTGGAGGCGGCCGACCTGCCCGGCGCGCCGCCGAGCGCGCTGGTGGCCAACCTGCCCTACAACGTCTCGGTCCCGGTGCTGCTGCACCTGTGGCAGCGGCTGCCCACCCTGGTCGACGGGCTGGTGATGGTGCAGGCCGAGGTGGCCGACCGGCTGACCGCCCCCCCGGGGTCGCGCACCTACGGAGCGCCGACGGTGAAGCTGGCCTGGTCGGCGCGCGCGGTCCCGGCCGGTCGCGTCCCGCGCTCGGTGTTCTGGCCGGTCCCGAACGTCGACTCCGCCCTGGTGCGGCTGTACCGGGTGCCGCCGCCGGCGGTGCCGGTGGACCGTGAGGCCCTGGTGGCGGTCGTGGACGCCGCCTTCGCGCAGCGGCGCAAGTCGCTGCGGGCCGCCCTGGCGGGCTGGGCCGGCAGCCCCGCCGCCGCCGAGCAGGTGCTGCGGGCTGCGGGGGTGGAGCCGTCCACCCGCGGGGAACAGCTCGGCGTCGCCGCCTTCGCTCGCATCGCCGCGCAGCGCCCGCGGCACTAGCGTGGCCGTCCCATGAGGGACGGGCGGAGCGTCACCGCGCGCGCTCCGGCCAAGGTGAACCTCTTCCTCGGCGTGGGGCCGCTGCGCCCCGACGGCTTCCACGACCTGGCCACCGTGTTCACCTCGCTCGAGCTGGCCGACGAGGTGACGGCCGAGCCGGCCGCGCCTGGGCAGGTGCAGGTGACGCTGGCCGGGGAGCGCACCGCCGGCGTCCCCGCCGACGAGTCCAACCTCGCTGTGCGGGCGGCGCGGGTGCTGGCCCGCTACGCCGGCGTCGACGCCGGGGTTCGCCTCACCGTGCGCAAGCGCATCCCGGTGGCCGGCGGGCTGGCCGGTGGCAGCGCCGACGCCGCCGCCGCCCTGGTGGCCTGCGACGCGCTCTGGGAGACCGGCTGCGGACGGGCCGAGCTGACCCGGCTGGCAGCACGGCTGGGCTCCGACGTGCCGTTCGCGCTGCACGGCGGCACCGCCCTGGGCTCCGGTCGAGGTGAGCAGCTGGTGCCGGTGATGGCCCCTGGGCGGCTGCACTGGGTGCTGGCGGTGGCCGACGGCGGCCTGTCCACGCCTCGGGTCTACGCCGAGCTCGACGCGCTGCGCACCGGCCGGCGCGTCGACCCGCCGCAGGTGCCGACCGGGATGCTCACTGCGCTGCGCGCCGGCGACGCCGCAGCGGTCGCCGAGCACCTCGACAACGACCTGCAGGGCCCGGCGCTGCGGCTGCGGCCCTCGCTGGCGCGCACCCTGGCGGCCGGACGCGACCTCGGCGCGCTCGGCGGCATCGTGTCGGGCTCCGGGCCGACGGTTGTGCTGCTGGCCCCCGACGGCGACGCAGCCCGCCGGCTCGCCGACGACCTGCAGGCCACGGGGGAGTGCCAGCAGGCCCTCGCCACCTGCGGCCCCACCCCCGGCACCCGCGTCGTCTGCACCTGAGGAGCCGGCCTCAGTCGTCCAGCGGGGCGAGCAGGCGGCGCAGCAGCGCAGCCAGGTGCCGCTGGTCGGCGGCGTCGAGGCCGGCCAGCATGGCCCGCTCGCGCTCCAGCAGCCCGGCGAGCGCGGCGTCGACGGCGAGCCGGCCGGGGTCGGTGAGCCGCACGATCACGGCCCGGCCGTCGTCCGGGTCGGTGCGCCGCCGCACGAGGCCGCGGGACTCCAGCTTGTCCAGCCGCGTGGTCATGGTGCCGCTGGTCACCATGGTGGCCGCGGCGAGCGCACCGGGGGAGGCCTCGTACGGGGTGCCGCCGCGGCGCAGGGCGGCCAGCACGTCGAACTCGCCGAGGTCGAGGTCGTGGGCAGCGAACGCGGCGCGCCGGTCCCGGTCCAGGTGTCGGGCCAGCCGGGTCACCCGGGAGAGCACGAGCAACGGGGCCAGGTCGAGGTCCGGCTGCTCGCGCCGCCAGGCCTGCGCGATCCGGTCGACCTCGTCGGCGGGCGGCCCCGACTCACCTGGCTCCCCGGGCTCACCGAGCCCGCCAGGGCCTCGTGGTCCCGGGCGGGGCCGGGAGGCCGTCCGGTCGGTCACGGCCCGCCCAGCTCGCCGAGCTCGGGGCGGCGCTCCAGCCGGGCCAGGCCGTTCCAGGCGAGGTTCACCAGGTGCGCGGCGACCTCGGCCTTGTCGGGGCGGCGGGCGTCGAGCCACCACTGACCGGTCAGGGCGACCATGCCCACGAGCATCTGCGCGTACATGGGGGCGAACTCGGCGTCGAGCCCGCGGTGGCTGAACTGGCCGGCGAGGATGTACTCCACCTGGCTCGCCGCGTCGGAGATGAGGCTGGCGAAGGTGCCGGTCGACTGCGCCACGGGGGAGTCGCGCACCAGGATGCGGAAGCCGTCGGTGGAGGACTCGATGTAGTCGAGCAGGGCGAGCGCGGCGCGTTCCAGCACGGTGCGCGGGTGCCCCTCGCTCTGCAGGGCGGCGGTGACGGCGGCGAGCAGGTGCTGCATCTCGCGGTCGACGACGACGGCGTAGAGCCCCTCCTTGCCGCCGAAGTGCTCGTAGACCACCGGTTTGCTCACCTCGGCGCGGGCAGCGATCTCCTCGATCGAGGTGCCGTCGAAGCCCTTCTCGGCGAACAGCGCGCGGCCGACGTCCAGCAGCTGGGCCCGACGCTCGCTGCCGGTCATCCGGGTGCGGACGGTCCCGCGGGCGGGGTCCCCCGACGCGCTCACGCCGCCATCATGCCGTGCCGGGGCATGGGAGACTGGCTGCGCCGTCCCGGGTGGTGTAATCGGCAGCACAGCGTGTTTTGGTCTCGCTGGTAGGGGTTCGAGTCCTCTCCCGGGAGCCCAGGCGGGCTATCCTCGCCGCGGTCCCCGCCTTCTGAAGTCAGGACGAGCCGTGACGCCAGCGCCCGCCGCCGTGGTCGTGCTCGCGGCCGGCGAGGGCACCCGGATGCGCTCGGCCACCCCCAAGGTGCTGCACGGGTTCGCCGGCCGTTCGCTGCTCGGGCATGCGGTGGCGGCGGCGTCGGAGCTGGACCCCGACACGCTGGTGGTGGTCGTCGGGCACGGACGGGAGCGGGTCGTCGAGCACCTGGCCGCGGTGGCACCGCACGCGCGCGTCGCCGTCCAGGACGAGCAGCGGGGCACCGGGCACGCCGTCGAGTGCGCCCTCGACCAGGTGCCGGTGGCTGCGGGCACCGTCGTGGTCACCTACGGCGACGTGCCGCTGCTCACCGGGCAGACGCTGGCCGCCCTGGTGGACCGGCACGAGCAGGCCGGCGCCGCGGTCACCGTGCTGACCGCCGAGGTCGCCGACCCCACCGGCTACGGGCGCATCGTGCGCGACGGAGCGGGCGAGGTCGTGGCGATCGTCGAGCAGCGCGACGCCGACGAGGCGCAGCGGGCGATCACAGAGATCAACTCGGGCATCTACGCCTTCGACGGGCGGGTGCTGCGGGGCGCGCTGTCCCGGCTCGAGGCCGACAACGACCAGGGTGAGCTGTACCTCACCGACGTGGTGCGCATCGCTCGGGCCGACGGCCTGATGGTGGCGACCCTGGTGCTGGACGACCCGGTGCAGACCGAGGGCGTCAACGACCGGGTGCAGCTCGCCGCCCTGGGCGCCGAGCTCAACCGGCGCCTGCTCACCCAGTGGATGCGCGCCGGCGTCACCGTCGTCGACCCGGCCACCACCTGGGTGGACGCCGACGTGACCCTGGCCCGCGACGTCACCCTGCTGCCCGGCGTGCACGTTCAGGGCCGCACCGAGGTGGCCGAGGGGGCCACCATCGGGCCCGACACGACCCTGCGGGACACCGTCGTGGAGCCCGGCGCCGCCGTCGTCCGCAGCCACGTGCAGGGGGCGCGGGTCGGCGCCGGGGCGAGCGTGGGCCCGTTCACGTTCCTGCGCCCGGGCACCGTGCTGGGCCCGGGGGCCAAGGCCGGTGCCTACGTCGAGATCAAGGCCTCGACGGTGGGCGAGGGTTCGAAGGTGCCGCACCTGTCCTACGTGGGGGACGCCACCATCGGCGCGGGGGCCAACATCGGTGCGGCCACCGTGTTCGTCAACTACGACGGCGTGGCCAAGCACCGCACCGTGGTGGGCGACGAGGTGCGCATCGGCTCGGACACCATGCTGGTGGCGCCGGTGACGGTGGGTGCCGGGGCCTACACCGCGGCCGGCTCGGTGATCACCGAGGACGTTCCGCCCGGGGCGATGGCCGTCGGGCGGGCCCGGCAACGGGTCATCCGCGGCTGGGTCGCCCGCCGTCGGGCCGGGACGGCAGCGGCGGCCGCCGCCGCGCTCGCCGAGTCGGCGGCGGAGCCGTCCGGGCCGCCGAGCACCACCGCCGACGGCTCGTCCAGCGGCGTCGGGCAGACTGCTCCGCGGAGCGAGGGGAGTTCGCCGTGACGCACATCCGCACCACCGGCAAGAAGACCTTGATGCTCTTCAGCGGACGGGCCTACCCGGAGCTGGCCGCCGAGGTCGGCGCCGACCTGGGCGTGTCGCCCGTCCCCACCAAGTTCATGACCTTCGCCAACGGCGAGCTCTACATCCGCTTCGAGGAGAGCGTCCGGGGCTGCGACGCCTTCGTCATCCAGAGCCACCCCACGCCGGTCAACGAGTGGATCATGGAGCAGCTGATCATGGTGGACGCGCTCAAGCGCGCGTCCGCCAAGAGGATCACCGTGGTGACGCCGTTCTACGGCTACGCCCGGCAGGACAAGAAGCACCGCGGTCGTGAGCCCATCTCGGCGCGGCTGGTGGCCGACCTGTTCAAGGCCGCCGGCGCCGACCGGCTGATGGCAGTCGACCTGCACACCGCGCAGATCCAGGGCTTCTTCGACGGACCAGTCGACCACCTGTGGGCGCTGCCGGTGCTCTCGGCCCACATCATGGCCAGCTACGACACCCGGCAGATGACCGTGGTGTCGCCGGACGCCGGCCGGGTGCGGGTGGCTGACGTGTGGAGCGACCGCCTCGGAGCGTCCCTGGCGATCATCCACAAGCGGCGCGACCCCGACGTGGCCAACCAGGTGAAGGTGCACGAGGTCGTCGGCGACGTGGCGGGCCGCACCTGCCTCATCGTGGACGACATGGTCGACACCGCCGGCACCATCACCCTGGCGGCGGAGGCGCTGCTCGAGGCCGGCGCCCGCGACGTGCTGGTGGCGGCCACGCACGCGGTGCTGTCGGGGCCGGCCGTGGACCGGCTGAAGAACTCCCGCATCAGGGAGGTCGTCGTCACCAACACGCTGCCCATCCCGTCGGAGTCGCAGTTCGACCGGCTCACCGTGCTCTCCATCGCCCCGCTCATCGCCCGCGCCATCCGCGAGGTCTTCGAAGACGGCTCGGTCACGAGCCTCTTCGACGGCCAGGTCTAGCCGCCGGCGCCCCCGCGGCGCCCCTGCGGCGCCCCCGCGGCCCGCTCCCCGCCGGCGCCCCCGCGGCCCCAGCGGCGCCCCCGCGGCCCCAGCGGCGGTGATCTTGGAGAAGTTGAGCCCTTCTTCGGCGTGTCGCCGGCGTGTCCTCCAAGATCACCGCCGGAGCGCACCGCCGGAGCGCGCGCCCGGAGCACACCGCCGGAGCGCGCGGCCGGAGGGCCCCGGCGGGCGGGGTAGACTAGGGACACCTCGGCGAGGGTGCTGCGCACCGTGATCGACGCGGCTGCCGCGAACCTCGCCCGTCCACCTGCAGCGAGGACCCCTCATGAGTGACACCACCCTGTCCGCGTCGCGGCGCGCCGAGTTCGGCAAGGGCCCGTCCCGCCGGCTGCGCAGCGCTGGCCAGATCCCCGCCGTGCTCTATGGCCATGGCATGGACCCCGTGCACCTGGCCCTGCCCGGCCACGACACCCAGCTCGCGCTCAAGCAGGCGAACGTCCTGCTCACGCTGGAGATCGAGGGCGAGGACGACCAGCTGGCCCTGCCGAAGGCGATCCAGCGCGACCCGCTGCGCGGCACCGTCGAGCACGTGGACCTGGTCGTGGTGCGCCGCGGCGAGAAGGTGGTGGTGGACGTCCCCGTCGTCACCACCGGCGAGGTGGCGTCCGGCGCGGTGCTGACCGTCGAGCAGCCGACGCTGTCGGTGCGGGCCGAGGCCACCCACCTGCCGTCGGAGATCACGGTCGACGTCGAGGGCCTCGAGGCCGGCAGCACCGTCGCTGCCGGCGAGGTCGTGCTGCCGTCGGGCACGGAGCTCGTCACCGACCCCGAGGCCGCGGTCGTCGTGGTGGCCGCCCCGCAGGCGGAGGTCGAGGCGGCCGGCGAGGGTGCCGAGGGCGCGGCCGGCGAGGGCGCCGAGGCCGAGGCCGGCGGGCCGTCGGCCGGTGCCGAGGGCGAGTCGGCCTGACGGGCCCCTGG
>Ga0209594_1000569_pt1 | contig 21083 bp, 15 predicted proteins | sample AshMeaCrysSpring_FD_184126 | JGI IMG/M metagenome (GOLD analysis project Ga0209594, IMG submission 184126) | Groundwater microbial communities from Big Spring, Nevada to study Microbial Dark Matter (Phase II) - Ash Meadows Crystal Spring... | ecosystem: Environmental > Aquatic > Deep subsurface... | reverse complement strand
AGTATCTTTTGTAAATAGAAGCAGCTTCTTCCAGGCGCACCTTGTAAATGTCCTCCAGGGCAGGCACAAACTCTACGCGCCCGGTACGCAGTTCGTTGTCTATTTGAGTTTCAAATGGGCGTAGTTTCTCTATATCGGCCTGCAGCAAAATTTGACGGTCGGGATCAATTTGATTTAGATATTCCTTAAAAACCTCTTTGGAAAAAGTATCATCAAACTTTTTTGGGCTGTAATGCGCGTCTTCCAGCAACGAGGCTACCGTGGTAATAATTTTCTCATACTTAGACGCAGGCTCCGTTTTGTCAAATCCCCAGGAGGTGACGAAAAAAAATACCAACCCCATCACGGCCACCAATGCAAAGGGCCATACTTTTTTACTTAGCATAAATTTCCAGATTTTCATCATCAACGTTCAAACGTACAGTAAAAAGACAATTACGACCGACCACTTGTTTAAATTAACAAACTGCGCCATAAATAATTGCAGTTGTTTTGAAACCTCTAATCTCGCCCTGAATCAGTTTTGGCAGCACCCTATAATTTGCAGTAAAAGCATAATGCCTATATTTGCATCCCCAAAAAACAAACGGAGATTGTAGCTCAGTTGGTTAGAGCGTCAGATTGTGGCTCTGAAGGCCGGGGGTTCGAATCCCCTCATTCTCCCCACTTACCTCACTGCCTCCTGCACCTGTGCCGGGGGCAGTTTTATTAACGTTCATTATGCATTATTTTCTGTGGCTTTTGCCGGTCATTTCAGGGCTAATAGGGTGGTTTACCAACTGGGTAGCCATAAAAATGCTTTTTCATCCACGCAAACCCGTAAAAATACTGGGGCTCACTTTTCAGGGCATTTTCCCGAAGCGACAGCAGCAGTTTGCCGAAAAACTTGGAAGGATGGTGAGTGTCGAATTACTCAGTTTTCAGGAGATAGCACAGGCCATCAGCAATCCGCAAAACATCAAGCGGATTGAACCGATAATAGAAGCCCATATAGACCACTTTTTGCGGGTGCGCCTCGCGGCCGAAATGTCCATCATCAGCGCCTTTGTGGGCGAAAAGACTATTGGCAAACTCAAAAGTGCCTTTTTGGCCGAGTTGTACAGCCTCTTTCCCGAATTGATGGAAAAATACTCAGAAACCCTGCGCGAAGAGTTGGACCTGGAAAAAATTGTGGTGGAAAAGGTGGCATCCTTTTCATCGGACAAACTGGAGCAAATCTTGTACCAGATAATGAGTAAAGAACTTCAGTTTGTAGAACTACTGGGAGGCATGCTCGGGTTTCTTATTGGACTGGCACAGTTGGGCCTCACCATGATAGCCATATAATACCGCTTATACAGTTCGCGAAGGCTTTACGCCATTGGGGCGTCGAACCTTCGCCTTTTTCGTTTGTAATTGTCATAGAACCGTAAAATATTGATGAAAACGTGTAAGATTATCAACCAGAAAATGAAACAAATCACCCTTCTGTCCGCTGTTTTTTCCTTTTTAACAATTACTGTTTTTGGTCAAATGCCTGGCCGCCCCGGTGGTATGAGCGGCATGGCTGGGGGCTTTGGCCCCAGCCAAACAGGGCGCTTCTATGGAAAAATTATAGATAGCAAAACCAACAAGCCTGTAGATGCCGCTTCTGTAGCATTAATAAGTACCAAATTTGACCCAATAAAACGGGCACGTAAAGACACGGTAATAAGTGGTATGCTTACCCCGTCTAATGGCAATTTTGCCTTGGAAGGTGTGCCATTTATGGGCGATTATGCGCTCAAAATAAGCGCATTGGGATACAAGCCCTTTGAGCAAAAGATCAGTTTTCTTACCCCCGAAATGCAACAAAAAATGATGCAGGCTTTTGCCGCTATGGGGCAGCAGCAGGCAGGCGCCAAAAAAGACAGCGGGCAGGCTAAACCGGTTGGGCAGGCTGCGCCGGCTGGTGGTAATATGATGGAAACCATGCGCAAGATATTTGGCAACGACATGAGCCAGCTTGCCGCACTTGCCGATAAAGACCTGGGTAACCTGAAACTGGAGCAGGACGCCACCATGCTGGACAACGTAACGGTTACCGCCAACCGCAACATGACTCTGGCAGTTGACCGTCGTATATTTAACGTAGACAAAAACCTGGCTGCTTCTGGCACTACCGCCTCCGAACTGATGCGCCAGATACCATCGGTAAACGTGGATATTGATGGTAACGTAACCGTACGTAACGCAACCCCCACCCTATTATTAGACGGCAGGCCCACTACCCTCACACTGGACCAAATACCCAGCGATGCTATACAGAGCGTGGAACTTATTACCAACCCCTCAGCCAAATTTGATGCAAGCGGCGGAACTGCCTCCATCTTAAATATTGTAATGAAGAAAAACCGCAAAGCAGGCTACAATGGCTCGGTGCGGGCAGGTATCGACAGCCGCCCAAGGCCCAACTTTGGCGGCGACTTCAACTTCAGGCAGGGAAAAATAAATGCCTTTGCCAATGCCAACGTGGGCATGCGCAAATCGCTTAGCTGGAGCGATATTGTGACCAACTACTACCCAACCACCACCAGGCCAGCGGTAACCGTAACCCAGGATATAGATAACGTAAGTCAGGGTTTTTTTGGCTTTGGGCGTGCCGGCTTCGACTTCCTGGCCAATAACCGAAACACCTTTACCCTGGCAGGCACTTTTGTTCGGGGGCAGTTTGATAACGAGGAAAAAAACCTGTTGCGTTACGACACGTTTTATAACCCCATAAAAACCGAAACCACCCAGCGCCAAACCGATGGCGGTGGCTTTTTTCAAAATATTGGCGGTACATTAGGTTATAAGCACCTGTTTTCAAAACCCGGCCACGAACTCACTGCCGATGTGAACTATAACCAATCCAGAAGCGAAAGCGAAATAGACTTTAACAATCAAAGCTTTTTTCAGGACAATAGTCCCAAAGGACCAGTGATTACCCAACGTACTAAAGGCGCAACTACCAGTACCTTTTTGGTGGCCCAAACCGACTATGCCAACCCACTTACAAAAGACCTGAAATTGGAAAGTGGCATTCGTGCTCAAATTCGCGACTTCTCGAGCCTGAATCAGAACTTTTTTTACCTGCCTTCGCAAGACCAATGGGTGCTCGATCCGATTATTTCGAACAACTACGAATTTACTGACCGGGTGTTTGCCGCCTATGCTACCATTACAGGCAAGAAAGATAAACTGGGCTACAACTTTGGTTTGCGTGCCGAAAGCAGCGACTACAAAGGGCGCCTGGTGGACAAAGATTCGGCATTTAGCGTGCAGTTTCCCTTTTCGCTGTTTCCCAGCGCTTTCTTAAGCTACAAACTTACCAGCAAAAGCGACCTGCAGGCCAATTACACCCGGCGCATCAACCGGCCCAACTTCTTCCAACTGCTGCCCTTCCCCGACTTTACCGACCCCCTGAACATACGGGTAGGCAATGCCGGCCTGAGGCCAGAATTTACCAACAGCATTGAAGTAAACTATAACAACCAATTCAACTCAAGGCATAACCTGCTGGTAAGCGGCTATTTCAAAAACACAAACGACATCATAACCAACTATGTGTACAGGGCCCCTAACCCGCTTACGCCGCTTCAAACCAAGGACAGCGTGTTTTACAACACCTATGTAAACGCCAACAAGAGTTATACATATGGTCTTGAATTGATCGGACGCAACACCCTGAGCAATCGCTTCGACCTGACTACAAACCTCAACTTTTACAATGCCACCATCAATAGCGAAAACTTGCAGCAAGACCTGAACAACAGCCGGTTCAGCTTTTTTGGCAAAGTAACGGCCACCTACAAGTCAGGTAAAAACAACGAATGGGTATTTCAGGCCAATGCAGACTACCAGGCCAAAACCGTATTGCCACCCGGCGGACGCGGTGGTGGAGTAGGTGGAGGCCGTGGCCCCGGCGGTGGCATGTTTGGCGGGGTGCAGCCTTCGGGCAGCCAGGGCTACCAAAACCCCAACTACGGCCTTGACCTGAGCATTCGCCGCGACATTATCAAAAACAAAACCGGCCAGGGTTACCAGGGCTCGCTTACGCTAAGCATGAACGACGTTTTTCGCACCCGTATTTACGATGTAGTAATTGAAGATGCCACCTTTAACCAGAACCTGCGCCGCCGCCGCGACCCCCAAATTGTGCGCCTTCAATTCAACTGGCGCTTTGGAAAAATTGACACCAACCTCTTCCGCCGCAAAAACCTGAAAGGCGAAATGGAAGGCATGAGCGAAGGCATGGGTGGGATGCAGTAGAATGAAAGTTGATAAGTTATGAGTTAATTAGTACACCAGGAACCAGAGACAGCCGGGGCACGTTGCTCCGGCTGTTTTTTTTCAACCAAATCGTTTTTTCCTCCCAAGCATCCTGGTGTTGGTTTCTTTGCGATATTGCCGTGCTGGTACATTTCATTACCACGGCGCATCTTAGCTACTCAAACAAAAGCACGATTGCCATCCTATCTCGTTTCCTGTTATGGTCACTTACCGCATATCCAAGTACGATCCTGCGAAGCGCGACGAATTGGGCCATTATACCGACCTGAACGAATGGACCTCAATCAGCGATATATTGAACGGGGCTGATAAGCAAGCTACCTTTGCCCGATATGAGCAGGAAGAGGATGCCTATGTAGCTGCCGTTGCCGCTGTAATGCTCGAAAAAGAAATTGAATACCTGCAGGTAAACGGTCTGGAATTGTTTACTACTGCTGAAGATTTTGAAGATTACAAAAAGAATGGAAGGCTGCAAAACATGGATGTTGATTTTGAGAAAGACCTGAAGGCACTACAGAATGGTTTGCAGCTTTCATTTCCGCAACTTGATAAGGTTATCAGGCTCATTTTGCGCGAAACGGTTTGGATGCAACTTATTCACCAAAATCTTGAAGTAAGCTTTGGATACGATTACTACATGTATATAAAAGGGTCTGTATTGCTGCCCGATACCCTGCAACAAATTGAACAATTGGGATTGTATGCCGAACTACAGGTAAACTAACCGCATCGGAGGATTAAAAGTAAGGCAGCAATGGGTTCTGTGTATTATCATCAAATCAACTCATCTCTTGTATGTATAGAAAATTTTATATGTAAAGTGCCAGCCAATTCGTTTCTCTACAAACCAATACCCTTTGCTTTTCCTTCCAGCATGGGCACAAAACTAAACAGGTCAAGCGGCTCTTCTTGAAGAGAGGCATCGTCCTTTTTCGTTATGCGCATCATACGCTGCGAACCACCCTCGTCTACGGGTATTACCAGGAGGCCACCGGGTTTTAATTGTTCAATCAGCTTAGGTGGTATTGAAGGGGCGGCGGCTGTTACCAGTATTTTGTCAAAAGGCCCAAAAGTGGGCAAGCCCGCAAACCCATCGCCATAAAAAAATTTAAGCCCGGGGTACTTGCCTTTAAAGGGATAAGTCTTCTGCAGGTTGTCGTACAGTTTTTTTTGCCGCTCAATGGTGTACACCCGTGCCCCAAGCTGTGCCAGTACGGTAGCCTGGTATCCGCTGCCTGTGCCAATTTCCAGCACTTTTTCAAAAGGCTTAATTTGCAACAGCCGTGTTTGGTAGGCCACCGTGTAGGGCTGCGATATGGTTTGCCCCTCACCTATGGGAAAAGCCCGGTCTTCGTAGGCAATACGGTCGAGGGCCGAATCCATAAAGAAATGGCGCGGTACGGCCATCATGGCTTCCAATACCCGCTCGTCGGTTATTCCTTTTTGCCGTATTATATCTATCAACTGCTTGCGCAGCCCCTTATGCCTGAATGTATCCTCTTGCTTTGTCATAAACCGACGGCAATATAGCGGACTATACGCACCTGCAGCAACATGCAAATTCCCCGTTTGCACATTGCCGGGCTATCAAAGCATGTTGCTTCTACCTATTTTATATCTTAATCCTACAAACAATGGCAGCCGCCGGAAAAGGTAACTGCCATAACTTGTGAAATAGCTTCTGGATTTACAAATTCATATCCTTAATAATTGCCTCCATGCGCTCCATTAGCCCGGCCCGCACCTTATCGTAATCTTCGGCATCAGCCAGCAGCGCGTTTACGCTAAAGTAAAATTTTATTTTTGGCTCGGTACCGCTTGGCCTTGCGCTCACTTTGCTGCCATCTTCCAGCAAAAACTGCAGCACATTGCTCTTGGGCAGCAAAATGTCGAAAGTTTCGCCCGTGGCAAGGTGCGTACCCTTGCGCTGTTCATAATCGAGCAAGGTTTTTACCGGCACACCACCCAACACTTCAGGCGGATTGCTGCGATAGCTTTCCATCATTTCAGCTATTTCCTTTTGGCCGTTCATACCCTTTTTGGTAATGTTTATCAGGTGCTCCTGATAGCAGCCATACTGCACATACAAGTCGAGGAGTTTATCGTACAGGCCGCGGCCTTTGTCTTTTTCGTAGGCAGCCATTTCGCACAGCAAGGCTACTGCACTTATAGCATCTTTATCACGCACCTGGTCGCCTATCATCAGGCCATAGCTTTCTTCACCACCTACGATATAGTTTTCGCTTCCGGTTTTTTCGCGAATCATTTCGCTGATGTATTTAAAACCGGTGAGCACATCATAGCACGCCACGCCATTTGCAGCGGCAAATCGGTTAATCATGTCGCTGGTCACAATGGTTTTTATGACCATGTCGTTGGGTTGGGCTATGCCTTTTGCCTTGCGGGCTTCTATCATATAGTTGAAGGCCAGCACGGCGGTCTGGTTGCCATTCATAAGCACCCAGTTGCCATGGTTATCTTTTATGCCAATGCCTACGCGGTCGGCATCGGGGTCAGTGCCCAGCAGTATGTCGGCATCCAGTTCTTTGGCAAGTTGCAGGCCCAGGTTCATAGCATCTTTTTCTTCGGGGTTGGGGCTGTGCACGGTGGGGAAATTGCCATCGGGCACCGCCTGAGCATCCACCACATGAACGTTGGTAAATCCAAAGCGCTGCAGTACACGGGGCACCAGGGTAATGCCGGTGCCATGAATGCTGGTATACACGATTTTCAGATCGTGCCGGCGATCGCATACATCGGGGTACACGCTCAACCCTTTTACCATTTCCACGTAAGCAGCATCCACTTCCTCTCCCACTATCTGAATATTATGCTCGCCACCGCTCCATTTCACATCGTCCACGCTGGCAATCTTATCCACTTCGGTAATCACATTCTTATCGTGCGGCGGCACCAGTTGGGCGCCATCTTCCCAGTAGGCCTTGTAGCCGTTGTATTCTTTGGGGTTGTGGCTGGCAGTGCATACTACCCCACCCTTGCATCCCAGGTGGCGTATAGCAAAACTGAGCTCGGGTGTAGGGCGCAGGCTTTCGAACAGGTATACTTTTATGCCGTTGGCGCCCATGACGTTAGCCACGGTTTCGGCAAAAAAGCGGCTGTTGTTGCGGCTGTCGTGTGCCACGGCTATGCTAATAGAACCTTCAAAACTTTGCTTGAGATAATTGGCATAACCCTGGGTGGCCATGCCCACTGTGTATTTATTCATGCGGTTGGTGCCTACGCCCATAATGCCTCGCAGGCCGCCGGTGCCAAACTCCAGGTTCTTGTAAAAACCTTCTACCAGGTCGTCGGGGTTGTTGGCAAGGGCGTGATTGATGTAGTCCTTGGTTTCCTCATCGAAATTGCCGGCAAGCCATGCATCCACTTTGGCCTTAATTGTAGCGTCCATAATTTGAATTTAAGTTAAAGCAATTGTTTTAAGCCCACCCCAAAAAGAAGCAAATGTTGAGGTGCTGCTTTTTGCTGACGGCGGGCTAAGTTATTTGGAAAATGAATGCCCGCCATCGCAGACATTTAATAATAGGTCAGCACCCTTATTCTATGTTTGCAGTACAATTTTTCCTACCCGCATTATTGCGCCAAACTATCACGCCCGTGCCACGCAGTTCATTTTTGCATTACTGCCTTGCCTTTGCTTCCTTATTTGCCTACACACGTACCACTGCCCAAACCGACACCCTGCAGTTACCAGTAGAACGCAATGCAATGGTGGATACCTTGTATGCCACAAACGCCGTAATTGACACTACCGACACCTTAAAAATAGCTGGAGCCAGCCTGTGCAAACAACTGCTGCTGCCCTACAACATAAAGCACAAACGCACCTGGACGGTAGGCGGCCTGCACACCGGCCTGTATGTAGGTAGCATGCTATTGCTGAACCAAGTATGGTATGCCGACTATCCTAAAGACAAGTTTCACACCTTTGACGACTGGCATGAATGGCTACAGGTAGACAAGGTGGGCCATGCCTGGAGCGCATACCAGCTAAGCCGTGCCAGCATGGCTAGCTGGCGCTGGGCCGGGATGCCGTATAAAAAACAGGTGTGGCTGGGTGGCATCAGCGGGTTTGCCTTCCAAACCGTAATTGAAATACTGGACGGTTTTAGCGCAGAATGGGGATGGAGCTGGGGCGACTTTGCCGCTAACTGTGTGGGTAGCGGCCTGCTTATAGGCCAGGAACTGGGTTGGCACGAGCAACGCATCAACTTCAAGTTCTCGTTTCACAAAATGACATACGACGACCCCATGCTGAACGAGCGCAGCGATGACCTGTTTGGCTCCAGCTTGCCCGAGCGTATGCTCAAAGACTACAATGGCCAAACGTACTGGCTCAGCTTCAACCTGCACTCATTTATGAAGCAAAGCAAATTACCGATCTGGCTCAACCTGGCCGTGGGGTACGGGGCCACCGGCATGTTTGGTGGCACAGAAAATATTTGGACCGACGAAGCCACCGGCATTACATACAACCGTAACGATATAGATCGCCAGCGACAGTGGTACATAGCCCCCGACATAGATTTTACCCGTATACCCACCCGTAGCAAGTTCTTGCGCAGTGTGTTCTTTTGCCTCAACGCGTTTAAACTGCCGGCACCAACCCTCGTGTTTAGTAATGGCGGAATTAAGGTGCATGGTTTTTATTTTTGAGCAGGTGGTACCTTCCAACAAATAAGCCTCAGCAGCACAGAGTTATCTTTGCGGCCCAATATGAACATACTGTTCCATACAAGTGAGGTAGCCTTGTTTGAAATGATAGGCAAAACCGCCGCAGGGCTGGGCATGGAAGCATGGCTGATTGGCGGCTTTGTGCGCGACAAACTGCTGGGCCGCCCTACCAAAGATGCCGACATTGTATGCACCGGCGATGGCATTGCCCTGGCCAAAGCTGTGGCACACCAACTAAACCCAAGGCCACATGTAAGCTATTTTAATAACTTTGGCACAGCACACATAAAAGCTGCCGACTTTGACATAGAATTTGTAGGCGCCCGCAAAGAAAGCTACAGCCACCACAGCCGCAAGCCCATGGTGAGCCCCGGCACCATTGAAGAAGACCAGTTGCGCCGCGACTTTACCATCAACGCGCTGGCTATAAGCCTGAACCCAAGTACCTATAGCCAATTGGTAGACCCCTTTGAAGGGCTTCACCACCTGGAAAAAAAACTGCTGATTACCCCTGCCGAACCGGCTCAAACCTTTAGCGACGACCCCCTGCGCATGCTGCGTGCCGCCCGCTTTGCAAGCCAGTTGGGCTTTCATATTCATGCCGCCACCTTGGAGGCCATGGCCGCCATGAAAGACCGTATTCGCATTGTATCGGCCGAGCGCATAGGGAATGAACTCAACAAAATTGTAATGAGCCCCAAGCCCTCAGTAGGGTTTGACATCCTGTACAAAACAGGATTGCTGCAGGAAATATTTCCGCAATTGGTAGCATTGGCAGGAGCTGAATTTATTGATGGCATTGGCCACAAAGATAATTTTTACCATACCCTGCAGGTGCTGGACAACATAAGCCGCCATACCGACAACCTATGGCTGCGCTGGGCCGCCATACTGCACGATATTGGTAAACCCGCCACCAAGCGCTTTGAAGAAGGTGCGGGCTGGACCTTTCACGGCCACGAAGTAGTGGGCGGCCGCATGGTATCCAAAATATTTGCCCAGCTTAAGCTGCCGCAAAACGAAAAAATGAAGTATGTGCGCAAACTGGTAGAACTGCACCTGCGCCCTATTTCGCTGAGCAAGGAACAGATTACCGACTCGGCCATCAGGCGCCTGCTGTTTGATGCCGGCGAGGATTTTGACGACCTGATGACCCTGTGCGAGGCCGACATCACCAGCAAGAACAAAGCAAAAGTGCGACGCTTCCTGGCCAATTTTGAACTGGTGCGTCAGCGATGCCAGCAGGTGGAAGAACGCGACCGCATCCGCAACTGGCAGCCCCCGGTAGACGGCAACGAAATAATGACCCTATTTGGCCTGAGCCCCAGCCGCGAAGTTGGCATATTGAAAAACGCGCTGAAAGATGCCATACTCGACGGCTACGTAACCAACGATTACGAGGCTGCCAGGGCCTTTTTAATAAACGAGGCTGCCGCGCTGAACCTGCTGCCTGTTGGCTGAAAAATACTTTTCTTTGCCGTGCCGGAAAGGCGCATAAAAACTACTTTGCCGCCGGTAAAAACAGCATGGCCATACTTAAATTCAGAGCATACCTGGAAGAAGACGAGAGTGTGTATCGCGATATCGTGATCAGGCATACGCAATCATTTTTAGACTTACATAGCACCATACTTGCGGCGTATGAATTCGACAACAAGCACCAGGCTACTTTTTACCGCAGCAACGACCACTGGCAGCGCGGCCGCGAAATAACGCTGGAAAAATACCCGAAGGAGTATAAAGCCCCTCCTTTTATGATGCAGGAAACCTCCATTGGAAGCGAAATACGCGACACCAACCAGAAATTTGTGTATGTGTACGATTTTACCAAAAACTGGACTTTTCTGGTTGAGCTCATCAATGTAAGCAAGGAAGAGAACCCCAAAATAGGCTACCCCTCGGTATCGCGCAAGGAAGGCATAGGGCCGCAGCAATATGGCACCCGTGGCCTGCTGGGACCCAAGTTTGCCGAAATGGAGGAAAAATACGACCTGGCAGAAGCCGAAGAAGGCTTTGGCGAAGAAGGCGAAAGCAGCGGGGGAGATGATTTCGGCTTTAGCGAAGCTACCGGTATGGATACAGGTGGCGACGATTTTTAGGCCGGTTATCCCTTAGGGCATCTCTGTAAATAATTGCCAACAAATACTGCATGCCCCATACCGCCATTGTGATAGCAGGCCCTACAGCCGTGGGCAAATCGGCACTGGCCATGCATCTGGCATGGAAATACCACACGGGCATCCTTTCGGCCGACAGCAGGCAGTGCTACCGCGAAATGCATATTGGGGTAGCCGCACCATCGGTAGCTGAAATGGCTGAAGTGCCACATTTTTTTGTAAAAACGCACAGCATTCACCAACAGGTAACAGCGGCCACCTTTGCACAATATGGCAGGAAGGTGCTGGATAAAATGTTCCAAACATCGAACATTGCCATTGTGGCAGGTGGTACCGGCCTGTACCTGAAAGCCTTGCTGCACGGGCTGGATGAAATACCACTGATACCCAAAGCAGTGTGCACACAGGTACGTGCAGGCTACGAGGCTGGCGGATTGACCTGGCTGCAGCAGCAATTGGCGCAACATGACAAAACATTTACAGACTTTGGCGAAAAAGAAAACCCGCACCGGCTAATGCGTGCCCTGGAAGTGATGCTGGCCACCGGCCAACCTTTAGCCCAATGGCAACAAGGCACCCGGCTGCAAAACAACTTTGACACTCTTTGGATTGGGTTGGACCTGCCCCGCAAGCAATTGTATGAAAGCATCAATGCCCGGGTGGACGAAATGATGCGAGCAGGCTTACTGGATGAAGTAAAAGGGCTTATGACCTACAAGCAATTACCGGCCCTGCAAACGGTTGGCTACCGCGAACTGTTTGAATACCTTGACGGACTTTGTTCCCTGGATCAAGCTGTGGAAAACATTAAAACAAATACACGGCGGTATGCCAAACGGCAACTCACATGGTTTCGCAACCAGGAAACGATGCGATGGTTTGAACCACGGGAAACAGACGCCATAGAGGGCTACCTGGCAGAAACCATTTTACCCTCCTGAGAACGCAGGCTAATGGTTAAAACTTCACCCCGAAAGTAAGCATCAGGTTGCCCCTGCCACCACCCCAGTCGGCTACGGGTGTAGCCTTATCCTGCAGGTAATAAGGTACATCGGTAGCCTTAATAAAAGTATGTGCATATGCCAGGTCTACAAAAAAGCCCTTGTTGCGATAACCCAGGCCAGCCGTAGCCATGGTGCGCTTACCAAGCAGGCCGCTTTCGGCATAAGGATTTCCGAGTAGGGCACCCCCAAGCCTTACCATAAGTGTTTTGAACTTAAGCTCGCCACCGAGTTTGAAATTGAATGCGCCTTTGAAGCGTGCTTTGATAATCTCGTTTACATCATCGTAATAAGCATCGTCATCCACTGTGCCATCGCCCGAAGTTTTGAACCGCACGCCGTTATAGTTCACATACTCCACATCGGCGGTTATGAATCCCTTTTGTTTGGTTACATCCTTCACTTCGTTGATAACATAAGAAATACTACCAATGGCACGCATGGGCGAAGTGAGGTTGTACTCGTAGGTGCCGGCGTTTGAGCCGGACTTCAGTTCATCGCTGGTTTTGGTGAGTGGCTGAGGTCCTACATTAAGGTTCGGATAAGTATTAGGAACATAATCTTCGGAATGGGTGGTAATGGAACTGCTGATATTATCGGTTAGCCCGGCCCAGGTAGGGGTATGAAAAGCGAGGCCAATGCGCAACCTGTCTACCGGCCTGAATATAGCGCCCAGCTTAAGATTGAACCCTACGCCGGTAGTGCTGTACTTTTCCTTGTATTCGAAGTACTTGAAATCGTTAGCCCCGTTGCTGGTGGCATCTTCCTCGCGGTAGGTTTGCTCTTTGTGAAACGAGTAAAATGGTATGCCGAAGCTCAGGCCCCAGTTGAATTTGTTGTTGTAATTCTGGCCATAACTGAGGGCTACCTCGTGGGCCCCACCGCGGGTATCTACCTCGTTGTATTGATTTACACCATCCTGGCTGGAGTTGGGGTTGAGCGGAATAGGCACCAGGCTCTGGTAGCCAATTACATTATCATTGGCGTCGGCTATGGTATCTACCAAAAACGTCCAGAAAGCAAGGCTTGAACCAAAAATGTAATTGTTTTCTGCCTGTTGGACGCTTGCCCGGTCGCGGGTAAGCTGCTCCACATATTGCTCGCTCCAGCTGCTGGTATTGTTGAAGCCCTGGTATTGGATGCGGTTATTGTAATTGGCCAACTGATTTACCGTAATACTAAATGCCGAGCTGGTAGCGCGTTGGTAGCGTGTATCGTGGTTGGCGCCAAATACCAGACCGGATGTTCCGTAGTTGAACGCATTGTCCTTGGAGGAACTGCCGGTGTTTCGGTAGTCGAATTTGTTGTTCATGAAATTAAACCCCGGCGACAGCACAAACTCGCTATTGCGGTACATGCCAATGCCTGCGGGGTTTACATGGGCAGCAGTTATATCGCCACCCAAACTGCCCATGGCGCCACCAATGGCCTGATTTCGGGCTGTTCCGCTCATCCAGGGAAAGCCATAACGCAACGCGTCATCGGGCAACTGGGCTGAGGCAAAAAAGGAAAGAAATAATGCTGGCAGTAGAAGTATGGATTTCATAATGGGGGCAATAGAAAATTACTGGTAAAACAGGATATTTCTTTTTTGCTTATAAAACAGGCATGATGCGCTTCCATGCAGGACGAATCATGCCTGTTACCATAAAGCTATGGTATAGAATTAATTAATTGCGGCTACCACGCGAGGCACTGCCGGACGAGGATGAACTGCTACTGCCGCCACCGCCGCCGCCAGAAGTACGAAGACTTCCTCCGGTCCTGCTGCTTCCGCTGCTGCCACTGCCATAGTCGCTAAACGTGCGGGCGGGCCTGCTCCAGGTATTGCCTTCGTTGTTAACCGAGGTACCGAAAATGCTCTTGAAAAGACTGGGATTATTTTGGTTAACAGCGGGCTTGCCATTGGTGCCGAACAAAGTATTCACCCCTCTTTCGTAGGTAGGGCGTACATAAGCACCCAGGCTGGGCCTTGAGTTGGGCACGTAGTTGCCGGTAGGAAATTTGTTTACCACCACTACAGGCCTGCCCCAACTGTACGGGTTGTTCCAATTGTTGTAATACGGGTTGTAATACCAGTTGTTCCCCATACCTATACCCCAGGAATTCCAGGCCCAAGGATTGCTATAGGTGTTGTAGTAACCCATGTTCCAACTTGTGTTGCAGTTGCAGTGGTTGTTGTAACCATACCAGTAATCAAGGTCGTCGATGGTGCTCCACTGGCTTGGGTTTTTTACCTTCATACGCAGATAATCATCTTCGGCCGAACCCCAATAGCTTTGGTAAGCATTATCGGTAGGCTGAGAAGTTTTTTTCACTTCTGCCTCGGCCACCGAGCCATGCGAATAATACACATCATCCGGCGTTTGCCCGGTGCGGTAGGCTGACGAGCAACTGGCTAACAGTACACCCGAAGCCAAAATGGTAAATAGGTTGGTTCTCATGGCTGTATTTTTTACGAAGTAAAGTTAAACACTAAATCAAGGCTCAAATGCTAAATTCTACATATTAGACTCCTCAGGAGGCCGAAATGTTGTTAAGGCTACTCTAAATGTCAAATGCTTATTTTCGCCGGCCTTTAAAAAAGGGACTCTGAACGGGCGTGAACGAGTTGCAGATAACCAAATAAAGACGTGGAAAACAATCCATGCCGATAACCGGCGACATAGCAGTACTGCCGCCGAAGGGCTGCCGGGGTGGCAGTAGTAGCTGGCCATGCAGCAGGGGCCGCAGCGAGGCGGGCCACTACTACCAAACACCGGAACAAATGCCCGGGATTGGCTATAAAGCAGAAAGCCCCAAAAAAGAAAAAGAAATAAAACAAGCATTATGGGTAAAGAGATCACAACACGAGCCGTCGATTATTCGCAATGGTATAACGACCTGGTACTGAAAGGCGGCCTTGCCGATTACAGCGCAGTGCGTGGCTGCATGGTAATAAAACCCTACGGTTTTGCCCTGTGGGAAAAAATGCGCGATGTGCTGGACGGCATGTTTAAAGACACCGGGCATGAAAATGCCTACTTCCCCCTGTTTGTGCCCAAAAGCCTGTTTGAAGCAGAAGAAAAGAATGCCGAAGGCTTTGCCAAGGAATGTGCTATAGTAACCCACTACCGCCTGAAGACCGACCCCGATAACAAGCACAAGCTGATAGTGGACCCCGAGGCAAAGCTAGAAGAAGAACTGGTAGTACGGCCTACCAGCGAGGCCATTATTTGGAACACCTACAAAGGCTGGATACAGAGCTACCGCGACCTGCCCATTCTTATAAACCAGTGGGCCAACGTGGTACGCTGGGAAATGCGCACCCGACTTTTTTTGCGCACGGCCGAGTTTTTGTGGCAGGAAGGGCACACCGCCCACGCCACACAGCAGGAGGCCGAGGCCGAAGCACGCCTGATGCTAGAGGTATATGCCGACTTTGCCGAAAACTATATGGCCATGCCGGTAATAAAAGGGGTAAAAAGTGTAAATGAGCGTTTTGCCGGCGCCGTGGATACGTATTGCATAGAAGCGCTAATGCAGGACGGCAAGGCCCTACAGGCCGGCACTTCGCACTTTCTGGGCCAGAACTTTGCCAAAGCCTTTGATGTAAAGTTTGCCGACCGCGACAACAAGCTTGATTATGTGTGGGCCACCAGCTGGGGCGTAAGCACACGGCTGATTGGGGCCCTGGTAATGGCGCACAGCGACGATGATGGCCTGATACTGCCTCCAAAAATTGCCCCTGTGCAGGTAGTGATCGTACCGATTTTTAAGGGTGAGGAACAACTGGGGCAAATTGATGCCCGGGTGGCCGAACTGGTAAAAGAAATGAAAGCCATGGGCATACGGGTAAAATACGACAACAGCGATAATGCACGCCCCGGATGGAAGTTTGCCGAGTATGAACTGAAGGGTGTGCCTGTGCGCATAGCCCTGGGCATGCGCGACCTGGAGAACAACGCAGCCGAAGTGGCCCGCCGCGATACCCGCGAAAAACAAAGCGTGAGCCTCGATGGCCTAGTGTCGCATATTAGCAGCCTGCTGAATGACATACAGCAAAACATGTACAACAAGGCTAAGGCTTACCGCGATGCACATATAACTCCGGTGGATACCTGGGCCGATTTTGAAAAAGTGCTGGACGAAAAAGGCGGCTTTGTAGCAGCGCATTGGGATGGCACAGGCGAAACAGAAGAAAAGATAAAAGAACTGACTAAGGCCACCATACGCTGCATACCGTTTGAAACAGAGCCCCAGGCCGGACAATGTATTTTGAGTGGCAAACCCAGCAAGCAAAGGGTGTTGTTTGCGAGGGCGTATTGATGCGATCGCAGGCGCTACAAACTTTGCATGCAAAAGAGCCAGACAACAATGCCTGGCCTGTTGCTTTCGCAACTAACTACTGCCCATAATCCAGTTAACGTGAACCGTTTCAGTCGTTTTTCTTGTATTAACAATTGCGCGGTAGTTTCCGTTGGTGTGTGCTGCCAGTGCCGGGCACTCAATACCATATCGGCCAGGCCCAAATTAGCCTGGCAATCCCGTTGTTTGCTTATAATGCACCAGGCTTTGCGCCCTTAGTTTTTCGGCAGCTGCTTCTGCCGTAATATCGCGTTGAGGGTTGGCCAACATTTCGTAGCCTACCATAAACTTTTTTACGGTGGCGCTGCGCAGCAAGGGTGGATAGAAGTGCATATGCCAGTGCCATTCGGGAAAATCGCCCGCGTTTACCGGCGCCTGGTGCATGCCGGCTGAATAGGGAAATGACACCCGGAACAGGTTGTCGTATAGCGTAGTGAGTTGTTTTAAGATGGATGCGAATGCAGCTTTTTCCTCATGTGTAAACTGGATTACCTGCTGCACATGACGCTTGCTAACGAGCAACACTTCGTTTGGCCAAACAGCCCAAAAAGGTACTACTACCAGGAAATGATCGTTTTCCAGAACAACCCGTTCGCGCTGCTGCAGCTCCAACTCCACATATGCCGACAATAGGCTGCGGCCATGCTTTTCGAAATAATTCTGCTGCTGCTTTGTTTCTTTCTGCACCTCCACCGGCACCGAAGTGGATGCCCATATTTGCCCATGCGGGTGTGGATTGCTACACCCCATGATGTCGCCCTTATTCTCAAATATCTGAATATACCGGATGGCAGTGTTAGCAGCCAGCGTAGAGAACTCTTGCTGCCACAGGTTAATCACCTGCACAATTTCAGGCTCACTCATTTCGGGCAAGGTGAGGTCGTGCCTTGGCGAAAAGCAAATGACTTTGCAAATGCCGTTTTCAGCTTTGGCTACCAGCAGGTCGCCTTCCTGGTAGGCGCCAAGGGGTCCATCGGCCAGCAGGGCAGAAAAATCGTTTACAAATGCATACGGCTCGTTGTAATTTGGATTGGTGCTGCCATCGGCCCGTTGGTTGCCCGGGCACAGGTAGCAGCTTTTGTCGTAGGCTGGCCTGTTGGTGGCGGCCAGGTCTTCTACCTTGCCCTGCCAGGGTCTTTTCATACGGTGCGGCGACACCAGTACCCAGTCGCCCGTAAGCACATTTAACCGACGATGTGAATGTTGTTTGAAATCAAACATGGTTATGCAATTATTTCAGTTCCATTATCAATAGAAGCGATGTAGTAACTAAGCGGCAAATCCATTTCTGCTTCTTAGGCAGGTTTTAGTTTGCTGATTAATATGCCTGCGTTTATTCCTTACCCATTTTCACTAGCGTTGCGTTATAAGTCGAACATTTCCAATTGGTTAACTTTTTGTTCTTTGAAATATTGTAGTTGAGTTTCTTGAAACAGCTGATTTATGGGCATTTTTTCAAAAATGCATATGCTCAAAACCTGTAGGATTTCGTAAAGGCTTTGTTTTAGCATATATCGCTTCTTGGCGATGGCCACTAAAACATAGACTGACACCGCAATCCATACCTGTGTTTTCACAGCATTTTCGGATTGGCCCCAGAAGGATTTTGTTTTCAGATGTTGCTTGATCCATTTAAATAACAATTCAATTTTCCAGCGGTGCTTATACAATTGTGCTATCTCTAAAGCACTGAGGTGAAAGTTGTTGGTGAGAAACACTAGTATGTTGCCACTTTGTGGATCCCTATATCTTATTCGTCTGATTTTGCAAGGGTAATCTATAGAGGCATAATGGTTGTTCAGCATAATTGTTTGGTCATAAATTACTCCAGCGGTGATGTCCTTCGGTCTTGAATACAGGCGTCTGTAGTTCATATTATCTTTCGCCCTCGTTACAAAGAAGGCATTACTGGTGTGTATCCTGTAAAGCCGCTTGTAGGCTACATATTCTCTGTCCATTACATAGAAACTATTGGCTTCAAATCGAATGAAATCCATCACGTTCACATCGTGAAGTGAAGCTGTTGAAAATAGAATGAACTCGGGGATAAAAGTCTTTAAATCAATTTGTGTGTGCAACTTGATGCCTGCTTTTGTACTTCTAAATGTGGCCCAATGAAAAGTGGAAAGGCAGAGGTCTATGGTTGTAGCATCAATAGCAAATACATTATTGCTGAGTGCTACTTCCAGATCATCGTCATGTAAGTATAATTGTTTCGCCTCCTGAATAAGCAGTATAGCCAAGTCCTCATAAATTTTAAATGATCGGCTTTCATTGGCCCTTGTAATCGTGCTGACGGCCACCACTTCACCTATACCTGCATGGTATAGTTTATTTGCATTTGCCTTCAGGCATAAAACTGTATCGCTAATACTTTCACGGTGGGTTAATTGAGCGAAGGCCATGCACAAATATTGCTTCCAGCAAGTAAATTCCTTAACCTTATAATCACCAGAATGCCTGTTGACAATGGTTTGGAAGGAAGTGGAGGACACCAACCCCATTATTTGAGCGAATACATATTTACCGAAATTCATAATAGAATGATTTTCAGTAAGTTACATTTTTTCGAATCCTCAAAAATTCAAATCGTCTTAGGCGGCAAATCCTCGCAAACTCAATACTGACAATACTTTCAAAGAACTAAATAGTAAAACAACGAAACGCGAGTGAGAAATGAAGGCAACAATCATCGTAAATCATTAAGCAATGATGTACGAAATTAGATCTACATTACCCAAGGGCAGGGGTACGATTTGATCAGCAAAAAGGTTAAATTGGCCAATGCTACTAATACTTAAGAAAACCCCACGAGCTGCTGTAGCCTGCCGACCGACTTATCCGGGCGGGCCCATCCGAACGGATACTTCCGGGCGGGTCCGACTGGACGGCTTGGCCGGGAGAACACCCACCTCGCGTGATCATTTTGGGAATTCCCGGCCCGTCCGTACAGGCAGGTATATCAAATAATTAGCGCCCTTGGTAAGCAACACCGGCTGCCTGAATAGCATCTTACCATTCATACACATCATCATCATAAGTGAACCTCTTTCGTACAAAATTTGCTTAGCCGCCCTCGTTTCGGGTAGCCAGGTAGTTGTAGTCCTGCAGTAACTTTTCCAAAAAATCGGTCACTTCCAGGTCGCTTTCTATGTGCAGCACTTCTTTCACTTTTTGGGCTACACGATGGGCCATATCGAAGCGGCCCGTTTTTTGGGTTTGCTGCAATACACTCTTCACCGCATTAATATCGCGGTCGCTCAGGCGCATTACATCAGGAAAACGCACTTTGTAGTCGGAACGGGTAATCTGTCGGAATACGGTATCGTTCAGCGAATAATTGTACTTCAAATCCACCACGGTGGTACCTGCTGCCAGGTCGCCCAGCCTTTGACTACGCCCGCTTACCGCAATAATTACCAGTACTACCATGCCCAGCATGCCGCATATAATTACCTGCGCCGCCAGCATCCATCCGCTACCGGCCACAATGCCAAAGTAAAGAGGCCACTCCCACATTCTGAAAATCCAGCGAAGCAAATACTGACCAATGCCTGCCTGTCCCCCTTCGAGGCTCATTACCCGAATACCCACAGCCTTTTTGCCAAGGCTTTGCCCCTGAAAAATGACTTCCATAAGCAAATGGTAGTGCAGCATGGGCAGCGATACCAGCAACAAATCGAGCCCCAGTGGGTACGAATCGGCGTTGTAAAACACAGCCTCCACAAGGGTCTTCATTATCTGTGCATAGGTCACCAACACTACCATATCGAGCCCCCAGGCCAATATACGCTTGCCCACCCGGGCTATTTCAAACTCGAGGTCAATATTAAACGGAGTGGATACGGCTACCAGCGACACGGGGGAAGGAATTCAGAGGTGAGAGGTGAGGAGTAAGAGGTAACAGGAATGAGTTGATGAGGAAGCGGTGATTAGTTGATGAATTGGTGAGTGAAGGGCATGTTCAGAAATGGTGTGTGCAAGCAGTGCAATGTGAAATGTGAAACAGGAGACTCGAACAAGTATTTAACTCGAAGACAAATATAGTGCAACGATGGACCTTGCCTAAAATATTGGGCGAAGAACCGTCCGGGCAAAATGAACCAGGTATTGAACATATAGAAGGGTAGCAGGGTTATACCCGTTAGGTAAAGGGTGACACTTGATGGGCGAAGCACATTGAAATGATTTTGAAGTGTGGACAAATGTAGGATTGCCTCAAATTCATAATCGCAAAGGAAAGCGGCGCATTGGTCTATTGCTTTATTTTGAAATTCTGAATTGAGAAAACAAGCACATGCGTGAAGCCCTTTTCATAAAACGAAATGCCGAAAAATGGAACCGGTACCAGAACGAACCTGGTACCGACCCCGATGAACAGGCCGAGCGCTTTATTACCCTGCTGGACGACCTGGCCTACAGCCGTACCTTTTACCCCCAAAGCAAAGTAACCCAATGGATCAACAGTATTGCTGCCGGTATTTACCAACGCATTTACCAAAACAAAAAAGAGAACTACAGCCGCATACGCACCTTTTGGACCACCGAATTGCCGCTGGTTATCCACAAACACCATCGTACCCTGCTGTTCACATTCTTGTTCCTCGCCATTTGCATAGCTATGGGCGCCTGG
>Ga0209594_1000567_pt1 | contig 21146 bp, 23 predicted proteins | sample AshMeaCrysSpring_FD_184126 | JGI IMG/M metagenome (GOLD analysis project Ga0209594, IMG submission 184126) | Groundwater microbial communities from Big Spring, Nevada to study Microbial Dark Matter (Phase II) - Ash Meadows Crystal Spring... | ecosystem: Environmental > Aquatic > Deep subsurface... | reverse complement strand
GATCAGCTGGGCCAGCCAGAACTCCGCCTTGTTGATCTTGCCGCGGATGTACTGCTGGATGGCCTCGATCTGATACTCGGACTCCTCATCGGTCCAGCCCTTGTGGCAGGTCGAGCAGGTGTCACGTTTCATGTAGCGGGAGCTGCGCTGGCCGTGCCAGGTGTAAGCGATGCCGTCCGCCGACTGGATCTTCGGCATGTGGCAGTGCTTGCACTCGACGCCAGCCCGCTCGTGCGCGGATCCCCACTGGGTCTCTGCCTCCGGGTGCTGGAGCTTCGACAGCAGGGCGCCGGTGATGCCGTGCTTGAAGTCGCGGAAGGCGATCTTGTCCGCCGCGGCCGTGTAGTCGAAGACGTTCGTCCAGAAGAAGTGGTTCGTGCGACGGTCGCCCATCTTGACGTCGTAGCCGCCAGTCTTGAGGTCGAAGCCCGGGTTGCAGTTGTACTCGACGTGGCACTGGGCGCACATCACGTTGGAGTCGGACTTCGACAGCAGGCCGATCGCGCGGAAGTCTTCCTTTTCCTTGCTGCCTTCCTTCAGACGCTGGAAGGTGACCTTGGTGATGGTCGACTGCTTGCTCTTCTCCGCGTCGTAGGGGTAGGTCCCCAGGCCGCGATCGACCACCGCGTTGATCAGGCCGTCACGCACGACGCGGGGCGCCGTGGAGTGCGGGTCGTGGCACATGAAGCAGTTCAGCGGGTGCTTGAGCGCGCGCGCGAAGTCCACCACCTTCGACGTGCGGGCCCACTTCGCCCGCGGGTTCTCGTCGCCCATGTAGGCCCAGTCCAGGATGTGGTCCATCGTCTTGCAGTTGAGGCACACCGGGTTGGCGGCAGCCGCCGTCTGGGGCATGAACGTCTTCTGCTCGGAGCTCGACGGGTCCTTGTCGGTCAGGATGGTCCAGGGATTGTCGACCGCCGTGCGGGCGTCGGTGATCTTGGTCCAGTCCTTGAGCTGGAAGCGGCCGCCGTAGGCGCGATCGACGATGAAGTGGTCGATCAGCATGAACGGATGCGAGCGCGGCTCGGCGTGCTCCTTTGTGAACCCGTGGCCCGCCATCAGCTTGTCAAACATCGGCGAGCGGCTCTTGTAGGTGGATTTCTCCACCCGGGCCTTCGAGTTCAGGTTGACCTCGACGAACGAGTTGTACTGGGCGCGGTGGCAGGTGGCGCACGCCTGGTGATCGAGCCGCGTGGCGGGGCGCGTGCCCATCTTGTCCTCGTCGGCATCCTTGGCGTGCTGCACGGCGTCGTGGCAGTGCGCGCAGTTCACCGTCGCGTGCCGGCCCTTTGCGTGGAACTCCTCGATGTTCTCGTGGCAGGAGTAGCACTTCTTCTCCTCCACCGGGGCGAGCGGGGCGGCCTTGGGCGCCGGCTCCTGCGGCTTCAGGGGCTCGCCTGCGGAATACGCCATCACCTTGCCGCCGAAAAATGCCAGTACGACGGCAAGCGCGAGGCGTCCACGGATCGTTGCTTTACTCATGTCTGCATCTCCGTATTCGCTTAAGGTCTAAATGCTCGGGCGAAGAGCCAGATTGAGCTTAGCCCCTCGCCCGAATTTCGAAAGGCCACGATCAGCCGAACGCGTCGGCCATGACGTTCCGGAACCAGCCGTCCGCATACTCGGCCTCCAGCTTGCGCTGGATCGGCAGGGCATCGGTGGGCGATACGCCGCCGGCTTCCTTGACATAGACGAACTTGTTGTTTTCGACGCGATAGACCTGCACTACCGAGATGCCGTAGTCCGCCGCCACCAGGCTGTAGCAGGTGTTGGCGTAGTAAGGCACCGGCGCGGCGACGCCGTTCAGGCTTGCGACGATCGCGCCCGCCGCGACCTTCGCCTGGGTCATGGCCATGTGCGCCGACTTCGGGAAGGGGTAGGTGGGCAGCTCGCCGCCGACGCAGGAGTCGCCGACGACGTAGATGCCCTTGTGCACGGCCGACTCCATGCTGGACGGCTGGATCTCGCACCAGCCGGCGGCGTTGGTCAGCCCCGCCGCCTTGGCGATCCCGCCGGCGACCTGCGGGGGGATCACGTTCAGCACCGCGGCCTTGTGATCGCCGAGCTCGGTGAAGGCGGTCTTGGTCTTCGGGTCGATCTTGACGACCTTGCCGTCCTTAGAGGCCGGCACCCACTCGATCATGCCGGGGTAGAGCGCCGCCCAGCCCTGCTCGAACAGGCCCTTCTTCGCAAAGGTGTCGTTGGCATCGAGGATGAGCACCTTGCTCTTCGTCTTGCCGTGCTTCTTGCAGTATTCCGCCACCTGGGCAGCGCGCTCGTACGGGCCGGGCGGGCAGCGGAAGGGGCCCTTGGGCACGGCGATCACGAACAGCCCGCCGTCAGGCATCGCCTCGAGCTGCTTCTTGAGGAGCAGGGTCTGCTCGCCCGCCTTGTAGGCGTGCGGGATCTCGGCGGCGACCGCCTCGGAGTAACCCTCGATGGCGCCGTAGTTGAAGTCGACGCCGGGGGAAACCACGAGGGCGTCGTAGCCGATCGTCTTCCCCCCCTTCGTCTTGACCGACTTCTTCGCGGGATCGATCTCGGTGACGAGGTCGTTCACCACCTCGATGCCCCGCTTGGCGAGGTTGTCGTAGCCGGCATGCAGGGTCTCGATGGCCCGATGGCCGGAGATCACCTCGTTCGACAGCGGGCAGGAAACGTAGGTCTTGTTCGCCTCGATCAGCGTGACCTTGATCTTCGGATCCATGCGGTTGACGTACTTCGCGGCCGTTGCGCCGCCGAAGCCGCCACCGATCACCACGACCCGCTTGGCATCCGCGGCGCGGGCCGCGGTGGGAACGGTGAGCACGGAGGCGAGGGGCGCCGACGCGAGCAGCTTGACGAAATTCCGACGATTGATGGTGCTCATGTGTGTGCTCCTCGACTCACTTCTTGTCGTCTTTCTTCTTGCCGGTCGCCTTCGGCGCGCTGGCGAAGTAGTGGTTCATGTAACCCACCTCTTCCTCCGACAGCTTCATCGTCGTCTTGCGCATCTTCTCGTGCGGCAGCTTCACGTCCTTGTCGCGGTACTTCATGAGCTCGAGCTCCATGTACCTTGCCCACTGGCCGTCGAGGCGCGGGGTCTCGTCGTCGTCGGGCTCCGCGCCCGTCTCGCCGTGGCACTTGGAGCAGCGGTCCACGATGAAGCTGCCTTCCTTGATCCACTTTGCCTTGAGCTCCTGCGGCACCGGCTTCCACGGCAGGGCTGCATAGTGCTTGGCCAGCCCGGTGATCTCCTCGTCCGTGTAGCCCTTGAGCAGGCGCGCCATGGTGGTGGAGAAGCGCTCGCCCTTCTTCCACTCGAGCATGACCTCGGTGAGGTATTTCACGGGCAGGCCGGCGATCGAAGGCATGGAGTGGCCGGCGCTTACGCCGTCGACGCCATGGCAGTTGTTGCAGGTCTCGGCCAGCGGCCTGATGTTGTCCGCGGTGACGCCACCGGAGGCCGCCAGCAAGCCGGCGGCGCCCAGCGAAAGCAGCAGGGTCGTTCGCACCTTCTTATCTCCTTCATCCCGAGGGGTGGATCGAGCGGGGCGACGCGCACGGCGCCCCGGCATTTTGGGCCTCGATTATCGGGGGGCGGAGGTCTGCCTCGACCTTGATGACCATCAAGATTCTTCATAAGGCCCGCGCACTGCGAGGACCACGCGCTGTTGGCGATACGCGATCCCGCCGCATGGTCCCCTTCCAGCCAAAGGCGCAACAAAGCAATAACTTGGTGTCTTTCTCGGATATTGTTGATGCGTTGGTTACTGACTCAGGTCAGGCGATGCGAATTCGCAAGCCGTCTGGCGGAGCATCTTGATCTTGATCAAGGATGGCGGCCTGGCGCAGATGGCCTATCTTGCGCAGTTCCCGGACACGCCCGGAGAACCCCCGGACCCGCTGCGCGGCGCCGGCGAAAAATAAAGCAAGAACGACCGAGGAGAGGAGAAGTGTATGGCCGGATCGGTACCGGAGGCGGTGTGTCGCTACCTGGAGGGCCTCGACCCCCAGCTGGAAGGCGAGGGCGGTATGGTGTCGCTGCTCGCCGCAGGCAGCCAGGTCGTGCGCACACGCCGGGGCGACACGGTTTGCGCCGCCGGCGCCGAGCGCCGGGGCTGCTTCATGTTGCTGACCGGCAAGGTCAAGCTCGCCCTGCTGTCGCAGGATGGGACGGAACGGGTGATGGACGTGATCGTTCCCGAGGCGACGTTCGGCGAGGCGATGCTCTGGTCGGACCGGCGCGACAACCTCTGCGCGGAGGCCCTGGCGGACTCTGATCTGCTTTTCATCGGCAAGGTGGCCATTGGCAACGCCTTCGATCGCCACCCTGCCTTTGCGCGCGCGCTCATGCGGCGCGTCTGCGCGCAGAGCCAGCGGCTGCTCGAGGACCTCGAGGCGAGCTGCCTGCTCACCGCCGGAGAGCGCGTCGAGCGCTACCTGGCCCGCAACGCCTGCCGTTCCCAGCGGATCGGCGGCCATGGCGAGGTGCAGCTTCCTGCCAGCAAGTCCGTGGTGGCCTCGAGCCTGAATCTGAGTGCCGAGACCTTCTCCCGCGAGCTGCACAGGCTGGCCGCGGACGCCCTGATCACGATCGACCGGCGGACCATTCACGTGCACGACATCGACGGCCTCGCACGGCGCAGCGCCCCGACGCGGCGACCGCAGGGGCAGACGGGCTGAGCACGCGACCCGAACCCGGGCCTCAGCGTCATCACCGCCATTTGACTTCTATCAAGCAAGTTGCACTTGAGTCCGCACAACGTGACCACGCTGCTTAACTCCCGGTGCAACCGCAGGCAACCTGTGCTGTCTTACTGCATTAAATGCGGGGTTATCGATGGCTGAGGTCGCGGTTTCGCGGCGGCAGTTCCTGCGCGGCGACGTGCGGGGGGCAAGGGTGCCGCTGCGGCCGCCGTGGGCGGTCGACGAGCCGGACTTCCTGCGCCGCTGCACCCGGTGCGACGACTGCGCCCGGGCGTGCCCGGCGCAGGTCATCCGCCGCGGCTCGGGCGGTTACCCGGAGGTGGCCTTCGACCGTGGCCCGTGCACGTTCTGTGGTGACTGTGCCGCGGTCTGCAAGGCGGGCGCCTTCCGGGAAGTCCGCGACGCCCGTCTCGGCGCCTTCGCGCATCGCGCGGCGATCACGGGCGTCTGCCTGGCGGCGAGCGGGGTGGTCTGCCGGACCTGCGGCGATCACTGCGACGCGCAGGCGATCCGCTTCCGGCTCGCGGTCGGCGGCCGGTCGCACCCGCTGGTCGACGCGGCGCGATGCAACGGTTGCGGGGCCTGCGTGGGTGCGTGCCCGGCGGAGGCCGTGAGGGTGCAGGTCCCGATGTTGGCGGAGGCCGTCGCGTGAGTACCGAGTACAACGTCTGCGGCGTCCTGGTCCACACCCGCCCGGGCAGCGTCGAGGAGGTCAGGGACCGGCTCGCCGCCCTGCCCGGCGTCGAGGTTCACGCGGCGACCGAAGAGGGTCGGGTGGTGGTCACGGTGGAGGACATCCCGGAACGCCTGGCCATAGAAACCATCAGCGACATTTTCCAGACGGAGGGCGTGATCAACGCCTCCCTCGTCTACCAATACACCGATGACGAAGATCTCCCACAGGAGTCGGCACCATGAAACAGACACGGCGTGAATTTCTGAAGACCCATGCCGCCGCCGCGACCGCGGCCGTGGCGGGCATCACCCTCCCTGGTGTGCAGCAGGCGGTGGCGCAGGTGACCCTATCGGGCGCGCAGCAGGCGCTGCCCGGCGGCGGCGAGGCGATCCGTTGGGACAAGGCGGCGTGCCGCTTCTGTGGGACCGGCTGTTCCGTCCTGGTCGGCGTGAAGGACGGGCGCGTCGTGGCCACGCAGGGCGATCCGGACGCCCCGGTGAACCGCGGCCTGAACTGCATCAAGGGCTACTTTCTCTCGAAGATCATGTACGGCAAGGACCGCCTGACCAAGCCGCTGCTGCGCAAGAAGAACGGCAAGTACGACAAGGAAGGCGAGTTCGAGGAGGTCTCGTGGGAGGAGGCCTTCACCCTGATGTCCGAGAAGTGGAAAGAGGCCCTCAAGCGCGACATGGAGGCGAACAAGGGCAAGCCGCCGGAGGAGATGATCTCCAGCGTCGGCATGTTCGGCTCCGGCCAGTGGCTGGTGTGGGAAGGCTACGCCGCCAACAAGCTGTGGAAGGCGGGCTTCCGCTCGAACAACATCGACCCGAACGCGCGCCACTGCATGGCCTCGGCCGTGGCGGGCTTCATGCGCACCTTCGGCATGGACGAGCCGATGGGCTGCTACGACGACCTCGAGCACGCCGACGGCTTCGTGCTCTGGGGCGCCAACATGGCGGAGATGCACCCCGTCCTGTGGTCGCGCCTGACCGACCGGCGCCTGACCAACCCGCACGTCAAGGTGGCCGTGCTCTCGACCTTCGAGCATCGCAGCTTCGAGCTCGCCGACGTCCCGATCATCTTCAAGCCGCAGACGGATCTTGCGATCCTCAACTACATCTGCAACTACATCATCCAGAACAACGCCGTCAACACGGAGTGGGTCGGCAAGCACGTCGCCTTCAAGAAAGGCGCGACCAACATCGGCTACGGCCTGCGGCCTAATCACCCGCTCGAGAAGGTCGCCACGAACAACGGCTACCCGGGCGAGGACGGCAAGCCCAAGGGCGACCCGAACAAGATGGAGGACATCTCCTTCGACGACTTCAAGGCCTTCGTCGCCGAGTACACCGCCGAGAAGGTCTCCGCGCTGTCCGGCGTGCCGAAGGAGCAGCTCGAGGAGCTGGCCCAGATGTACGCCGACCCCAAGCGCAAGGTCGTGTCGTACTGGACCATGGGCTTCAACCAGCACACGCGCGGCACGTGGGTCAACAACATGATCTACAACGTGCATCTGCTGGTCGGGAAGATCTCGGAGCCTGGCAACGGCCCCTTCTCGCTGACCGGCCAGCCGTCTGCCTGCGGCACGGCGCGCGAGGTGGGCACCTTCGCGCACCGCCTGCCGGCAGACATGGTCGTCGCGAACAAGGACCACCGCGCCTTCGCCGAGAAGGTCTGGAAGATTCCGGAAGGCACGCTGAACGGCAAGATCGGCTTCCATGCCGTGCTGCAGAGCCGGATGCTCAAGGACGGCAAGCTCACCTGCTACTGGACCACGACCACGAACAACATGCAGGCGGGTCCGAACGTCAACGACGAGATCTGGCCGGGCTGGCGTAACCCGAAGACCTTCATCGTGGTGTCGGACGCGTATCCGACCGTGTCGGCCATGTCCGCCGATCTGGTCCTGCCGTCCGCGATGTGGACCGAGAAGGAAGGCGCCTTCGGCAACGCGGAGCGCCGCACGCAGTTCTGGCGCCAGCAGGTCAAGGCGCCGGGCGACGCGCGTTCCGATCTCTGGCAGTACATCGAGTTCTCGAAGTACTTCAAGGTCGAGGACGTTTGGCCCGAGGACCTGATCGCCAAGATGCCCGAGCACAAGGGCAAGACCCTGTACGACGTCCTCTATGCCAACGGCCAGGTCGACAAGTTCCCGAAGCAGGAGGTGAAGGACGACCGCGGCAACGTCTATCCCAACGAGGAGATGGACCGCCTCGGCTTCTACCTGCAGAAGGGTCTCTACGAGGAGTACCGCATCTTCGGCGACAGCAACGTGTCGCCGAAGAAGGGCCACGACCTCGGCGACTACGAGTTCTACCACAAGGTGCGCGGGGCGCGCTGGCCGGTGGTGAACCGCAAGGAGACCCTGTGGCGCTACCGCGAGGGCTTCGACCCGTTCGTCGAGGCCGGCAGCGGCTGGCAGTTCTACGGCAACAAGAACAAGAAGGCGAACATCATCGCGCTGCCCTACGACCCGCCCGCCGAGTCGCCGGACGCCGAGTACGACCTGTGGCTGTGCACCGGTCGGGTGCTCGAGCACTGGCATACCGGCACGATGACCCGCCGCGTGCCCGAGCTGCATCGGGCCGTGCCCGACGCCGTGATTTTCATGAGCGAGGCGGATGCCGAGAAGCGCGGGCTCAAGCGCGGCATGGCGTGCAAGGTCATGAGCCGGCGCGGCGAGATCACGCTGCGCGTCGAGACCAAGGGGCGCAACCGGCCACCCGACGGCCTGGTGTTCATCCCGTTCTTCGACGCCAGCCGCCTGGTGAACAAGCTGACGCTGGACGCCACCTGCCCGATCTCGAAGGAGACCGATTACAAGAAGTGCGCCGTCAAGGTGGTGAAGGCCTGAGTTGGGCAAGCGCCGTTGCCCGGCGGGCGGCTTCGGTCGTCCCGCCGGGCGCAGTAACGGCAAGGCAGTGAGTGATGGCAGATCTGAAGACAAAGGGCACCAACTCCGGCCGGCGGCAGTTTCTCGCCGACACGCTGCGCACCGCCTGCGGCGTCGGCGTGGTCGCGCTCGGCCTGGGGCTTTACAGCCGCAACACCAGCGCCCTGCCGGCCGAGGCCGTGCGGCCGCCGGGCGCGCTTCCGGAAGACGAGTTTCTCGGCGCCTGCATCCGCTGCGGGCTGTGCGTGCGCGACTGCCCCTACGACACCCTCAAGCTGGCGAAGCCAGGCGAGTCGGTGGCGCTGGGCACTCCCTATTTCACGGCGCGCCAGATCCCCTGCGAGATGTGCCCGGACATCCCGTGCGTGAAGGCTTGCCCGACCGGCGCGTTGGACCACGCGCTCGAAAAGATCGAGAACGCGCGCATGGGCCTCGCCGTGCTCATCGATCAGGAATCCTGCATCGCCTTCCAGGGCCTGCGCTGCGAGGTCTGCTTCAACGTCTGCCCGGTGCGGAACAAGGCAATCACGCTCGAGTTCCGGCACAACGAGCGGACCATGAAGCACGCGATCTTCATCCCGATCGTGCATTCGGACCACTGCACCGGCTGTGGCAAGTGCGAGAAGTCCTGCATCCTCGACGAGGCGGCGATCAAGGTCCTGCCCATGCAGCTCGCCAAGGGCCTGCTCGGGCGCCACTATCGCCTCGGCTGGGAAGAGAAGAAGAAGAAGGGGGGAGCGCTCGTCACGCCGGACCTGCCGCACGAGTACAACCTGCCCGAGGGCCTGCGCTACGAGCACGGCGGCCGGGGCCTGATCAACGAGGGGCCACCGGGCGGTGATGCGGTTCCGAGCGAGCCGGTGCTCGAGGTCATTCCCCTCAAGGGGGGAGGTATCTGATGGCCGGGCTGCCGCGTAGTCCAGGCGCCGAGGCCCGCGCGAAGAAAGGCTGGTGGGGCGCGAACCGCTGGCTCGTGCTCCGCCGCATGAGCCAGCTCGGCGTGCTGCTGTTGTTCCTCGTCGGCCCGATCTACGGCTGGTGGGTAGTGAAAGGCAACATGGCCTCGAGCCTGACGCTCGACGTGCTGCCGCTCAGTGACCCCTTCCTGATCCTCCAGGTGATGGCGACCGGGCACTGGCCCTTGACCAGCGCACTGATCGGCGCGGGCATCGTGCTCGCCTTCTATCTGCTGGCCGGCGGGCGGGCCTTCTGCTCCTGGGTCTGCCCGATCAATCTGGTGACCGACGCCGCCGAGTGGCTGCGGTACCGCTTCAACCTGAAGGGTGGCGCGCGGTTCTCGCGCGACCTGCGCTACTGGCTGCTGGGCGCCGTGCTGGTCGTGACGGCGGTCACCGGCACTCTCGCGTGGGAACTCGTCAATCCGGTCTCGATGGTGTTCCGCGGACTCGTGTTCGGCATGGGGCTCGCGTGGGGCATGGTCGCGGCGATCTTCCTGCTCGACCTGTTCGTGAGTCGCCGCGCCTGGTGCGGGCACCTGTGCCCGGTAGGGGCCTTCTACAGCCTGCTGGGCGTAATCAGTCCGCTGCGGGTCAGCGCCGCACAGCGCGAGCGCTGCGACGACTGCATGGACTGCTTCGCCGTCTGCCCGGAGCAGCAGGTCATCAAGCCCGCCCTCAAGGGGGCGGACAAGGGGTTCGGGCCGGTGATCCTCTCCGGCAACTGCACGAACTGCGGGCGGTGCATCGACGTCTGTGCCCGCGACGTCTTCAAGTTCGACTGGCGTTTTCACAATCCGACGACCCCCAGGGTCGCAGCTAAGAGCGAGGTCCTGCCATGAAACGTACGACAGTGTTCGGAATGGCCCTGATGCTTGGATCCCTGGCGCTCGCCGCGACCGCGACTGCCGCCGTGCAGCTGCGCTCCGAGCGTGGCGATCTGCCCGTGTCGGAGGAGCTCGGCCATGCGCCCGACATCCAGCAGTACCAGAAGGACGGCCTGCCGATCGAGCGCAACTATCTCCTGCAGCCGCCGCTCATCCCGCACCAGATCGAGGGCTACACGATTACGCCCAAGTTCAACAAGTGCATGAGCTGCCACAGCTGGACCAAGTACAAGGAAATGAACGCGACGAAGATCAGCCAGACGCACTTCGAAAGCCGCGACGGCGTGGTGCTGGCGAACGTCTCGGCGCGCCGCTACTTCTGCAACCAGTGCCACGTGCCGCAGACCAATGCGCGGCCGCTGGTGGAAAACACTTTCAAGCCCGTGGACGCGCTCAAGGCACAGTAACGCCCGGCGTCCCATCGGCAGCGAATCAAGTCAACCAGAGGCACGCATCATGGCCAACGACGAGAAGAAAGGATTCCTGTCCCGGCGCAGTCCGGGCGTACTGGTGGTTGTCGCCTTCATCGTCGGCATCGTCTTCTGGGGCGGTTTCAACACCGCCATGGAAGCCACCAACACCGAGGAGTTCTGCATCTCGTGCCACGAGATGAAGAACAACGTCTACAAGGAGTACAAGGATACCATCCACTACAACAACCGGAGCGGCGTGCGCGCCACCTGCCCCGACTGTCACGTGCCCAAGCCGTGGGTGCACAAGATGGTGCGAAAGATCCAGGCGTCGAACGAGCTCTACCACAAGGCGCTGGGAACGATCGACACCAAGGCCAAGTTCGAGGCCAAGCGCGCCGAGCTCGCCCAGAACGTGTGGGACGCGATGAAGAAGACCGACTCCCGCGAGTGCCGCAACTGCCACGAGTTCGGCTCGATGGACTACACGAAGCAGGGCCGTCGCGGGATGCAGGCCCACCAGGAGGGTTTCGAAGCGGGCAAGACCTGCATCGACTGCCACAAGGGCATCGCCCATCGCCTGCCCGACATGCACGGCATCGACCCGGCGGTGGTCGTCGGCCCGGGCACCGCCCAGAAGTAACGTCGGATTTCAGGACCTTGCATCGGGCCGCCGGCGACCCCGGCGGCCTTTTTCTTGGGGCGACTCAGCCGAGGACGGCAGGCGGCCAGGGGCTGCGCGTCAGCGCGACGGCGACGAGGTAGGCCGCGGTCGCGAGCGCGGCGACGAACGCAGCCTTGCGGATCGCGTGCGTGCGCCCGCGCTTGAGCGCCACGCTGCCGAGAACGATGTACGCGAGGAGCGCGACGAGCTTGGCCGTCAGCCAGCCGTCGGCAAAGGGGTATTGGCGGATCATCATCGCCAAGCCGATCGCCGACCCCAGCAGCAGGGTGTCAGCCAGGTGCGGCAGCACCCGCGTCAGGCGGTGGTTCAGCAGTGCGCTTTCGGTCAGCATCCAGGCGCCGCGCAGCGCGAACCCGGACAGGCTCAGGGCCACGCACGTGACGTGTATGGCCCGCAGGGTGGGATAGAGCTCCATTCGTCGGCTCCAGGCGCTGCGGTGCCGACCCGCCGTGCGGCGAGTTCAGCTGATGGAAATCAAAGCGGTCTGCGGGGCTACGCGACCACACTTGTCATTGTTATTCCAGCCTCCGAAAAAACATGCTCGCAGACTTTCTCACCTGCGACCATCGGCACTGCGACGAGTGCTTCCTCGCGGCGGAAAGGGCAGTGGCGCAGCGCGACTGGGACGCCGCCTCCGCCGCGCTCGAGTCCTTCGTCGCCGCGACGGAGCGGCACCTGCGGCGCGAGGAGGATGTCCTCTTCCCGGCATTCGAGCAGCAGACCGGCATGACGACCGGGCCCACCGCCGTGATGCGGATGGAGCACGGGCAGATGCGCGGACTCATGGCCTCGCTCACACAGGCCGTGGCGGCGCGCGATCGGCGCGAGTTCCTCGGTGTCGCGGAGACTTTGCTGATGCTCATGCAGCAGCACAACACCAAGGAAGAGTCGATTCTGTACCCGATGGCGGATCGGGTGTTCGAGGCCGGCGCCGCCGAGCTGCTGCAGCGGCTCGAGACCGGCTGAGATGGAGCGCGAGGTCGACGTCAGTGCGCTCGAGCCGCCCGAGCCCTTCGAGCGCATCCTCGATGCGCTGATCGACCTGCAGAACGGCGACTGGCTGCGTGTGCGCCATCGGCGTGAGCCCTTCCCCCTGTACGACGTGCTGCGGCGCGGCGGCTATTGCTGGCGCACGGAGCGCCAGGGCGACGCAGTGGACATCCTGATCTGGCCTGCGGCCTTGGCGCCCCCAGGAAACGCCCCGGGCCCGGTGTGCTGAACACGGCCGGCCTTTCCCTCGAGCAGGCGCCGCCGATCGGCGTCCCCCTGCGCTTTTTTCTCACCGCGCCCTGGTTTGCGGCCGCGGCGGGTCTCCTGCTCGCCTGGGGCGGCGCCGACCTGCTGGTGACCCGCTGGGCGCCGGCGACGCTCGCGGCCGTGCACCTGCTCGGGCTGGGCTTTCTCGGCCTGGTGATCGCAGGCGCCACGTTCCAGCTCCTGCCGGTGCTGGTCGGTGCGCCGGTGCCGGCCGTGGGCCTCGTGAGCCGGCTGGTGTACGGCCTGTTCTGTGCGGGCACGGCGACGCTCGCGGCGGGCTTCTACGTTTCGTCTCTGCCGCTGCAGCTCGCGGCGCTCGCGCTGCTGGGACCGGGTGTCGCAGTCCTGGTGGTGGCGACGTTGCTCGCGCTCAAGAGAGCCAAGGGCTCACCGGATACGGTGCAGGCGATTGGCCTCTCGTCGCTCGGTCTGGTCATCGCCGCCGTGCTCGCCGCGACGATCCTGTTCGCGTTCGACGCGCGTGTTGGCCTTCTTTCCCTGCCGGCATGGGTCGACCTGCATCTCAGCTGGGCGCTCGTCGGCTGGGCCGGAGTGCTCCTCGTCGCGGTCGGCGTGCATCTCGTGCCGCTCTTTCACGTCACGCCCTCCTATCCGCGGTGGTTTCGCCATTGGGCGCCGGTCGCGCTGTTCACCCTGGTGCTGTTGGCGACCCTCGCGCACGCGCTGGACGACATCGTGCTGCGCGCGGTCGCCAGCGGTGCGGCGATGCTCGTCCTGTCGGCCTTCGCCGTGCTCACGCTGCGCTTCCAGTCACTGCGGCGGCGGCCGGTGTGGGACGCCACGCTCTCATTCTGGTGGACCGGGCTCGGCGCCTTGCTGGCGGCATCCGGCGCATGGCTGTTCGGTTTGCCCGCCACCGTGATCGGTGCGCTCGCGCTCGCCGGTGCGGCCGTCGCAATCCCCTCAGGCGTGCTCTACAAGATCGTGCCCTTCCTCGCCTGGTTTCATCTGCAGGGGGCGCTGATGGCGAGTGGCCGGCTCGACAAGACGGCGCCGCACATGAAGTCCTTCGTGCCCGATGCGGCGGCCCATGCGCACTTTGCCGTCTACGCGACAGGATTCGGCCTGCTGGTTGCGGCATTACTGGGTCTCGAGACGGCTGCCCACGCCGCGGGTCTTGCGTATGCCGTCGCCTCCGTGATGCAGGGCGTCACGCTCCTGCGCGGCTACCGGCGCTACTGCGCCGAGCTCGGATAGGGCGCGCAACGCGCGCCAGTTCGACGGTGCGTGGCACGCACCCTGCGGCAGGGCGCGCCTTCGCGGCGCGGCCTGTGGCGATGTGCCGCTCGCGGCGATTCAGGCCGTCAGCCACACCGCCGTGCGATAGAAGACGAAGCTCGCCACCCAGGCGAGCAGCAGCGGCCATGCGACCGCGAGCGCGGTGAACGCCCAGCTACGTGACTCCTGCTTCAACACCGCGACCGTCGACAGGCACGGCGTGTAGATCAGCACGAAGAGCATGAAGCTGTAGGCCTGCAGGCCGTCGATCCGCTGCGCCATGACGCCGGCGAGGCTGTCCTCGCCGACGCCGTAGATCACGGCGAGCGCGCCGAGCACGACCTCCTTCGCGACGAAGCCGAACAGCAGCGCGACCGTCAGCAGGCTGTCGATGCCGATGGGCTGGAACACCGGAGCGAAGAACGCGGCGATCCTGCCGGCCAGCGTCTCGGCGCTCGCCGGCGCGGCATCGAACGGAAAGTGCGTGAGGAACCAGACGAGGACGACGCCGAGCAGGATGAGCGGCCCCGCCTCGCGGATGAAGTGGCTCGTCTCCTGCCAGCCGCGCAACAGCATCTGTCGCGTCGTGGGGAAGCGATAGGGTGGCAGCTCGAGCAGCAGCGGCTCCGTGTTGCGCAGGCCGCGGCGGTAGAGGAGGGCCGTGAGGAAGCCGGCGCCGAAGCTCGCGACATAGAGGCTGAAGAGTACGAAGGGCGCCATTGCCGGGCTGAAGATGGCGGTCGTGAGGAACACGAAGACCTGCAGCCGGGCCGAGCAGAGCGAGAAGGGGATCATCAGCATGGTCAGCAGGCGCAGGCCGCGCGAGCGCATCACCCGGGTGCCCATGAGCGCCGGCACGTTGCAGCCGAAGCCCATCAGCTGCATCACGAAGGCGCGCCCGTCGAGGCCGAGCCGCGACATGAAGGCGTCCATGAGGAAGGCGGCGCGGGAGAGGTAGCCCGAGTCCTCGAGGATGCCCATGAACAGAAAGAAGAGCACGATGATCGGGACGAAGGACAGCACCGTGCCCGCCCCCTCGAACATGCCGTCCAGCGCGAAGCTGCGCAGCACGGCCGGCCAGCGCGCGGTGGCGTCGTCGAGCGCCATCTCGCGGGCGTGGGCGAGCAGCCAGGCGATGCCGTCCTGCAGCGGCGTGCCAAGGGTGTAGACGGCCTCGAAGACCAGCAGCATCGACAGGAAGAACAGGGGCAGCCCCCAGGTCGGGTGCAGCAGCACCACGTCGATGCGGTCGGTCAGCACGTTGCTGATCTGGCGCGGCTGCCGCACGGCGCGCTGGTACACCTCGTCGAGCCGGGCGGCGATCGCGTCGTCGCGCGCGAACACCTGCGCGTTGGCGAGCGTCTCGCGGGCGCCGTGCAGCCGCTCCGTCAGCACCCGGCGGACCTCGTCGAGTCCCTGGCCGTGCTTCGCGCTGGCCAGGATCACCGGCACGCCGAGCTCGGCCTCGAGCCCCTCGCGGTCGATCTCGATGCCGAGGCGGCGCGCCTCGTCGTGCATGTTGGCGACCAGCACCATCGGGATGCCCAGCTCCTTCGCCTGCAGGGCGAGCGCGAGCTGGCGGTCGAGCTGGGTGGCGTTGACGATGACGACGAGCAGGTGCAGCGGTGTCGCCTCGAGGAAGCGACGCGCGACTTTCTCGTCCTCGCTGAAGCCATGGAGGTTGTAGATGCCGGGCAGGTCGACGATCTCGACCGGATCGGCGCCCAGGATCACGCGCGCGGAGTAGAGCTCGACCGTGATGCCTGGCCAGTTGCCCACCTTCGCTGAGGCGCCCGTGAGCCGGTTGAACAGCGTCGACTTGCCGGTGTTCGGCAGGCCGACGATGGCGATGCGCTTCATGGCGGCGGCGTCCCGGGGGCGTCGATCGTCAGCCGCACGAGCCGGGCCTGCACCGGGCGGATGATCAGATCGGTCAGGCCGACGCGCACCTGCAGCGGCCCCCCCAGGCGCGCGCGGCGGACCACCGCCACGCGCCGGCCGGCACGCAGCCCCATCGCCTCGATGCGCATGCGCAGGGCCGGCTCGCCGTCGACGCCTAGGACGGTGGCGCTCTCGCCGGTGGGGAGCTGGTCGAGGGTCATGCGCGCTTGGCCGCAGGTGACGCTCTCTGCGGCGTGTGGCCGCCGGGTTCCGCTGAAAGCCGCCGCAGCCGCTCGCGGCTGTGCACGCGCACCTGGTTGCGGCCGGAGAACGAGACGATCCCCTCGTCGCTCAACTGCTTGAGAATGCGGGAGAGCGTCTCCGCCCAGATGGCGAGCCGGCTCGCCATGACGCCCTTGGTCACCTTCAGCATGTAGTCGTCGCGGCCTGTCGGGAGCAGGCCGAGCAGGTAGCCGGCCACGCGGCAGGTGCTGCTCTGCAGCGCGAGGCGGTCGATGTCCTCCACCCGGCGCTCCGCGCGCTCGCTCAGCTGCCGGAGCAGCAGCAGGCAGGTCTCCGGCGATTCGCGCAGGGCGGCCAGGAAGCCGGCGAGATCGATTGCCACGAGCTCGCAGTCGCCGAGCGCCGTGCAGCTCACGTGGTACCGCGGGTTCTCGAGGAAGGCGCGGCTCTCGGCGAAGATCGCGTTGGGCTCGGGCAGGTCGATGATCACCTCGTCGCCCTGGGGCGAGCTGCGGTACAGCTTCAGTTGGCCCGACACCAGCACGTAGCACGACGTCGACTGCTCGCCTTGGCGGAACAGGGTCTCCCCCGCCGCCAGGGCGATGCGCCGCGCGCGCCGGGCTAGCGAGGCGAGCTGCGATGCCGTGAATCGGCTCAAGGCCGGGGCGCGCTGCAGGACTGCGGCCAGATCCTGTCGGGGAAAGTGCGGCGGAGGGTGCGGATCCTGCGGCATGGGCGGAGGGGTCGTTCGCGACGTGCCTGAAAGGTCAGCCACGCGGCACCGGAGGTCAAGGGGCGTCGACAATGCGCGCGCCACTCCGAATCGCCCGATAGCTATTTTTTTGATTATTCCATCCCGTGCACGGTCTTGCCGAGCCGCGGCGCCTCCTTGCGCTGGTAGAGTGGCGAAGCCTCTGCGGAGACGAATGCCATGCGCCGATCCGACCAACCGTCTGCCCTCGGCATGGCCGCTGCCTGCGCGGCAGGCCTCACCGCAGGCGCTGCGGTTGCCGAGCCGGGCGGCGGCTGGCGGCGGCAGACGCTGGTTCCGCGCCGGTTGGCAGGCACAGACCCAGTCTGCGGCGCGCGCGATGCCCCGGCACGTGTTTACGCTGACAGGCCCCTGAATCCTAGAGACGACACCGTGCGCAGCAGACTCGCCATGCTCCTTGCGCTGAGCGGCGCACTCACCGCCTGCGGTGACGATGGATCGTCGAGAAGCGCCGTTGCACAGCCGCCGACCTTCGATGACCCGGACCTCAGCGCGGGGCGGTCGGTCTGGATGTCCACCTGCCGCAACTGCCACCTGACCGGCGTGGCCGGCGCCCCCGCCTTGCACGATATCGCCGCCTGGACGCCGCGCCTCGCCAAGGGCCACGACACGCTCTTTGGGAGCGTGCTCCAGGGCATCGGGGACGGGACGACCTGGCGCATGCCGCCACGGGGAGGCAACCCGGCACTGAGCGATGCCCAGGTGCGGCAGGCGGTCGATTACACGCTCGCCGCGGTGGAGTGGTTCAGGCAGGGCGGCGTGCCCTAGCGGCGGGGTGGCCGGGTAGCGTCTGACCGGCTTGATGAATATCAATGATTAGTACGGGGTCGTATATCAGAATTTGCTTATCTTCTAACGATTACCGAGGAACACGACCATGACCCACCGATACAACACCCTGCGCGCGGCCCTCGTCACCACGCTTCTCGCCGCCAGCGCCGGTGCCGCATCAGCGGCCGGCACGGCGTCCTGCGACCCGCTGTACCCATGCTACGCGGACGAGGTCACGCCGGCGACGGTCTACGACCTCACGGTCCGGAAGCAGGATCAGAACGCGCCCACGGCCGAGGGCCTGGAGTCTGATCTGACCCTGCATCTCGTGGTCTCGCGCGTCACCACCAGCCCGGCCGCTGTGTACGACCTGGAGGCGCGGACCGAGCACTCGCCGTGTCAGTCTTACCCCTGCTATCCCGAGCAGACCAAGCTGGCGAGCCCGGTTGCGGCCGATGCCGACGTGACGCTTCGCAAGGCGGACGAACGCGGCTGATCTCCCCTTCTGCCGCCCGATCCCCCCACCCCGGCCTCGTGCCGGGGTTTTTTTCGGGCGTCCAGCGGGTCAACACCTGGCCACAGGAAGCTCGTCCCAGCGGGTGGTGTAGCGCGGGGAGCGATTGGCCTGATGCATGGCCCAGCGCCGGTGCAGGCCGGCGCCCGCGAGCAGGATGGTCTCCCGCCCATAGCGCCGGTTGATCCGGTCCAGGGTCGCCATCAGCCGCTCGCCGCGATCCGACCGGTCCGGGGTGAAGAGGTCCGCCTGGTGCCGGGCGGCCGGGGTGAGGGCGAGCAGCAGGATGCCAGCCTTGGCGTAGCGGAACCCCGGCCGGTACAGCCGGCGCAGCCCGCGGAGCGCCGCCCGCGCCAGGACACGGGTGTCCGCGCTGGGCTCGGGCAGCCCTACCACCAGGCTGTTGCTGTACTGGGGCGCGTCGGCGGCGAACAGGTTGGTGCGGATCATCACGGACACCGCGCCGGCCTCGCTGCGCTGGGCGCGGAGCTTCTCGGCGGCCCGGCTGACGAAGGTCGTCACGGCCTCCGCCAGCTCCCGCGGCGCGGTCACCGGCGCACCAAACGAACGCGAGCACTGGATCTGCTGCCGGTCCGGCGGCAGGTCTTCCAGGGCGAGACAGGGGACGCCGCGCAGCTCCAGGGCGGTGCGCTCCACGACCACCGAGAAAGTCCGCTGCAGCCGCCGCGGATCGGCCCCCGCGAGGTCGAGCGCGCTGCGCATCCCGAGCGCCTCCAGCCGGGAGGCGAGGCGCGGGCCGATGCCCCACACGGCGGCGACCGGGGTCGCGGCCAGCCACCGGTCGCGGTCCGCCGCGGCGCAGGCCCCCAGGTCGCAGACCCCCTCCCACCCGGCATCCTGCTTGGCCAGGCGGTTGGCGAGCTTGGCGAGGGTCTTGGTGGGGCCGATGCCGACGCAGACGGGCAGGCCCGTCCAGCGGCGCACCGTGTCCCGCAGCCGCCGGCCGAGGGCGCCCGGGTCCTCCGGAAGTCCCGTCAGGTCGAGAAAGCACTCGTCGATGGAGTAGATCTCCTGGCACGGCGCGAAGCGCGCGAGCAGGCGCATGACCCGGCGGCTCATGTCGGCGTAGAGGGCGTAGTTGCTCGACAGGGCGGTGACCGCGCCGCCTTCGCCCAAGCGCTGCCTTGCCTGGAACCAGGGCTCGCCCATCCGGATGCCGAGCGCCTTGGCCTCCTTCGAGCGGGCGACGACGCAGCCGTCGTTGTTCGACAGCACCACCACCGGCCGATCGAGGAGATCCGGGCGAAAGGCCTGCTCGCACGCGGCGTAGAAGCTGTTGCAGTCGACGAGGGCGAGGACGGCCATGTCAGACCGACTTGATGACCCGCGTGACCACGCCCCAGACGGCCAGCTCCTGGTCGTCCCGCAGGGTGATGGGCGGAAAGTCCGGATGGGACGCCTCCAGGCAGGCTTTCCCGTCCCGGCGGACCAGGCGCTTCACGGTGAACTCGCCATCGACCACGGCAACGACGATCCGCCCGTAATCAGCGGTGAGCGAGCGGTCCACTACGAGCACGTCGCCGTCGTCGATCCCGGCGCCGGTCATCGACGAGCCGCTGACGCGCAGCAGGAAGGTGGCCTCCGCGCGCGGCGCGAGCAGCTCGTTCAGATCGATGGCGTCGTCCCGGTCGTCCTCGGCCGGCGACGGGAACCCGGCCCGGACCGGCCACGTCATCAGCGGCAGGAGGCGACGCCGATCGGGGGGCCGGACCGGCCGGGCAACCGCGGCCTCGGGCGCTGCGCCCGGCAGCGGCCGGAGCTGTTCGAGATAGCCCCGCACGACGGCGACCTGGCTGCTCGGCACCCGCATCACCTGCGTGGGCTCGCGGTAGCGGCCGGTGCCGGCGGGGCGTCCACGCTTCTTTTCCGACATCGCCGCCTCACCACCTGATTTATCGTAACGATAATCCGCGGCGGAGCGGGCGTCCAGGGGGCTGGCCGTGACGCGCTCCCCCGATCCACGCGGCAACGGCGACTGGTCGCGCCACCGTTCCGGATGCTGCAATGCCCCGGCGCATCGCACGGTGCCCCGCACCACGCCCGGGAGTCCGGGCTGCGTCGCTGCGCCTCGGGCACCACGGCCAACGGCGCGAGGAGGCTGGCCGGCACGGCGAGGCCAACGCCGTGAACGGCCGCGCGCGTGAACGGGAGGTGGCCGATCGCGTGCCAGACATGGCGAAGATCGTTGCCTTCCGCAGTCAACTCATCCACGGTTATGCGGTGTTCAACCACGACACGGTCTGCAAAAGCCGCCTGCTCGACGCCGCGCTGCACGAAGCATTGGCACCGGCGAGGGAGGCAGCCGCTTGAGCGGCAGCGCGCGTCCTGCGTTCACCCGCTACATCGGCATCGACTACTCGGGTGCCGAAACGCCGACGTCGAGCCTCAAGGGGCTGCGGGTCTATCTGGCCGACCGGACCGCGCCGCCTGAAGAGGTCTTCCCGCCACCCAGCCCGCGCAAGTACTGGACGCGGCGCGGCATCGCCGAATGGTTGGCGGAGCGATTGGCCGACGACCCGCCCACCCTGGTCGGCATCGACCACGGCTTCTCGTTTCCGCTGCGCTACTTTGAGATCCACCACCTGCCGCCGGATTGGCCGCGCTTCCTCGACGACTTCCAGCGCCATTGGCCGACCGACGGGGATCATGTCTACGTGGACGTCGTCCGCGATGGCGCCGTCGGTCGTGGGGACGAGCGCACGGGTAGTCCCAAATGGCGCCGCGTGACCGAGATCCGCGCTCGCGCGGCCAAATCGGTTTTTCACTTTGACGTGCAGGGGCAGGTGGCGAAGTCGACTCATGCCGGTCTGCCCTGGCTGCGCTACCTGCGTCGCCACCTTGGCGAGCGCCTGCACTTCTGGCCGTTCGATGGCTGGCAGATCCCGGTCGGCCGCTCAGCGGTGGCGGAGGTCTACCCTGCGCTCTGGAAGCATGCCTTTCCCGTCGAGGGCCGCACCCCGGACCAGCACGACGCCTATTCCGTTGCGGCCTGGCTGCGCCAGACCGACCTCGGGGGCCGCCTCCAGGAATACCTCGTGCCTATCCTGAAGCCCCATGAGCGCGCGGCAGCCGCCGTGGAGGGATGGATTCTCGGCGTCAGCCTCTGACACTGCGGGGTGCCGTTCGGGGCGCGAGCCCACGTCCCGAAAGCGAATGTCCTTGGTTTTCTGGTGGGCCGTGAGGGACTCGAACCCCCAACCAAGAGATTATGAGGGCGGGGAAATGGGATTTCCGCGTACCCTCGGGAATCAG
>Ga0209594_1000557_pt1 | contig 21439 bp, 19 predicted proteins | sample AshMeaCrysSpring_FD_184126 | JGI IMG/M metagenome (GOLD analysis project Ga0209594, IMG submission 184126) | Groundwater microbial communities from Big Spring, Nevada to study Microbial Dark Matter (Phase II) - Ash Meadows Crystal Spring... | ecosystem: Environmental > Aquatic > Deep subsurface... | reverse complement strand
TAATATCATAGTCAAAAAAAATATATAATACTCAAAAAGTTATCGTTACTTTTTGAGGTAATTTTTAACTTTAAATAACTAAACCTCTTGTAATCTCGTAAAAATTGAGCAGTTTTTAAAAAGGTGTTTTATAGGCTAAAAACTGCTCAAGGTAATGCTTTGCTTGTTTTCGGAGAGGTCTAATTACTTTAAATTTCCAGCCTTTAGCTGAACAATATAGTTCTAAGATTTGTTGTTGCCTAACTAAGTCTTCTTTTTGAAACGTACTACTAACCCTCGAGTAAGCAATAGTTATTTTAGAGTTACTTTTTATACTTAGAAGATCTTTAATAGAGTAGCGTCTGTGACCGTTTAAAGTTCTAACAGGCTTAATTTTACCCTCAGACTTCCATCTACGAAGAGTAGAGATACTAACTCCTTTTAACTTAGCTGATGTAGCTATTGAGATTAGATCATCCATTTTTGCCGCTAAAATCTACCTATGACCCTATAATAGCATCTAGATTAAATAGTGTCAAGCATATTTAAAGAGTTTTTGGATTACTGCTGGAAACCCTCACATTTGAGCCAGCAAACCAAGACACCTACTTGAAAATTGTCCATCATTTAGCCTCAGCCGCCAAAATTAGCCTAGAAAAAGAAAATTTGGAGTTTCAAGCAAAACTTTGGGCAACAAGGCATAATGGACGTTCTCGAAGGACTGCGAGACAGTTCATTGATTTTCTCAAAGCAGAATTATCCCAGAACTAACCATGTATTTTACATATTCTCGTACAGTGCGTTTTGCAGATACAGATGCAGCAGGAGTAGTCTATTTTGCTCAGGTTTTATCTATTTGCCATGAAGCCTATGAAGCCTCATTACAAAATGCTTTGATAGACCTTAAAACCTTTTTCAAAAACGAGTCTGTAGCCATTCCCATTGTTCATGCAGAAGTAGATTTTTTTCGACCTTTATATGTAGGAGATTTACTATTAATTAAGCTAAGTCCAGAACAAATAAGTGAAAATGAATATGAAATTACTTATCAAATTGTCAAGGATTCATCATCAACCGAGCAATTAGCAACAGCCAAAACCAAACACGTCTGCATAAATCCCAATACTAGAAGCAGAATTAAACTCCCTGATGCTATCATTCAATGGTTGAGATGTTAGCTTTTAAATTAACTCTTGCTTGAGAGTGATCAAAAGTAACAAGCTGGTCTATAAATAAATAGAAGTATTCAAAGAGGAGTGAACAACTTGAAAAAGATAGAAGCAATAATTCGACCTTTTAAACTTGACGAGGTCAAAATAGCCCTAGTGAACGCTGGAATTGTTGGTATGACAGTTTCAGAAGTCCGAGGATTTGGCAGACAAAAAGGTCAAACAGAGCGCTATCGTGGCTCAGAGTACACTGTAGAGTTTCTCCAAAAACTCAAAGTTGAGATTGTAGTAGAAAATGACCAAGTAGATTTGGTAGTAGATAAAATTATCAGCGCAGCTAGGACGGGAGAAATTGGTGACGGTAAAATATTTATCTCTCCTGTAGAACAAATTATCAGAATCCGCACTGGAGAAAAAGATCTCGAAGCAATTTAACCTAAAAGTAACTGGGTGTTATCCCAGTTACTTGAAAATTTCTCTTATTTGGGGAATTAAAGCGTTAAAAGCCAAACCACGATGACTTAACTGGTTTTTAACTTCAGGCTTCATTTCAGCAAAAGTTTGTCCCTGTTGGGGAACGTAAAAAATTGGGTCATAGCCAAAACCACCAGTACCATGAGGAGTAAAAAGGATTTCCCCATGACAAACCCCTTCACTTTGAAAAGCAATGGAACCATCCTCGCGGGCGATCGCCACTGCACAGACAAACTGAGCTTGACGATTTCCCCTATCTCCTAGCTCTTGTAACAGCCGTTCAATGCGAGCTTGGTCTGTTTTCCCATAACGGGCTGAATAGATGCCTGGAGCGCCATTAAGCGCCTCAACCATCAAACCAGAATCATCAGCGATCGCCCATTCTCCTAAAGCCTTTGCCACTATTGAAGCTTTCAAACAAGCGTTTGCCATAAATGTTGCCCCAGTTTCTTCCACTTCTAGCTCATCTGGTTTTAACTCTAATTGAAAGTTCAAACCGCTCAAATATTCCTGCATTTCCCGCAGTTTTCCTGGGTTACTTGTAGCAACAATCAATTTTTTCCGCATTTTTCCAATTCACTCTTGAGAATTTGCCCAATTTTTTGCCCAAGCCAAAGTTTTACGCACTTCAGTAATATCTTTTGCTTCGCAATATAGACGTAAAACTGGTTCTGTACCAGAAAAACGAATGAGTAACCAACTCTCATCTACCAAACGGAATTTATAACCATCCATTGTGAGACAGTCTGTTACTGATTTTCCTGCTATTTCCGTGAGTGGTTTTTGTTCAAGCCCCGTGAGTAATTTTTTCCGTACATCCATATTTGCCAAAGGTAAATCAATGCGATCGTAAGTAGAGGTAAAATTAGTTTTTTGACATTGTTCGTGATAGAGCTCGCTTAAATCCTTGCCTGAGTCTACCACAGCTTCAAGGACATAGAGAGCTGATAAGAGGGCATCTCTTTCAGGGATATGATTACCGTAGCCTATTCCCCCTGACTCTTCCCCACCGATTAACACTTTTGTAGTTAGCATTCTATCGGCGATATATTTATAGCCTATGGGAGTTTGAAAGAAAGGGAGGTTGTAAAATTGAGCCAAACGGGGGATCAAATCCGAACCACTCACAGTTTTGATAATTTCCCCTGAAAAACCTCTACGGTTGGCTAAATGGTCAATTAAAATGGGGATCAAGATTTGGGAACTCAGGAAATTACCTTGACCATCCACAGCCGCAATGCGATCGCAATCCCCATCAAACACCAAACCTACTCTCAGACAATCATGATTTTGTCTGGCTGCTGTTCTCATGGTACGGAATAGAGCCGATAGATAGTATGGGAGAGGTTCAGGAGCAGTACCACCGAACAGAGGATCGCGATTATAGTTAATTTCCTGGATTTTTAACCCCAGTAAACGTTCTAACCCTGTGGAGCCCGCACCGTGCATTACATCTGCAAATACTTGAAGTTGGCCAGAGGCGATCGCCGTTTTAACCCCTTCAATATTCACCTTAGTTTGCAGATGTTCACAGTAACTTAACCAGGGGTCAAACAACTGACAACTACCCTGATGATTTACAGAAGAATGAGAATGAGGTAACTTTGCTTCAATTTGTTGAGTTATTTCTTGTGAAACAGAACCACCAAAGGCTCCTTTTACCTTCAAACCCAAATAGCCAGCAGGGTTATGACTAGCCGTAATCACCAAAGCACCGAGAGCAGAGAGATGGTGAGCGGCAAAACTAAAAGCTGGTGTAGGGGCATAATCTTGGGCAAGGAGGACATCAAAACCTGCTTTTTCCACTGCTGTGGCGACGGTTTTGGCGAAGTCTTCCGCCATAAATCTACGGTCATAGCCCACAATAATCAAACGATTATTTTTTACGGACGCACCGTAATTATCTGCTAACACCTGAGCAGCTAGCGGAGCCAAAATTGCCACCCGCGTCATCGTGAAATCGGCAGCAATCAGACCGCGCCAGCCATCGGTTCCAAATTTAATGGGCTTTATGGCTACTGGCATAATTTTCAATTTCAAGGTTTGCTAAAATCCTACCATCATTGTTCCAGGTTAGACTCTTGAGGAGCTTGAGGGATTAAATCTAAATCACTAAGATTTTCCAGAAGTGCTAACAGTTTCATTCGTTCTATATAGGGCCAGCCCCCAGTTTCTTGAATTTCTCTCAGTAAGTGGTAAAGATCGTTACGAGTATCTGGTAAAGATGGCTGAAACATCTCCGCGCAAATTTCACGATGTAAAGACTCCAGGGTGCGTAGCCAAGAGAGTATCTGCCAACTATCCCCTTCACATTGTTTTACTAATGTTTTAACCTGAGCGGTTATTGCTTGCTGTTCAGTTTCTAACTGGCTACAGTCATGGTCTGGTTTGCAGTTCATTGTGTGTAATTTCCCCCTTAGTTCACCTCAATCTTAAAGTTTAATGGCAATGAAAAGCTATCTTCCATTAATTTATTTTTTAATACTAACCTAGTTATTTAGGGCAACAAATAAATATTTTTATTTGATTTTTTAGCTTTTTCTCTCGTTCTCTTATTACTTACAATAATAATGTTTTTGAGAAGAAATCGAGTAAATGATGTTATGATTTTACTGATAACTTTGCCAGTTATTCAATATAATTTTAATTATTTTTTTTAAGACTTTTAAAGTTATATAGCAATTCCTTTATGGGTTGTGGTCAGACAAGAGGCTTAAGCCTCTTGTCTTCTATTATTAATTTATTACAATTCTTGAATTAGTTTGTTGCGTGCTTTATCTGCTCTTTCTTCTGCGGTTTTCATAATTTCCGCCTTGTTTTCTATTATTTCTCCTGGAAAATTTTCTAACACTTTGGTTGATAAAGAAATCCGATTTTTCAAACCATCTATTTCAGCAATCATTACCTTAATTTCATCCCCAACTTTAAACAAAGTTGTGAGGGCATCTATCCTAGCACCACTAACCTGTTTAATATGGAGTAAACCTGTTACTCCATTCAAATCTACAAACACTCCATAAGGCTGAATTTTCACTACTTTACCTTCTAAAAGTTGCCCAACTTTTAGATTGTTCATAGCTGCAGCACGAGCAAGTTGACGCTGAGATAAAATTAATTTATTGCGTTCTTTATCTACTTCTAAAAAGTTAGCAGTTAGTAATTGACCGATCAGGGATTCTAAATTATCTTTTTCAATTAAATGAGAGCGTGGGATAAAACCCCTTAACCCTTCAACCTCTCCTGTTACTCCTCCTTTATTGATGGCTATTACCCGCATTTCAACATTACTGCCACTTGCCTCTTTTTCTATTATTTTTTCCCAAGCTTCTTGGATTTGTAGTTGACGAAGAGAGAGAGTTACTTGACCGTCTTCATTCTGGCTACTAATAATTAGAAATTTCATCTCAGTATTTAATGGCAAAACCTCAGTTAAGTTTGTCACTTCTTCAAGAGAAACTTCTTTGAGAGGAAGAAAAGCGGCTGATTTACCGCCAATATCTATATATGATCCGTCTGAATTGTGTTCAGTTACTCTTCCTTTTACTATTTGTCCTTTTTCAAATTGATAATCATATTTTTCAAGAGCTTGGGCAAAATCTTCCATAGAAAAAGAGGTTTTTCGCTCTTGAGAATTGTTTGAGTTTGAAGTCATGAGATTGGTTTATACAAAAAAATTTTTTGATTTCTAGCTTGAATTTTCGCGCCCACTACCTTAAATTTGGCATTAGGCGAAGTTCGCCATTAGCCAGAAATATTGAGAAGTGAAGATCCCACTTAAAGAGTTGTTTTGAATAACTCTAACACGTGCAACCACGCATCCTCCGCTGCTTCCTTATTATAGCTGCCACGTTTGTCACAGAAAAAGCCGTGATCTGCTCCAGGGTAGCGCAATATTTTGTGTTTTATTCCCTGTTTTTTTAGTTCTGCTTCAATTGCGTCTACTTCATCTATGGGTATGCTAGCATCCTCTAATCCAAAGAATCCGTATAAAGTTCCTTTAATGGCTGATGTTTGTTTTACTGTTGGTTCCCCATCTCCTGGACTCCAAGTAGTTATTCCTGCCCCATAAAAACTACAGGTAGCTTTCACAGAAGGGAGAGTTGCTGCTAAATAGACTACATGACCGCCAAAGCAAAACCCAATACAACCAACTCCCTCTTTTTTTACCTGGGGTAAACTGTAAAGGTAATCAATAGTTGCCTGAATATCACTGAGTAACTCTTCTGTTTTGGTTTGATTTTTGTATTCTTTGCCAATTTGAATATCTTCGGGTGTATAACCAGTTTCAAACCCTGGAGCTTGACGCTGGTACATAGCAGGGGCGATCGCCACATATCCTTGATTAGCAAATCTACGGGTAACATCCCTAATATGCTCATTAACGCCAAATATCTCTTGAATTACCACTACAGCAGGTACTGGGGCTGCAACTTCAGGCATAGCCAAATATGCGTCAATGGCTAAATCTCCGTTATTAATTTGAATTTGCTCTGTCTGCATATAAAAATGATTGATTGCTCTCTCGCCTGAATTTTAGCTTGAATTGGTTGATTGAAGCTAGCACCAAAAGGCTAAAATTAATAATTAGACAATTTTAAATCAGTGATTTGGTAATCAATCTCTGATAATTATAATTATGGTTCAGTTTCATATTCAAGCAGATAGTGATATTCCCGCATCCAAACAATTGTTTGACCAAATTCACTTTGCGATCGCAACTCGTCAATATCCCCCTAATCATCGACTACCCAGTACTAGACAATTAGCTGCTCTTACTGGATTACATAGAAACACAATAAGTAAGGTATATCGCCAACTTGAAGAAATTGGCTTAGTCAAATCTCAAGCTGGATCAGGGATTTATGTTAAAGCGCAAGGACATGAAGGGGGTAATCAACTTAGTTCTCCTCTTCTAGAAGAACATCCCTTAGCTAAAAATATTGTTACTAAAAGTCTCAATGAGATTATGGCACAAGGTTTTACTCTAGCTCAAGCAAGGGAATTTTTTATTTCAGAAATTGACTGGCGCTTGCATTGTAGTACAAAAATCGTAGTGACAGTTCCAACAAGGGATATGGGTGCTGGACAATTAATTGCTAATGAATTAGAGCAATCTCTCCAAATTCCTATTCAATTAGTCTCCACTGAAGAATTACCTCAATTACTTGAACTTGGCAATTCGGGAACAGTTGTCACCAGTAGATACTATATCAGGGAAGTTCTCGAAATTGCTGCACCTAAATCTGTTCGTGTCATTCCTATTGATATTTATGATTATGGTAAAGAAATAGAAATTATTAAAAAGTTGCCCCATAATTTCTGTGTTGGTATCGTTAGTATTAGTCGCGGGATTCTCAATATAGCAGAAATTATTGTTCATAGTTTGCGTGGTGATGATTTAATGGTAATGACCGCTGAAACCTTTGACCAAAATAAACTTAATATTTTGGTTCGCGCAGCTCAAACTATTATCAGTGACCCTGCAAGTTATTCTGCGATCAAAAAAACTATTCTTCAACAAAGAGATAACTTAATTCGTCCCCCCCAAGTTATTATTAGTGAAGAATATATAGGTGAAAAATCAATTAATATGCTTAAACGAGAATTAGGTTTAGGTGTGAATGAGAAATAACTGGATAAAAATAACTAACTAAAATCATGAAAATTAATCGTCGCAAATTACTCTTTTTTTTCGCCGCTACAACTGGAGCAGTTGTGGTTGGAAGTTTCCCAAAAATTGCTGGGGCTCAATCACTATCAGAACCTTTTGAGTTACCACCCCTTCCTTATGATTACGATGCTCTAGAACCTTATATTGATGCTGAAACCATGAGATTTCACCATGATAAACATCACGCAGCTTATACAAGTAGTTTAAATGAGGCTATTAACAAATACCCAGATTTGAGCGGCAAAATAACAAGTGCTGAAGATTTACTACGCGATCTCAATAGTTTGCCAGAAGATATAAGATTAACAGTGCGGAATAATGGTGGGGGTTATGTTAATCATAAAATGTTTTGGGAAATTATGAGTCCTGATGGTGGTGGAGAACCTTCAGGTGCAATTGCAACAGCAATAACTGATAATTTTGGCAGTTTTGATACTTTTAAAGAAGAGTTTAATAATGCGGGAAAAACTCGGTTTGGTAGTGGTTGGGTTTGGTTAGTTTATCGTAAAAGTGATGGGAAACTTTCAGTTATGACTACCCCAAATCAAGATAGTCCAATTATGGAAGGACTCTATCCAATTATGGGTAATGATGTTTGGGAACACGCTTATTATCTCAACTATAAAAATAATCGAGCAGAATATTTAACTCAGTGGTGGAATGTGGTTAACTGGGATGAAGTAAATAAACGGTTTGAGCAGGCGATCGCCTAATCTGTTCTGCCTCTTTTTTGCCCCTTTAGTGCAGAGATCCCCCCTTTCCTGGAGTGGACAGGGAGGATTTTTGACTATTATTCTTTATTTATGTCTTATACTTCGACTATGAAATCACTTGCAGCTAGGCTACTGGGAATGTTGCTCAAAGTTGTTATGATTGCTTCACCTCCTACCGTAGTGCCATTATCGTTGTAGAACAAGTTCCCAGTTTCCTTACTATAAACAATGCGGGCTGTACTTGCTTTACCAGCGTTATCTGTAGTAACTGAGGCAAACTCGCTGGAGTTGCTGAACCCATTACCAGCACTGCTTGTCAGGGCAAAAGTTTTTTTACCGAGAATGATTTGATCTGCTTCGCTACTGTTGAAATCATTGATTTTATCGCCACCTAAGTCTGCTCCCGAATAGGCAACCCCAGTGTTGTAATTGAACTTGTCTGCACCTACTCCTCCAATGAGGGTATCATTTGCCTGGTTGCCCACCAAGATATCATCCCCTGCATTTCCTGTGAGAATATCATCCCCTGCCTTTCCTTCTAGGGTATTATTCCCAATGTTGCCGTTGATCAGGTTATTTAAGGTATTACCAGTTCCCTTAAGATTATTACCGCCGAGTAGGGTAAGGTTTTCTACGTTATTTCCCAGGGTATAGTTGGCGGAAGCTAGGGCAGTATCCTTCCCTTTATTTGCTGCTTCAGTAATCGTATCATCAGTCTGGTCAACTAGGTAGCTATCATCTCCATCCCCACCTGTCAGGGTATCTTTTCCTACTCCCCCATCGAGGGTATCTTTCCCATTTTGACCTTCAAGGTTGTTTTCACCACTGTTACCAATCAGGCTATTGTTAAGCTCATTGCCTGTACCAGTAAGGTTAGCTGTTCCTTCTAAAATTAAAATCTCTACGTTATCTGGCAAGACATATTTATTGATTGCGGTACGAACTATGTCTAGCTGGTTGACATCTGTGTTTGTTTCTGTAACTACATCATTGGCGTTATCTATCACATATATATCATTGCCATCGCCCCCTTGCAAGGTATCTTTTCCAGCGCCTCCATCAATGATGTTTGAACCAGTACTGCCCTGAATTAGGTTGTTCAGGCTGTTCCCCGTACCATCAATGTTGGTATTATTCCCAAGTAGGATTAAGTTCTCCACATTATCCCCTAGTGTGTAGGTGGTGGCTGTAGACTGGGCTTCATCTGTGCCAGAAGTCTCATCTTCAGATATTTTATCTAGAGCGCTATTCACTAAATAAATATCATTACCTTTCCCGCCAATCAGGGTATCATCACCTGTCTCACCATCGAGAGTATCAAGACCCGTTCCTCCAACTAAAACATCATTGCCTGAACCTCCTTTGAGAGTATCATTTCCGTCTTTCCCATCTATTGTATTACTTTGGTTGTTGCCCAAAATAACATTATTAACTTTGTTCCCATTACCATTTATAGGGCTTCCTCCTGTTAAGGTTAGGTTCTCAAAATTGTTTAACAATGTGTGGTTGACAGAAGACTCAACCTTATCAGTTCCTTGGTTGATACTTTCTATGACTTTATCTTCGGAATTATCAACTCTGTAAATATCGTCCCCACTTCCGCCTGTTAGCTTATCTATACCTCCTCCACCATCTAGAGTATCGTTTCCGTTTCCACTATTGAGAGTATCGTTGTCATTTCCTCCATTCAGATTGTCGTTTTCATCTCCACTGTTGAGAGTATCAGTACCACTTCCACCATCTAGAGTATCGTTTCCGTTTCCACTATTCAAATTATCGTTCCCATTTTCACCTCTGAGACTATCATTCCCTTCTCCATCTGTTAGTGCATTATTGCCACTGTTGCCAAATAGTTTATTGTTCAGGGTGTTGCCCGTACCATTAAAATTATCTGTTCCTTGTAGCCATAAGTCTTCAACATTGGCACTCAAAGTGTATGTATTTAATGTTATTACTAAATCTATACCATTATTCAGGGTTTCAATAACTACATCCTCTTGTTGATCGACATAGTAGGTATCATTCAGTGCTCCCCCCTCTAAGGTATCTTTTCCAGCTCCTCCATCGAGAGCATCTGCACCTCCAAGACCTAGTAGTTTGTTGTTTTGGTCATTGCCAGTGATGTAATTACTCTGATCGTTGCCCGTGCCGTTTTTGGCAGTCCCAACCAGAATTAAATTATTTAGGTTAAGGCCCAGAGTATAATCTATGGAAGATTCAACTGTATCCCCACTGGTACTTCCTTCTTCAACAATTGTATCGCCAATTGATTCTACTATATAGTAGTCATCCCCGCCCAAGCCTACCATTTGATCAGCCCCTGGTCCTCCATTAATAATATTGTTCCATTCGTTGCCAGTAATCGCATTTCCCAGCTTATTACCAGTTCCATTGATGGGACCTGCTCCACTTTGTAGGATTAACCTTTCAATCTCATCTCCCAAAACATAGCTAACTTTTGTTACTACTGTGTCAGCCAGCCCACCTTTAGGGATTTCAACAATTATATCTTCAGTTAGGTCGATATAGTAAGTATCATCACCGATACCACCTTGTAGGGTGTCTATTCCACCACCCCCATCTAGCACATCGTCTCCCTCATTATCGGAGAGGTAGTTGTTTTCACTATTGCCAATGAGGTAATTATTTCCACTGTCTCCCGTCGCATTGGTGGCTTTGTTCCCAATTAGCTTTACATTTTCTACATTCGGAACGTTTAAAGTGTATGTAAAATTTACTTCAATCGTATCTTCGCCCTCGTTTGCCTTCTCTTCAATGGTATCTAGACTATCAATTGTGTAGGTATCATCCCCTTTCCCTCCTTTTAAGGTGTCTGCGCCATTTCTTCCTTTAAGGCTGTCATCCCCATCTAACCCCTCAAGAACATTGTTCCCTGTATTGCCTTCGATTTGATTATTAAGACTGTTCCCTTTAGCTGTAATGTTTCCTGTGCCAGTTTGAACTAAGTTTTCTAGGTCGGTTCCCAGGGTATAGTTGTTCACGTTGGTTTGCACTGTATCATTGCCGCCGTTGATTTCTTCTTGTATTGTATCAATGCTGTCAGCTAGATACACATCGTCCCCTGCTCCCCCTCTTAAGGTATCTGCGCCACCATTTCCTTCGAGAGTATCGTTCCCTTCTAGACCTTCGAGAACGTTCTTTCCTGTGTTTCCTCTAATTACATTATTGTTTGTGTTGCCTGTTCCATTAATGTTGTTAGTGCCAGTAAGTTCTAGGCTTTCTACGAAATTAGACAGTGTGGTGTTAGAGGATGCGGTCAGGAAATCTGTTATGTTCCCTACTGCTACCCCACCTAGTATATCTGTGTTGCTGAGATTTAGTGGGGTGTTTTTGGGAATAATTAATCGGACTATGAAAGTTTCATCCGCTTCATTCAATATGTCGTTTTTGATTTCAACATTTATGGTTTTCGCTGTTTCCCCTGGCTGAAATATAACCTTGTTAATTGTATTGTTTGACAAAGTAGTATAATCTATGTTGCCAGTGGCTGTAACCTCTTCTGTATAGTATCTAAATTCTTGAGGTAAGGTGAGCGGTTCTACCAGAGTTATGGTAAAGGCAAGCTGGTCAGTTGCTAGACCGTTGCTTCCTTAGACCTCTTGCGAAACCGTAAAAAACCCCACCCCAGCCCTCCCCTTGGTAAGGGGAGGGAGCCCTACAAACTAGGCATTTTCCCCCCCTTACCAAGGGGGGGTTGGGGGGGGTTAACACCACTTTTGCAAGAGGTCTCTTCTACAATGCTTCCACCTGCAATGCTTTTTGCGCTAATCATTTTTTTAATTCTTTGATTTTGCTTTTCTAAACTTAGAATAACATAAGTTTTAAAGTTTCAGAGACAATCTTAATGTTTTTTAATATTTTTTTTTGCTTCACAAGTCTAAAATCCAGTACTCGAGAAGCTTTTGTTTTTTTTTATTTATTGTTACAAAGATCTTGTGAAATTGAGGGAATACACAAAATCCGATTGGCTAAATAAGGATAATTATGGGAAGATAATTACCAATATTGAGGGAGAAGATAACCATGAGCGAGTCAATCATAGAATTATTTGAAGGGCTACCATCAGAAAATTTAACGACAAAAGTCCTGAAAGTCCTAGATTTTATGATACCAGGTGAATGGGAAAACCCAGCAACTTTTAACGATATGATTCGGAAGGTGACAGGGGTAGAGGAATATAAAGAAATCCAGAAAATACGCGATCGCTGTTTAGCATTATACAAAGATGAAGATAACGGCTACCAGAGTGCAGTCTGGATATACCAAACCCTGGATAGTGCTGATAAAGTGGTAGCAACAGCAGCTTTAGCGGATAAAATTGGCGATACTTTGAGTTTTATCCCCTTTTTAGATAAATTAACCCCAAAAGCTGACAAAGTGCAAACCATTGATTTTTGCCTCAAACTGGTGGGAGAGTTGATTGCATTCAGCAAAATTAATGGGATTACTTTTAACCCAGCAGAGTTTGCAGCTAAGGTAGCAGAAAATTACCAGAATGAGGCTTTAATACGGATGGCTACTTTAGTAGCAGTGGATGGGTTAATACCTTTAGGACCCAATTTCCTCAATAAAATTGAAGAAATTATAGATGATACAGATGAGGGTTCAGTAGCAAATAATGCTGCTTTTGGTGCTCTAGAAGAAATGATTCCCAGTGAAGATAAAAAAGGCTTTATTAAAAACACTTTTACTTCGGTAAAAGGTTGGATGGATAATTTAGTTGCTGATACTGGTTTAACCATTGATTCGCTTTTAAATCGTTTTGGTGGCATCATTGATGTGGCTGATGATAAGTTAGATTATCTGGGGGCTTTTTTAGATGCTAGTACTAATTATTATTACCATACTGGGATTCAAACTGTTACTCGCAAGGTGATTGAAAAAGCTTATCAGGATCTGAATTAAAGTACTTTAAAAATAGAGCGGAGAATGGGCGGGTTTTAATATCAAGATTATGCTGTTGAGTATTAGATTATCTCTAAACCCGCCCCTACATTTTTACATGATACATGATAAATGATGCAATTATTCTTGTAAAATTGCTCTAATTCTTTGGCGAAATAAACGTACTGTTTTTCTTTGTCCAATGGTTTTACTTTGTTCAATAAAGCCTGGTATTTCGGTAACAGGTAAAAAAGGAAAAGCGAGACTTTTATCAGTTAGTTGATATTCTTGTTCAACTAACTGATATATTTGTAAAGTTTGCTCACGATAACGCCACAGTTCTGGAACACCAAGGGAAGAGTAAATGGTAAATTTATTGAGAGAAGAGTTTTTATAATCTGATTCTAAAACTAAATCAGGTGGCGGATCATTTGGGAGTTGGATGTTTTCTTTACCTCGGATCAAAGCTTCATTTTGAATGTAAAAACAAGTATCAGGTTCAATGGCACGATTTAAATCTTCTCTTGTTAAAGTTAAAGCACCTAGACTGCTAATTTCTATTTCTAATTCATCGGCGATAGAAGTGACGAAATCTTCTATTAATCTTTTTGGTTCTTCATGTTTTCTCAGTGGCATTCTAATTTCTAAAACTCCTTGATTGTAAGCAATTCTACAAGCACGATTTTCTCCCATATCTGTAAGCAATGCGTTAAAAGTTTGCCAGCTTATATTTTCTAAAACAACTGTACTTTCTGAGATAGTTTGTGGGGCGATCGGGGTTTGAACACTCATAAATTTACCTCACTCGTTTGCTTTTTTATTATAAAATATCTAGGAGTAAAAAAACAGTTATAAAAATGAGACAAGGGGCTAAAAATGAGACAAGGGGCTAAAAATGAGACAAGGGGCTAAAAATGAGACAAGGGGCTAAAAATGAGACAAGGGGCTAAAGCCCCTTGTCTAGACAACTCCTAATGAGACAAGGGGCTTTAGCCCCTTGTATTAATAATTATTTACATTTAAGTTATTTTTGAAAAAGTTACTATAGCAATCCTATTTGAGTTGTGATAAATTTACAATAAACAAGGTACTATAGACAAGGGGCTTAAGCCCCTTGCCTGGATAACTCCTACACTTAAGTTATTTTTGAAAAAGTTATTAGCGGGCAACTAATATTATTTTAGAGAAATGATAGACAAGGGCGAAGGAAAGGGCAGCACTCCACTATTTATTATCTCTTCTTTTGTGGGGTGCTGCCCTTTCCTTGTGGGGGGGCACTCATACACAATGGAATCAAACCAAGATATTGTATGAGTGCCCCCCCCACATCGCTCTTGTTTCCGAGAACTGGATCTATTTCATTAAAACTTAGTATAAAACAAAAATGTCAAAAGTAATTCTTGGTCATTGGTCTTATATCATTAGACCTTTTGCGAAAGTAGTGTTAACCCCCCCTAACCCCCCCTTGGTAAGGGGGGGGAAATGCCTGGTTTTTCGGCTCCCTCCCCGAACCTGCGGGGAGGGTTGGGGTGGGGTTTTTTGCGGTTTTGCAAGAGGTCTATTGGTTAAACTTGTCTCAAGCATTACAAGTTAGTTATGGATTACAAAACAAGACTAATGACTAAGGACTAATGACTAATGACTAATGACTAATAAAAGTGGCACTGGGAGAGTCTATAATTTATAATAACGAAATAACTTTTAAGATTTCTTAATAATTGTGTTATGAAAAGTACATTTCTTAATCGTCTTCGTAGTCCAGAGCGTCCTGTGCTTGTATTTGATGGGGCAATGGGAACTAACCTACAAGTGCAAAACCTGACCGCAGAAGACTTTGGTGGTCCTGAACTTGAAGGATGCAACGAATATTTAATACATACTAAACCAGAGGCAGTGGAAAAAGTGCATCGCGGTTTCCTGGAAGCTGGGGCAGATGTAATTGAAACAGATACGTTTGGCGGAACAAGTATAGTTTTAAATGAATACGACTTGGGAGATAAGGCATATTATCTCAATAAAACAGCCGCCGAATTAGCCAAACGAGTCGCCAGTGAATATTCTACCCCAGAAAAACCGCGTTTTGTGGCGGGTTCAATGGGCCCTGGAACAAAACTACCCACCCTGGGACATATTGACTTTGATACCCTGAAAAACGCCTATATTGAACAAGCAACTGGTTTATATGATGGGGGGGTAGATTTATTATTAGTAGAAACCTGTCAAGATGTGCTGCAAATAAAAGCAGCATTAAATGCAATTGAAGAAGTATTCAAGGAAAAAGGCGATCGCCTTCCCCTAATGGTTTCTGTCACAATGGAAGTAATGGGAACCATGTTAGTGGGGACAGAAATAGGTGCAGCATTAGCAATTTTAGAACCCTATCCTATTGATATTTTGGGTTTAAATTGCGCCACTGGACCAGAACAAATGAAGGAACATATTAAGTATCTTTCAGAAAATTCTCCCTTCATTGTTTCTTGTATTCCTAACGCTGGTTTACCAGAAAATGTGGGTGGTCAAGCACATTACCGCCTGACTCCAATGGAACTGCGTATGGCGCTAATGCACTTTATTGAAGACTTAGGAGTACAAATAATTGGCGGTTGTTGCGGTACTCGTCCAGATCATATTCAACAGTTAGCAGAAATTAGCAAAACCCTAACACCAAAAGAGCGCAATTTTCATTATGAACCATCTGCTGCATCTATTTACAGCACTCAGCCTTATATTCAAGATAACTCTTTCTTAATTGTTGGGGAAAGATTAAACGCCAGTGGTTCAAAACAATGCCGCGATTTATTAAATAAAGAAGACTGGGATGGGTTAGTTTCCTTAGCTAAATCACAAGTAAAAGAAGGCGCTCATATTTTAGATGTTAACGTTGACTATGTGGGGCGAGATGGGGTGCGAGATATGCACGAATTAGCCTCCCGTTTGGTTAATAATGTTACCTTACCTTTGATGCTTGACTCCACTGAATGGCAAAAAATGGAGGCAGGTTTAAAAGTAGCTGGAGGTAAATGTATTCTCAATTCGACTAACTATGAGGATGGAGAAGAAAGATTTTACCAAGTATTAGAAATCGCAAAAAGATACGGTGCTGGGGTAGTAGTTGGAACTATTGATGAAGATGGAATGGGACGAACGGCTGATAAAAAATTTGAGATTGCCAAAAGAGCCTACAATGCAGCCATAGAGTATGGTATCCCCGCTCATGAGCTATTTTTTGACCCCTTAGCTTTGCCAGTTTCTACTGGAATTGAAGAGGATAGGGAAAATGGAAAAGCAACTATTGAAGCAATTCGCCGCATCCGTGAAGAGTTGCCAGGGTGTCATATTTTGTTGGGAGTTTCTAATGTCTCTTTTGGTTTAAATCCAGCAGCGCGTCAGGTATTAAATTCTGTGTTTTTGCATGAAGCAATGACTGTGGGAATGGATGGCGCTATTGTGAGTGCAAGTAAGATTTTACCCCTAGCAAAAATAGAAGCAGAATATCAAGAAGTCTGTCGGGATTTAATTTACGATCGCCGTAAATTTGAGGGAGATGTTTGCACCTATGATCCTTTAACAAAACTCACAACTTTATTTGAAGGGAAAACCACAAAACGCGATCGCTCTGCTGATGCTGATTTACCCATTGAAACGAGGCTGAAAAATCATATAATTGATGGAGAAAGAATCGGTTTAGAGGAAGCTTTAGCCCAAGCAATGGAAAAATACCCACCCTTAGAAATTATCAATACTTACTTGTTGGATGGGATGAAAGTGGTGGGAGAATTGTTTGGATCTGGACAAATGCAGCTTCCTTTTGTGTTGCAATCAGCCCAAACTATGAAAGCAGCGGTGGCATATTTAGAGCCATATATGGATAAGGAAGATAGTGATGGGAATGCTAAAGGAACGGTGGTTATTGCTACAGTAAAAGGTGATGTGCATGATATTGGGAAAAACTTGGTAGATATCATTCTTTCTAATAATGGCTACAAAGTGGTTAACCTGGGAATTAAACAACCTGTGGAGAATATTATTACTGCTTACGAAGAACATAAAGCAGACTGTATTGCCATGAGTGGTTTGTTGGTAAAATCAACTGCTTTTATGAAGGAAAATTTGGAAGTATTTAATGAGCGAGGAATTACAGTACCTGTGATTTTAGGTGGTGCTGCGCTAACTCCTAAATTTGTCCATCAAGATTGTCAAAATACCTATAAAGGTAAGGTTGTTTATGGAAAAGATGCCTTTTCTGACCTCCATTTTATGGATAAATTAATGCCTGCAAAAACAGAGGGTAAATGGGATGATTTAAAGGGCTTTTTGGATGAATTAGAAGCAAGCAATGGTCATGCACCGCAAATAGAAGAAAATCCTGCCATAGAAACAACAAAAGAGGGTAAAGATGAACCCGAACCTCTAGTAATAGATACTCAACGATCAGAAGCAGTTGATGTTGATATTCCTCGTCCAACTCCTCCTTTTTGGGGTACAAAAATTTTACAACCAGATGATATTCCCATTGAGGAGGTTTTCTGGTATTTGGATTTACAAGCTTTGTTTGTTGGACAATGGCAGTTTCGTAAACCAAAAGAGCAGTCAAGGGAAGAATACGATCAGTTTTTACAAGAAACTGTTCACCCAATTTTGGCAAAATGGAAACAGCAAGTTATTGAGGAAAAATTGCTCCATCCCACAATGATTTATGGTTATTTTCCTTGTCAGTCTGAGGGGAATAGTTTGATTATTTATGACCCTGAAAAAATAAATGAGGGTAACTTGGAGGAAGTAGCAAGGTTTGAGTTTCCCCGTCAAAAGTCTCAACGTCGTTTGTGTATTGCAGATTTTTTTGTACCAAAAGAGTCGGGAATAATTGATGTTTTTCCTATGCAAGCGGTGACAATGGGAGAAATTGCCACAGAATACGCTAAAAAGCTGTTTGATGGTAATGAATATACCAATTATCTCTATTTTCACGGAATGGCGGTACAAACTGCGGAAGCGCTCGCAGAATGGACTCACGCGCGGATACGTCGGGAGTTGGGTTTTGGGGATAAAGAACCCGATAATATTCGCGATGTGTTGCAACAACGTTATCAGGGTTCCCGTTATAGTTTCGGTTATCCCGCTTGTCCCAATATCCAAGACCAGTATAAACAGTTGGAGTTGTTAGGAGGCGATCGCATTAATCTTTATATGGATGAAAGCGAGCAGTTATATCCTGAACAATCAACTACTGCTATTATTACTTATCACCCAGCGGCTAAGTATTTTACTGCTTAAATTGGTTGGTGCGTTACGCGGAGCGTAACGCACCAAACCCTATTTTTAACCGAGTAATTTTCAAGAATTTAAGCTTATGGCATTAATAGAAATTAGTGACGAACAGGTAATTGAATTAGCCCAAAAATTACCAGAGCATAAAAAACAAGAATTAATCAAAATTCTTATAACTCAACCCTGGGAGTCTTGGCAAAAATTAACAGATGATTCAACAGAAAAAGCCAGATTAATTTGTCAAGAAAGAGGTTATGATTGGGATAAAATGACTGAGGAAGAAAGAGAAATATTTATTGATAATTTATTACATGAAGATTAATAATGATTAATTCTTTGGTTGTTTTTGATACTAATATAGCGTTTCTCTTAGTCTCGAGGTACGGACAAGGGGCTTAAGCCCCTTGTCTTACCAAGAAAAACTGTACCTCACTACTATGATAATTGCTATATTTTTATTTCTGCGGTACTTTCTCCCACTGGTAAACCTTTTCAATGTACCGCTTTAGCCAAAAGAGGTATTATTCAATCTATAACTTGTCAGGAAATATTAACTGAATTTAAAGAGAAATTGATTTTAAAATTAAAATATGAACCTGTAAAAGCAGAATCTTTGGTTGAGGAAATAAAAGCATATTCAAAATTAATTGAAATTAATAATAGTCTCAAAATTGTTGATGATGATCCTGATGATGATATGGTTATAGAATGTGCAATTTTAGGTCGAGCTAATTACATTATCACGGGCGATCGTCATTTGCTCTCTTTAGAAAATTATGATGAGATTAAAATTATCAAAGCTCAGGAATTTCTGAATTTTATTTTTCCTAATTAAATAATTAGTTATTAATTATCAACTAAAAACACTACAAAACTCAAAAAGGAGGGAAAATGGAAGAATTAAAATTGAGGTCAAAATATCCAGATTCATTAAAGCCATTTGTTGAGGCAGCATTAACTGAAAGGTTGCGAAGTATAGAAACAGGAATTAAACGCACTCAAGAGCGTCTCCAAGAATTTGAAACTAAATATCAATTATCTACGGCGGAATTTTTGAGACGCTTTGAAAATGACGAATTTAATCATACTTTTGACTTTGACGAATGGATGGGAGAAGCTTGGATGTTAGAAAGTTTACTTCAGGAAAAAGAGGAAGTAAAGGGGATTGAAATTGTTGATTGAAAATTATTTTCAGGAAATAAATAACTTAGTTTCAGCTTGTCAGTTTGTGCGAAATTTTGAGTTAATCGCTGATAAGCGAAGTGGGTATGGTGGGTTTATTCGTGGAAATATTTACTTTTTAGATAATTCTCTGCTTCATCTTCGCGAGTTTGTCAATGTTAAAAATGGTATCTATCGTGGTAAATACGCTTATCAATATATGGATGCAGCTAATAATTTAATTTTTCGTTATGATAATGCACAACATCATCAAAAGTTGAATTTAGCAAATTATCCCCATCATAAACATCAGGGAAGTGAGGATAATATCATTTCTTCTGATGCTCCTATGTTAGCTGATATTCTGTTGGAAATTGAGGAGTTATTTGATGGTGAAAATCACAATTAATTTTTTGCTAGGTAGTTGGTATTTTTTGTAATTCATATTTGGGTTGGTAAACTTTTGTTACGATTTCTATTTTCTTTAAAAAAATTGTGTATAACTTTTCTTATCAACTTAATTAAATATTGTTTTTTCTTGCTACATATTTAGTTACAAAATCCAAGGTTTACATTTTTACAATAATTCGTGAAAAATATTTATAAATTGTGACACTATATGGAAAATTTAAGGACTTAAAAATACACTCTTTTTTTTAACATTTTCATACCTAAAATCAGCAACGCCCAAAAAATAAATTCCAGTAGTCCTGTAGAAATAGTGGTTTTTGCCTTTTTGCGAATTATGGAGCAAGGGTTATACAGACTTGGAGCACTACTTTTACAGGACTACCTGATACCATTAATCAACACCCCAGTTTATTGCTTTTTCAGACAATTAGTATTATAAGAGCAAGTTTAAAATGCAATAACCCGCTCAATAGCATTTTTCAAATTCTTGGTGACAGTGCCCAAAATCAAGCCTTAGCTAACTCTTTTTCTGGAGGTTTTACCTCATCTTTTAAGGGATTTCCTTGCTCAAAATCACTAATGCTCTTGATAGTTGTATTAGCAATTTGAGAAATGGCATTATGAGTAAAAAATCCTTGGTGTGAGGTAATTAAAACATTGGGGAAAGATTGCAGCAATTGAATAGTATCATCTTTAATGATCGTGTCTGATAAATCTCTAAAAAATAGGTTTTCTTCCTGTTCATAAACATCAATACCTAAAGAACCAATTTGTCCAGATTTAATTCCTTCAATAGCAGCTTTTGTGTCAATAAGTTTCCCACGACTGGTGTTGATTAACATCATCCCTGGTTTCATTTGGGCAATAGTGTCTGCATTAATCAAATGATAGTTTTCAGGGGTTAGAGGACAGTGTAGGGAAATAATATCTGACTTAGCTAATAGCTCTGGTAAATCAACATAACGAGCATCACCGATCGCCTCAAATTGAGAATTAGGGTATAAATCATATCCCAAAAGATGACAGCCAAACCCGTGCATAATTTCCCCAAGAATCCGACCAATTTTACCTGTTCCAATAATTCCCACTGTAGAACCATAGAGGTCAAACCCCATAAGACCATTGAGAGAAAAGTTATCATCACGGACTCTGTTATAAGCCTTATGTAATTTACGATTGAGAAGCTGAATCATTCCCACAACAAATTCTGCAACAGAATAAGGAGAATAAACAGTAACACGCACTACTTTCATTCCTAATTCAGCAGCTTTAGCTAAATCCACATTGTTGAAACCAGTACAGCGTAGAGCGATTAGTTTCGTTCCTTGGTTTGCTAAAATTTCCAAAGTTTCGCTTTTTACATCATCGTTAACAAATACACAAACTACAGGACAACCTTTTGCTAGAGAAGCTGTTTTTGGTTCAAGTAAGGTTTCAAAGTAAACCAATTCATGATTTGCTTGAGCAGAAGTATTGGCAGCATCTAGAAATTCACGATCATAGGGTTCGGTGCTAAAAACTGCAACTTTCATCTTTTTTCTCCTTTGAAATAAGTTACCAATTGACTTCTCCCCGCTCTAAAGAGGCGGGGATTCTCAAAGGAAGTCACTCGCTAGGCTAAAGCCGTAGCTCGGTACGCCTTTTTCCGATATTCTCTACATAAATCTGTTAAAAAATATCGTTTTGGG
>Ga0209594_1000554_pt1 | contig 21510 bp, 18 predicted proteins | sample AshMeaCrysSpring_FD_184126 | JGI IMG/M metagenome (GOLD analysis project Ga0209594, IMG submission 184126) | Groundwater microbial communities from Big Spring, Nevada to study Microbial Dark Matter (Phase II) - Ash Meadows Crystal Spring... | ecosystem: Environmental > Aquatic > Deep subsurface... | reverse complement strand
CCCTACCATTAATCCTTCCATTTGATGGAACATTGGTGTATGAGATATATCATAGTCATTTCTATATACTTTTCCTGGACAAACCATTCTAAACGGTGGCTGATGTTTTTCCATATATCTAGCTTGTACTGGTGATGTATGTGTTCTTAAAACTACATTTTCACTCATATAAAATGTATCTTGTAAATCTCTTGATGGATGTGTTTCTGGAATATTTAACGCATCAAAGTTATAAGAAGTAAATTCTACTTCTGGTCCCTCTGCAACATCAAATCCCATCTCCACAAATATATTTTTTAAGAAGTTCATAGTTTCTGTTATTGGATGTAATCCTCCTGTAGAAACCTCTCTCCCTGGAAGAGAAATATCTAGAGTTTCAGATTCTAACTGCTCTTTTTTTACCTTATTTTTAATCTCTGTTGTTTTTTCTTCGATTAAAGTTGTTATAACTGTTTTTACATCATTTACCATTTGTCCAAAAGCAGGTCTTTCCTCTGGCGATAAATCTCTCATAGATTTAGAAATTTCAGTAAACTCACCTTTTTTTCCTAAATACTTAACTCTAATTTCATCCATTTCTTGTAGTGTTGCTGCTTTTTGGATAATTAAACTAGCTTCATCCTTTAAAGCATTCAGCTTATTTTTCATTTGTTTCCTCCTAAAACAAGGCTTTTTATTTTATCTCTTTATAACTAAAAATTAGCTCTTTATTTTCAATTAGCAATACCCCATACCTATTATCCTTTAAAGCCCCTGGATTAAAATATTTTATTCCATTTTTTTCTTCATAATAAGGAATATGAGTATGCCCAAAACAAACAGCATCTATATCATATTTTTCAGCTATTGCTTCCAAAGTATACATCTCTTTTTTTACGTTATAAAGGTGTCCATGCGTTATAAATATTTTTATTCCATCTATATCAAATATTTCATTATCATTAAATTTTCTATCAAAAATATCACAGTTTCCTCTAACAATATAAAACTTTATATCTGGAAAAGCAAAAGAACACTCTTCACCATCCCAGCTATGATCACCTGTCCATATTATTATATTAGGACTTTCTTGTGATATTATATCATAAATTTTATTTGTGTTTCCATGAGAATCTGTAATTATTAATATTTTCATATTCACTCTATCCTATAAATATTGATGTTTGAGACTTTTCCATAATATTCAATCCTTTTTTTCCTGTAATTTTTTCAAAGAAATAACCTCTACTCAAATTCCCCATAATTAAAAGATCTAAATTATTAACTTCATTTAAGTACTCTTCTTTAGCTGTTTCTCCATCAAAATTCTTCCATTCTACAACTTTTTCTTTTTCTTTTAAATATTTTAATAATGTATTATCCTCTATCTTATAAAGTAAAGTTAACATTATAAAGTCTTTTATATCTGGAAAAATATTTATAAAAGAAAATACACTCTTATTTATTTTTACACCATCATCACTTGAAATTCCAACTTTTTCTAAAGATGTTATAGCTTTTTCTCCCACCATAACAATAGGTTTAAAGTGATTTTTCAGTACTGTTACAGCTGATTCTGATAAAGATTCACCCTTTTCAAAAATCAATAAATCTGCAAGTTTCATATATTCTTTAATTATATCCCAAGGAAAACCTAATTCAACATTTAAAACTGAATTTAACCCTCTTAATTTCAATTTTTCTTGTAGATGTTTTACTTCCTCTTCTTCAAAAGCATCTCTTTCTTGTGAAAAGGAGTTATTACTTAAGTTTACTATCATTCCATCCATTGTTGCTGGTATAATCTCATCCCTTCTAATATCTTTTACATATAGTGGGACTATTTCGTATCCAAATTTCTCTTTAAAAAATATTGCGCTATCTATTAGTACATTTTTTTTTGATCCTTCTCCAAATACAACTAAAACTTTTTTCATAATAACTCCTCCTATAGACTTAAATTATTCTTGAGTTGCTTCTTCTGCATCTTCCTCTTTAAAACTTGCTATTGATACAACTTTTTCAGATTCTGATTCATTTACTCTCATAATTTTTACACCTTGAGTTGCTCTTCCAATTATTGAGATTTGATTTACTGAAGTTCTTATAACAATTCCTGACGATGTTATCACCATTAATTCCTCTTCATCTTTAACAGGTTTAACTGCTACAACTTCTCCATTTTTATCACTACATCTTATATTTATAACACCTTTACCACTTCTAGACTGTAATGGATATTCATCTACTCTTGTTCTTTTTCCATATCCATTCTCTGTAATAGTTAAAATAGTCTCATTTGCTGCATCATCTATTAATAGCGCTGATATTACTTTATCTTTAGCTCTAAGAGATATTCCTTTTACTCCACTTGTATCTCTTCCAGTTGGTCTAACATCATCTTTAGCAAATCTAATTGAGTGTCCTAATTTTGTCGCTAAGAAAATCTGTTCTTTTGAATCAACTGGTAAGATTCCAACAAATATTATGTCATCTCCATCTCTTAATTTAATTGCTTTTAATCCAGCAGTATTTATATTTTTATATTCACTTAAATTTGTCTTTTTAACCATTCCATCTCTAGTTACAAATACAAGCTCTTTATCTTGGCTAAACTCTCTTATTTTTATTATTTCTCTAACTTTCTCATCTTCCTTTAATTTGATTAAGTTTCCTATAAGTCTTCCTCTAGCCTGTTTTGAAGATTCTGGAATTTGATAAACTTTTAAGTGGAAAACTCTACCTTTATCTGTGAAAATCATCATTGTATCTAAGTTTGACATAACTTCCATTCTCTCAACAAAGTCATCTTCTATAGTATTTTGAGTTGAAACTCCTTTTCCACCTCTTTTTTGAGCTTTATATTTATCTAGCTCCATTCTTTTTACATACCCTCTATTTGTTATAGTAACAAGAACACTATCATCTTTTATTAAATCTTCTGGTCTTATCTCTAGTCTCTCTTTTTCAATAGTTGTTCTTCTTGGGTCATTATATTTATTTTTTATATCATTTAATTCATCTTTTATAATTTCATAAACTCTATCATCATCTGCTAAAATTTTATTTAATTCAATTATTAAAGCTTTTAACTCTTCATGCTCTCTATCAATTTTATCTCTTTCAAGACCAGTCAATCTTTGTAGTCTCATATCTAAGATTGCTTTTGCTTGCTCTTCACTAAATCCATACTTATCAATTAAGGCAATTCTAGCTTCATTACCATCTGCTGATCCTCTAACAATTTCAATAACTCTATCAATATTTTCAAGTGCTATTATAAATCCTTTTAATATATGAGCTCTTCTCTCAGCTTTATTTAAATTAAATTTTGTTCTTCTAGTTATAACTTCAAATCTATGTTTTAAATATTCATCTAAAATTTCTTTTAAATTTAATACTCTTGGAACATTATTAACTAATGCTAGCATAATTATTCCAAATGTTGTTTGAAGCTCTGTGTATTTATATAGTGAATTTAAAACTAACTCTGATTCTTCACCTTTTTTTAACTCTATAACTACTCTAATACCATCTCTATCTGACTCATCTCTTAAATCAGATATTCCAACTATTTTTTTCTCTTTTACTAAGTTAGCTATTTTTTCAATTAAAGAAGCTTTATTTAATTGGTATGGAATCTCTTTTATTATTAAACTTTCTCTACCATTTTTTCCTTCTTCTATTTCAATTTTTCCTCTAACTCTAACTCTTCCTCTTCCAGTTGTATAAGCATCGTAAATCCCTGCTTCTCCATCAATTATTGCTCCTGTTGGAAAATCTGGACCCTTTATGTATTCCATTAATTGAACTGGTGTTATTTCCTTATTATCTATTAGAGCCAGTATTCCATCTACAATTTCACCTAAGTTATGTGGTGGAATATTTGTTGCCATTCCTACAGCAATTCCTGTGGCTCCATTTAATAAAAGATTAGGAAGCTTTGCTGGTAATACAATTGGCTCATCTAATGAATCATCAAAGTTTTTTCTAAAATCTATTGTATCTTTATCAATGTCTTCTAATAATTCATTACTTATTTTAGACATTCTAGCTTCCGTATATCTCATTGCCGCTGCTGAATCTCCATCGATAGATCCAAAGTTTCCATGTCCATCAACAAGTTCATATCTATACGCAAAGTTTTGAGCCATTCTTACCATTGTATTGTATACTGCTGAATCTCCATGTGGATGGTACTTTCCTAAAACTTCTCCAACGATTCTCGCTGACTTTTTATATGCTTTATCACTTGTCATTCCCATTTCATTCATAGCAAACAAAATCCTTCTATGTACTGGTTTCAATCCATCTCTTACATCAGGTAATGCTCTACTAACTATTACACTCATAGAGTAATCTAGATAGGATTGCTTTAACTCTTCCTCTATATATCTATTATTCACATTAGACATTATTTATTCCTCCTAGAACATTATTTTTATTATTGTACCCATACATTTATATATCCAGATTTTTTACAAATTCTGCATGTTCTTCGATAAACTCTCTTCTTGGTTCTACTTTATCTCCCATTAGTTTATCAAATAATATATCGGCTTCTCTTGCATCATCAATTGTAACTTTTAATAAAGTTCTTGTGTCTGGATCCATAGTTGTTTCCCAAAGTTGTCCAGGATTCATCTCTCCTAATCCTTTATATCTTTGAAGAGTATATCTTTTATCTTCTCCCTCTAATCCAGCTATGATTTCTTTTAATTGTCTATCAGTATAAGCATAAGATACTGTTCTACCTTGAGTTATCTTAAATAGTGGCGGTTGAGCTATAAATACGTTTCCATTATGAATCAAATCTACCATGTATCTATAAAGGAATGTTAATATCAGTGTTCTTATATGAGCTCCATCTACGTCCGCATCTGTCATTATTATTATTTTTCCATATCTTCTTTTTTCTATATTAAAGTTATCTCCAATACTAGTTCCAAAAGCTGTTACCATTGCTCTAATCTCTGCATTTTCTAACGCTTTATGTAATCCAGCTTTTTCTACGTTTAATATCTTACCTCTTAATGGTAAAATAGCTTGGAAAGATCTATCTCTCCCTTGCTTAGCTGATCCTCCTGCTGAATCTCCCTCAACTATATAAACTTCACAATCATCAGGATTTTTTGAAGAACAGTCTGCTAATTTTCCAGGTAATGATCCTATATCTAAAGCGGATTTTCTAAGTACTAACTCTCTTGCTCTTTGAGCTGCTTCTCTCGCTCTTTTTGAATTTAATATCTTTTCAACTATAACCTTTAAATCATTAGGTGCATCTTCTAAATACATCTTTATTTGAGCTCCTGCCACAGTAGAAACTATACCAGTCACCTCACTATTTCCTAACTTAGTTTTAGTTTGACCTTCAAATTGCGGTTGAGGAACCTTAACTGAAACTATTGCTGTCAATCCCTCTCTTATATCTGATCCTTGAAGTTTTCCATCTTTATCTTTTAAAAGTCCTGTAGTTTTCCCTAAATCATTTATTACTCTTGTTAATGCTGTTCTAAATCCACTTACGTGAGTTCCACCTTCATGTGTATTTATATTATTAACAAAAGAGTATATTGTTTCTCTTTGGTTTGTATTATACGTCATTGCTATTTCTACAGAAACATTATCAACTTCTCCACTCATATAAAAAGGAGCTTTCATTATTGGTGTGCTATCCTTTTCAATCTCTTTTATATAATCTAAAATTCCACCTTCAAATTCTAAATTTACAACTTTTGCAGGCTCTTTTCTTAAGTCAGATAAAACTATAGTAAGTCCCTTGTTTAAGTAAGCTAGTTCTCTTAATCTTGTTTCTAAGGTAGAAAAACTATACACTAAAGTTTCAAAAATTTCGTAATCAGCTTTGAATCTAACTGTAGTTCCACTATTTTCTGCAACACCAATTTCTGTTACATCTTTTTCTGGTACTCCTCTGTTATATTTTTGGTAATAAACTTTACCTGCTTTTCTTACTGTAACTTCCGTCCACTCAGAAAGAGCATTTACTACAGAGACTCCTACTCCGTGTAATCCTCCAGAAACTTTATAGTTATTATTCTCAAATTTTCCTCCTGCATGAAGAACGGTTAACACTATCTCTAATGCCGATTTCCCATACTTAGGGTGTATATCAACTGGAATTCCTCTTCCATTGTCTACAACTTCTATTATATTATCCGGTAATATTGATACTTCTATTTTTGTTGCATATCCTGCTAATGCCTCATCCACTGAGTTATCTACAATTTCCCATACTAGATGATGTAGTCCTCTTTCTGAAGTTGTTCCTATATACATTCCAGGTCTTTTTCTTACAGCTTCTAATCCTTCTAAAACTGTAATATTTTCTGCTTGATAATTATTTGTTGTCATTTTTATCCTCCAATATCTTATCTGCAATATTTTTTAAAGAACAAGGTTTACAAACAAACCCTTCTCCAAAAAACATCATTCCACAAATATCACATTTTTTATAGCCTTTTAATTTTAAGGCATCTTCTCGCTCTTTTGCTCTCTTTTTCAAAATCTCTATTTTCTCTTCTAAGGTTAAATCCTTAAGTTCTGAAGTAAAATGCTCTTTTTTTTCTTCACTAATTTTTTCATCCATAAATTCCACATAGTTACAACTTTTAACCTTTGAAATTTTAAATCTTATATCTTTTACATACTCTTTTTTTAAAATTTCTTGAACTTTTTTTAAATATTTATTTTTGTTCATAGACATATGATGAAGGTAGATGCTATCATCAACCAATACGTATAGAATCCCCTCTTTTATCCAAAGAGGTTCACTTTTTTTAGAAAGTTTCCCAACAATATCTCTCCAATGTCCTCTTATTATACCTTCTTTTAACTTCCTACTTTTTACAATAGCTTCTTCCACTGCTTCACTTACATTCATAATATCCATCTTGAATCTCTCCTTTATCAATTCTAAAGTTTTTAGATTCTATATTTAAATCAGTTGTTGAACTAATGAAAACTTGTAATTCTCTTTTTTTTAAATAATTTATGATGTTTTCTTTTCTTATGGAATCAAAATAAGATGATATATCATCTATTAAAAAAACTGGTGTTTCTCTTTTTTCTTTTATTACCATATCTATTTCAGATAATTTTAAAGAAAAAATTATTGATTTTTTTTCTCCTTGAGATGAGTAGGATTTAGCTTCTTTTCCATTTAAAAGAAACTTAAAATCATCTCTTTGTGGTCCTACTAAAGAGTACCCATAACGAAGTTCTTGATACTTTAGCTCCTGTATTTTAAGTTTTATTCTCTCTTCTAAATTTAATAATGTTAAACCTTTTACTTCTCCGAGAAAACTCTCATATTTTAAATTTAACTCTTTTTTATTATCAAAAAGTTTTCGATAATTTAGATTTAATATTATAGAGATATTCTTTACGTATTCTATTCTTTTCAAAATCACTTTAGCTGCTAATTTTATAAATTCATCTTCGTAAATCAGAAACATTTCATCTTTTATGTTTTTTTCTTTTAAGTACTTATTTCTTATTTTTAAAAGTTTATTGTAATCTTTTAAACTCTTAAAATATTCATAATTACTTTGAGCAATCTCTCCATCAAAAAATCCTCTTCTAAAACTAGGACTTCCAACTATTAGTTCTATATCCTCTGGAATAAAAGTTACGATATTTACCTTTCCGTAAAATTCATCAAATGGAGTTTTTTTACCATTATACTTATACTCTTTATGTTTTTTATCAATCTTAACACTCAAAGTTTTTTCAGAAACTAAATCTCTGTAAGATATGTAGCTTCCCGTTTTTTCTTTATTGTATTTTATCAATTCTATATTTTTTGAGGTTCTAAAACTTTTTCCAGTAGCACTAAAATAAATAGCTTCTAATATACTTGTTTTTCCTTGACCATTTTTTCCAAAAAATAGATTAAATCTTGAAGAAAATTGTATATTTCGATCCTCTAAATTTCTAAAGTTTATGTAATTCATTTCAAGAATTTCCAATGTTTATTTCACCCCAAAACTATAATAGATTTAAGCTACTACAAATACTAATCCTAAAAATTCAACCTTATCACCTGGATAAAGTTTTTTCCCACGTCTCTCTTCTACTTCTCCATTAACTTTTACTTGCCCATCTAAAATAAGCTCCTTAGCTTGCCCACCAGTACCAATTTCACCAGTAAATTTAAGAAATTGATCTAACTTAATAAATTCTGTAGAAATTTTTATCTCCTGCATCTTTACCTCCTAAAATATTTTTAGCCTATTATACATTTTACCATAAAACTAACTTTATTTCTATAAGATTTATCATGGTTTCATGAGGTTTTCTACCTTTAAAATAATATTTTTATTAAATTTTATTATTTTTTTATCATTTTTCAATATAAATACAAATAGTATAAATTCAATTCTTTTTATTATTTTTTTCTGTTATTTTTTTATTATTTTTTATTAAAAAATTCTTTAATTTTATTACAATAAAAAAGTGTACATTTATTTTTTTTATGTTATTTTTTAAACTTTTAGTTTTAATTATGTTTTTTTTGTTATATTTACAAAAGAAAAAGTATACATAATTTTTATCATTATTTTTATCTATATACATATATATTTTTTACTAGGTAACTTGTCCTATGTATATTATATATTTTAGAATATAATTAAAAGGATAAAGTAATTTTTGATAGTTATATCAAAATAATATTATAGTTATAGAGGAGCTGGTAATGTGGCTATACTGAGAAGTATATTCGGGATTTTTGTAATTTTATTTTTAGGTTATCTTCTATCTTATGATAGAAAAAATATCAAATGGAGAACAATTATAGCTGGTTTTGCACTACAATTTTGTTTCGCCTTTATAGTAATGAAAACGTCTGGTGGAGCTTACATCCTTGAGTCTGTTTCCAATGGTTTTAACAAAATAATTGCTCAAGCTAATGAAGGAATACAATTTGTTTTTGGAGGATTATACACGCCGGGAACTAACATCGTATTTGTTTTCGCTTTTAATGTTCTACCTCTTATTATTTTCTTTGGTGCTTTAATCTCTGTATTATACCACTTAGGAATTATGCAATTAGTTATCAAATATATCGGTGGTGGAATATCAAAATTTTTAGGAACTAAGGAAGCTGAATCTGTTTCTGCTGCTGCAAATATTTTTCTTGGTCAAACTGAAGCACCACTAGTTATAAAACCTTATATAGCAAATTTAAGTAGATCGCAACTTTTTGCTGTTTTAACTTGTGGAGTTGCCTCTGTTTCTGGTTCTACTCTTGCTGCGTATGCTGCTTTAGGTGTTCCTATGAAATATTTAATTGCTGGTTCTTTCATGGCCGCTCCAAGTGGATTAGTTTTCGCTAAACTAATCATGCCTGAAACTCAAGCTGAATCAGAAGATGAAAAAATTGAGTTTACAAAAAGTGATTCTGTTAATGTTATCGAAGCTGCTGCAAAGGGAACTATTGATGGTATGAACATAGCTCTTATAATCGGAGCTATTTTAATATCATTCATCGCTCTAGTTTCTCTAGTAAACATGATTTTAGGTGGAATTGGAGATCTATTTGGAATCCAACTTACTCTTCAAACAATTTTAGGTTATATTTTTGCTCCTATAACTTATGCTATGGGTATTCCATGGCACGAAGCTGTTTATACAGGAAGTTTATTAGGACAAAAAATGGTACTTAATGAGTTTGTTGCCTATGTAGATTTCACAAAAAACATAGCTGGACTTTCTGAAAAAACAATAGCTATTATGAGTTTCGCTTTACTTGGATTCGCTAACGTAGCCTCTTTAGGACTTCAAATTGGAGCTTTAGGAGCTATCGCCCCTAATAGAAGAAGTGAAATTGCTCAAGTAGGTATGAGAGCCGTTTTCGCAGGTTTCTTAGCTTCTCTTTTAAATGGAGTTATAGCAGGAGTATTTTTCTAAAACTATATATTTACTCATAAAAAGACAAGAAAATTTTCTTGTCTTTTTTTTATTATATATTTTTTATATTTTTTTTATTAACTATTGTTTTTTAGAATTTTATATTATATACTCGTACAAACAAAAATAATTAACTAGGAGGAAACAATGAAGAAAAAAATCAGAATACCTGATACGTATGTCATTATCTTTTTTGTAGTTGTCTTTGCTGCAATTCTTACTTACCTTATTCCAGTTGGTAGCTTTACTATGGAAAAAATTCAATACGCTACTGAAGCTGGTATGAAAACTAGAACAGTTCCTGTACCAGGAAGTTTTAAATATGCATTAAATGATTTAGGACAGCCACTTACTAAAGGTATTCCTATATTTGCTGCTGGTGGAGATATGAGTGTTACTAACTACATCTTTGAAGGTCTTGTTAGTGGAGATAAATGGGGAACTGCTGTTGGGATTATCGCATTTATCCTTATCACTGGTGGAGCTTTTGGTATTATTTTAAAAACTAAAGCTGTTGAAGCTGGAATACTTAATATGATTAAAAAAACTAAGGGATCTGAGGCGCTACTTATACCTCTTGTTTTCCTTCTATTCTCTTTAGGTGGAGCAGTATTTGGTATGGGAGAGGAAGCTATTCCTTTTGCTATGATTCTTATACCTATAGTTGTTGGTATGGGCTATGACTCTATCACTGGTATTTTTATGTGCTATATATCAACTCAAATTGGATTTGCTACATCTTGGATGAACCCTTTTAGTGTGGCTATCGCTCAAGGAGTTGCTGGAGTTCCTGTACTTTCTGGAGCTATGTTTAGAATAGTTATGTGGATATTCTTCACATCTTTTGGAATTATCTACACTATGAGATATGCTAAAAAAGTTAAAGCTAATCCTGAACTATCAATCTCTTATGAAACTGATAAGTTCTTTAGAGATGATTTTAAAGCTGATGAGTCAGAGGATTTAGAGTTTAAATTTGGACATAAACTTGTATTTTTAACAATATTCTTAGGAATGTCTTGGATTATTTGGGGAGTTGTTTTCCACGGATACTACTTACCTGAAATAGCTGCACAGTTCACTATTATGGGTATTGTTTCTGGAATTATTGGAGTTATCTTTAAATTAAATGATATGACTGTTAATGATATTGCTATCTCTTTTAGAAAAGGTGCTGAGGACCTTATTGGAGCAGCTCTAGTAGTTGGAATGGCTAAAGGTATCGTATTAGTTTTAGGTGGAATAGACGCTGGAACTCCTACAGTTTTAAATACTATCTTAAACGCTGTTGCTGGGATTCTAGGTGGATTACACGCTTCTATATCTGCTGTTGCTATGTATTTCTTCCAATCTGTATTCAACTTCTTCGTTGTATCAGGTTCTGGACAAGCAGCTTTAACAATGCCAATTATGGCACCACTTTCAGATTTAGTTAGTGTTCCTAGACAAGTTGCAGTATTAGCTTTCCAGCTTGGAGATGGATTCACAAATATGATTGTTCCTACATCTGGTATCTTAATGGCCATTTTAGGTATTTCAAAAGTCGAGTGGGGAGTTTGGGCAAAACAACAAATTAAATTTCAAGGTATCTTATTTGTATTAGGTTGCGTATTTATTGTTATAGGTGTTTTAATTAATTTCCAATAATAATAGGATGAAATAAATTTATTTCATCCTATATTTTTATTTTTTCATAAAAAAAAAGATGTATTTCTACATCTTTAAAAATCTTTTAATGGCGGGAGTGACGAGGGTCGAACTCGCGACCTCATGCGTGACAGGCATGCGCTCTAACCAACTGAGCTACACCCCCATATGGTGGAAACAACTGGACTTGAACCAGTGACCCCCTGCTTGTAAGGCAGGTGCTCTCCCAACTGAGCTATGCTTCCTTATAGATTTTTTAGTGGTGCCCAGAGGCGGAATCGAACCACCGACACGGGGATTTTCAGTCCCCTGCTCTACCGACTGAGCTATCTGGGCATCTTTTGTTACCTGCTATAGGTACCTTTAAAATGGCGGAAGGTCAGAGACTCGAACTCTGAAGTCTTGCGACGCCGGTTTTCAAGACCGGTTCCTTACCAATTAGGATAACCTTCCATATTAATGGTACCCCGTAGGGGAATCGAACCCCTGTTTATAGAGTGAAAATCTATTGTCCTTACCACTGAACGAACGGGGCAGGTGAGTGGTGGATCCAGCTGGAGTCGAACCAGCGACCACTCGGTTATGAGCCGAGTGCTCTAACCAACTGAGCTATGGATCCGTTTATGGCGTGTCTGAAGAGATTCGAACTCCTGACCCACGCCTTAGAAGGGCGTTGCTCTATCCAGCTGAGCTACAGACACATTAGATGGTGCGTCATACTGGGCTCGAACCAGTGACAACACGATTAAAAGTCGTGTGCTCTACCATCTGAGCTAATGACGCATTTTTATGGAGCGGGAGACGAGGGTCGAACTCGCGACATTCAGCTTGGAAGGCTGACGCTCTACCAACTGAGCTACTCCCGCATATTATTCCATCTTTATTATTTAGTTGTTTTGGTGGCGGGGGCTGGATTCGAACCAACGACATTCGGGTTATGAGCCCGACGAGCTGCCAACTGCTCTACCCCGCGATATATAAGTGGTGCCTGGGGCCGGAATCGAACCGGCACGCTATCAGATAGCTCAGGATTTTAAGTCCTGTGCGTCTACCTATTCCGCCACCCAGGCTTCCTAGTTGAAGGAGCTTGTCGCTTTCGCGCTTCGCTGTCCCTCACGGACATTAATAATAATATCATAAATTATAAATAAAGTCAACAAGTTTTTTTATTTTTTTAAAAGTTTTTTTTTGTTTTCTTGGATACCTTTTAAAAACCTTTATTTTTCAATGGTTTTCAAAAGGCAGCTTATTATATTTTTTTTATAAATTTTTCATAAAATTTTCTAATTGGTTCTAAAATATTAAAAAAAATAAGTAAATTTATTAACTTTTTTTTATAACCTTTTAAAGTTTTAAACTCTAAAAAATAAAGTTTTTTATTATTTCCATGCCAACTTTTTCCCCACCAGTGTACTCCATATGTATTTTCAGTTATTTTCTCATAAGAAAATTCTTCTGTAAAATGATATGGATAGAAATATTCATATGGATATATTTTTATTCCATCTTTTAACTCTATAATTTTATTTTCTCCTATAAAACTATAATCTTTTTTTAATAAATACTTAATTATAGATGGGATTGTGTATACATTTATATTCCAAATATCATTTCCATAAAACTCTAACATTTTTTTAAAAAATATATGACCTTTTTCTGCTCCTATTATTCCTGCACTTGGTTGATTTTCATCTTCCATTCCTAAAAACAGTTTATCCTCTAAAAATCTATCCAAGGATTTTAAAATTTGCATATCTGAATCTAAATAAATTCCACCATTTTCATATAAAACTTTAACACGAAAATAGTCTGATAAAAATGCCCACAATTTTCTTTTATAGCACTCTTCTAAAAATCTATTTTTTTTTATTTCATTATAAAAATCTAAATTATCTTCGTTCCATTCTATTATTTCATAATTTGGAAGTTTTTCTCTCCATGAGTTTATACATATATCCATTATATTTGGTTTAGGTCCTTTTCCTAACCAGATGTAATGTATCTTTTTTTCCATAACCCCTCCTAGAAATTAGGTATTTTTTGAGTATTTCCTACATCTTTTCTCATTAACTTTCTTAATAAATTAGAAAGTTTAGGAGCGATATAAACCAATACCTCTTCAAAATTTCTATTTTTTATACCTTTTACATCCTTAAATATTGTTCTATAATTTTTTAATTTTTCTTTATAATTTTTATTAGAATTTATATATCTATAAATAACAACTTTATAGAAACTTGGTAAAAGTTTTGATAGTGCCTCTCTTCCATAATCATCCGTTTTCCTATATTCATTTAAGAGCATATAACAAATTTTTTCAAGAGAGTTTATACTTTTATCTGTTACAACACTCATTATACTACCACTTCTCTGTCTATAGTAATAAAATGCTATATCTATATATTTAACTCTTTTAGCTTTTAAATAAACCATTGGAGTAAAATAGCTATCTTCATGTATCAAATTGTCATGAAAATATAACTTATTTTCACATATAAAATCTCTTCTATAAACGTCATCTACAACCTCTTCTCTAAAACATTTTGTTCCTTGAAAAAGAGTTAGAAAAAATTTAGTTCCTTTCCCAACTGTAAAATCTTTAATTTCTCGAGATCTAAAAAGAGGTTCTCCAATTTTTTCAGTAGAAAAATATCTCATATTTCCAACCATTATATCTAAATCTAATTTTTGTCCCTCTTTAAAAAACTCTTCAAATCCTTTAGAGTCAATTATATCATCACTATCTATAAATGATAGATATTCACCTTTTGCATCTCTTATCCCAGCATTTCTTGCTGATGATAATCCACCATTTTTTTTATCTATAATTTTTGTTATCTCTGGATACTTCTCTTTATATTTTTTTAAAATATCTAAACTTCTATCTGTTGAACCATCATTTACTAAAATAACCTCGTACTCTATATTCTCCACCTTATATATACTATCTAAACATTCTTCTAAAAAAGTTTCAACATTGTAAACTGGTACTATAAATGTAAGTTCCATAACTTTCTCCTATATATCTCTATTATTATTTTTTCATCAAATTCATTTAATATCTTTTTACGTCCATTTTTTCCCATTTCATCTCTTTCTTCATTTGACAAATTAATAAATCTCTCAATTTTTTCTGATAAATCCAACGAATCTTTTACATTAACTAAATAACCATTTTTATTATTTTCAATAATTTCTTTACATCCAGTTACATTTGTTGCGATTATTGGTTTTTCCATACTTGCAGCTTCCATTAAAACTTTAGAGATACCCTCTCTATAAGATGGTAAAACTACACAATCAGATGCGTTTATAACGTTTTCTACATCCTTACGATGTCCTAAGTACTCTAATATCCCTGCTTTTTCATACTCATTCATTTTAGCCTCGTTTACACCGTTTGCTGCATCTCCTCCTAAAGCTCCTAAAAATAAAAATTTAACTTCATATTTCTTTTCTTTAATTATTCTAGCAGCTTCAACGTATTCTCTAACACCTTTATCGTAAAAAGCTCTGGCTACCATTAAAAAAATCAACTCTTTATTCGACTTTCTTGAAATTGGTTTAAATTTCTCTGTATTAACTCCTTCTCCGGGAAGAATGAATATTTTTTTCTCATTCACAATATTTTCATCTATTAAACGTTTTCTATCATCTTGATTTAAAACCCAAACCTCTTTGGAGTAATTTAAAGAAATCTTATATAAAGTTTTAGCTATTTTAGACACAATTCCTCCTTCAACAAAGGAGTAACCCAATCCTGTTAAAACTGCTATACTTGGAATCTTTGCACATTTAGCTGCTAAAGTTCCATAAATATTTGGTTTAATTGTATAATGAAAAATAATATCAGGATTCTCTTTAATATAAATATTTTTTAATTGAAGAAATATTTGAAAATCCTTTACAGGATTTACTCCTCTTAAACTTAACTCTATAGGAATATGTCTAATTCCAAGTTCTTTTGGAAAATCTATTCTAGAGTCTTTTGGAGCTATAGCTACTACCTCGTGTCCATCATATATCAATGTTTTTATAACTCCATATCTGAATATATATATATCCCAAAGTACATTTGCAGTAAAAAATATTTTTAACTTTTTCATAAATACCTCTCAATTAATATTGTATTAATAGTTCTTTTCCATGACTTTCTTTCAAGTATTTTTTACTTTCAATCAGTTCTTTCTCTCTTTTTTCATAATTTAATTTATTAAAAATAGCATTTTCATATTTATAATTTATTTGATTTCCTGGAAACATCATATTTTTATAGATTCTTATAAAACATAGCAGACATATAACCGTTATCAGAATCTTCTTATTTTCCACATTTTCTATCGCTCTTGTTAAAACTAACCAAGCTCCATAAATAAATAGTATTCCTATTCTTAATGAAACTATCGAAAGCTCTGAAGTAAAAAGAAATATAGATATCCAAATATAAGCGCTATTTTTTATAATTACATCTTTTTCATACTTATATGCTAAGAAAAATATTAAAGTTCTTTCTAAATAAAATAAATTCAATCCTCTTATTAAATCTTTAGGAACTACATCTCTATAGTTAATTAATTTATTTTCAAGAATTTTGGGTAAGTATTCGAAATTTAATTTAAAAATTAAGTGAAAAATTTTTAAGTCTAGTAAATAATATATACTTCCTAATATAAAAATACCCATTATAATTTTATTTTTATAATTATAATTTAAAATAAAATACATTGGTAAATAAAATGCTGCGCTTGTATGAAATAGTATTCCCAGTATATTTAAAAATAAGAAAGGAGCTATTTTTCTTTCTTTTATATATTGAATAGAGAATAAGAATAAAATCATTGCTTTTATATTCCTTAATAGCTCTACTTCAATATGTAATCCTTGGATACTAAAAAATATTGCAAATGCCATTATTGGATATTTACAATATTTTTTAAATATAAAATATAAAGCTATAAAATCAATAGTTGTAGTTATTAATTGATAAAAAATATAGTTTCTAAAAAAACCTCTAATTAAAGAAGTATATAACATATATCCTTTTTCATAAATGTAAGTTGAGTTCATAAAGGAAGGATAGTAAAAATACCAATCCCATCCTAAAAATCCTCTTGTTCCTAAAAATATAATTAAAATAACAATTATACCTTTTAAGATTTTTTCCTTTTGAGCTTTATTTTCTGAAAAAATATCATAAACTCCTAACACTAATAATATCAAAGCTATTGATATAAAAATCATTTTAGTTCCTCTTTATAAATATTTATATATTTTTTTGCAGTTCCTTCAATTGAATATATTAAGCTATTTTTTATCCCTGCTTTGCTTTTTTCAAAATAATATTTTTGATCTTCCAAACTCATAATTTTTTTAACTAAATCATTTACATCTCCCAGTTTAAAAAGAAGTCCACTATCTCCAACAACATTAGCCAATCCCTCTACATCACTTGCCACAATAGGGGTTCCTGCTGCCATAGCTTCTAATGCACTTAAACCAAAACCTTCAAAATTAGATGATTGTATCGCTATATCACTTCTTTTTAAAAGCGCCGGAATAGAGTTTGAATAACCTAAAAATTGAACTCTATCATTTAAATTTAACATTAAAACTTCACGTTTTACAGCTTCTTGAGTTTCTCCTTCTCCAACAAACGTTAATATATAATCCTTTGGTAATTTTTCCATTGCTCGTACTACTGTTAAGTGATCTTTAGATGAATGAAATCTTGAAACCATTATTAAATTATTTCCTTTTCTCTCTTTAGGCTTGCCCATAAATACTCTTAATGAAACTCCATTAGGTATAACTTCTATTTTTTTTATATTTAATCCTACCCATTTCATAAGTTCTCTAGCAGTAGCTTCTGATATTGCTATTACTTTATCATAAGAACTGTATATAAATTTATCTAAAATTTTATATATCCACTTTTCTCTTCTTCTATTATGTGTACTATGTTCTGTTGTTATATACACTACTTTTTTATTTAAGTATTTTGCAACACTTGTCCAAATTTGAGTATGAACAAGATGAGCATGAACTATATCTATTTTATTTTCTTTCATTATTTTAGATATTTCAAACGGATTTCTTAAACTAAATTTATCATTTGCTTTAAGAGTATAAATTTTTACACCTCTTTTCCTATACTCTTCTAAAAATTTTTCATTTTTAGTATCTAAAACTAACAATTCTACTTCCATTCCCTGTTTTTTTTGAGCTGGAATTAAATCTAATAGTAGCTTTTCTGCTCCACCTAATTCTAAAGATGTTATTATGTGAAGTATTTTCATTTAATTCTCCTTTTCTTTTTTCCAATCATAATACATCGATTGGAAAAATCTAATTAAAAATTTAACTTTATTTTTAATCGGGATTTTTTTTCTCAACATATATTGGTAATATAATTTTAATCCTTTAGGATTATTTTTTATTATCTCATTAAATTTTCTTGTATAACCATCATCCAAATATTGATAGTAATATATACCCTTATCTATATATCTGAAAATATAGTTTTCACCTATCTGATTCCAAATATATCCTTCGGGAATAAATTTTTCATTTTCTATTTCTGGAAAAGGATACTCTCTCATTATAGCTGTTTTAACTATTTCAGCTTTGTCTCCTAATATTTTTTTATTGTAAAATATATCTAAAGGATTACTATCTATTTGAGCTCGCCCAAAAGTTTCATTTTTTCTAACACTTTCTCCGTTATCAAAAACTTCAACCTTTCTAAATACAATTCCAGCATAATCATCTGGTAAGGTTACAATCTCCTCCTCTATTGTTTCCATTGCTTTTTCGCTTAAATAATCATCACTGTCAACAATAAAGAAAAACTCTTTTTCAGCTAAAGAAACACCTATATTTATTGCTCTCATCTTCCCACCGTTTTTTACTCTTTTATATAATATGGGAATCTCATCTTCATCTATAAATTCTTTTATCAATTTTTCAGTTCCATCACTTGAACCATCATCAACAACTATCCATTCAAAGTTTTTCACTGTTTGATTTTTTAAACTTTTATATAATCTCCTCAATGTTTGTTGTCTATTATAGGTTGGTGTAAATACAGTTATCATTACTCTTACCTTCCTTTTCCAAAAACAACTGTTTTTAAAGTTTTAAATAAAATTACTATGTCTAGATATAAGCTATAACACTTTATATAATATAAATCATATTCTAATTTATTTTTAGCATCTTCTACTGTTGCTCCATATGGATATATTACTTGTGCCCATCCAGTAAGTCCTGGTTTTACCATATGTCTTAAACCATAATAAGGAATTTGTTTTTCTAGCTCCTTTATAAAAACCATTCTTTCAGGTCTTGGTCCAATAAAACTCATATCTCCTCTAATAACATTTAAAAGTTGAGGTAATTCATCTACTCTTGTTTTTCTCATAAAATTTCCAAATTTTGTAACTCTTGGATCATTTTTTTGAGCCCATTTTGCACCATCTTTCTCTGCATCCTGTCTCATACTTCTAAATTTATATACAGGAAATTCTTTTTCATTTTCTCCAACTCTATCTTGAGAATATATAATTGGACCCGGACTTTCTATTTTAACAATTATGGCAGCAATTATCATGAGTGGAAAAGTTAAAGCGCCTATTATAATAGACATTCCAATATCAAAAACTCTTTTTACCTTATTTTGAAACTTACTTCTTAAAATCTCAAATCCATAGGTATTTAATAACCACTCTTCATTTATATATGAAACTTCAACTTTTTTTTCAATTTCTAACATATAATCTAAATATCCCATTACATGAGTATTTCTTAATTTTATTTTTAGTATTTTTTCAATTTCTTTTTCCTTTAATTTAATCTTTCCTAATAATAATAATCTTATGTTATTAGTTTTTACAAAATTTTCTAATTGGTCAATATTATCATTAAAATCAATATAACTATATCCCTCTAATTTCTCTAAACTCTTTTCTAAGTTAAATTTTAACTCCCCAGATCCATAAATAGTAACTGGTTTAATTCTATAAACACTTATATTTATAAGTGTTCTCAAAAAAATAGCAATCGTAGCAAACAAAACAAAGAATATAATCAACCAAAAATCCCAACTTATAAAAAACCAAATAAAAAAGAATATAAAGTTTAATACGATTACAGTTAAATAATTTCTTATTGAATACTTAGGCACATCAAAATTCATTAAATCAAATAAATATAGCCCTAATATTATAAAAGAAAATACTCCAATACCTATGATACTCGTTTCCAATGTTAATCCTAATAAATTTGTTAATATTAAAAAGAAAATACCTAAAATACTTATATAAAACGTTCTTAACATTAATTCTCACTATCCCCTTCATAAAGAACGACTCTTTCTCCATCCTCTATTATATTTTCATCAACTCCATTTTTATCATAAAATATAATTGCTTTAAATATTTCATCTTTAGAATCTAAACCATACTCTGAAAATAAGGCCGTTGGATAAGCCTCATCTCTATAAGATACAACTGTTAATATATTATTATTTCTAATTAAGTACTTTGTTTTTTTATTTTTACTAGCTGCATCTTCATCATCTCTACCAATTCTTCCAAGTATCTTCCCTAAAATATCTAATTGAAATTTATCCTCATCATTTTTTACTTCCCAAACACCTGAATCCTCTTTTTCAATTTTAACCTTCCTCATCTCTTTCCCAGTTTTTAAAATATATCTTATATTTCCCATGCTATCAAAAGCAAATGGTAACCCCTCATCCTTTAAATTATAAGAGGCTAAGTTAAATCCTGGTTGAATACTTCCTGGAACTCTTTTTTCAATATAAATAGCTGGTAATTTATCATCTATTTGTATCGTTTTTAATTTTAGCTTTTTACTCTTTATAACTTTTTTATCACTGGGATTTAACTGTTCAATTAAAACTATATTTTCCGCTTTTGGATATAATCCTACTATTGGTAAAATATCTCCTGATACATATTTTTTTTCATAACTAAAATTAGGCATTCCACCTATACCCATTATTGTTACTTTTAATAATTCTGTATCACTACTCGGTTCATATTTCATACCATAAGCCAATGGTGTTCTTCCATATGGATTATATCTTATAAATGGATTTTCAAAGGTATAGTTTTTCTCTTCGTATTCTTTCTTTAATTCTTTTTCATATTTTTCATCTTGAACATATAAATCACCGTATAAAGCAGCTTTTCTAATATAAAATCCTTTTAACATCTCTTCTATCTCTATTGCTAAACTTGGATTTACATTTCCGATTTTATAAAGAGTTTTACTTATTTCAACAATTTCCTCTAGATTATATTTTTTCATATCTTTTTTTTCAACAAACTCAACAGTTATAGGAGATTTAGATAAAATTTCACTTATTTCTATTAAATTTTCTTCTGAAAGTTGATCAAAAGTATCTTTACTATTTTTTATTGGTAATAGTTTAGTTATTCTATCTTTGATTTTTATAACTTCAGGTCTATTTTCAATAGTTTTAATATTATTATCAAAATTACTTTTTATTAAATCTTCTTTAAAATACTTACCTAATTCTGGAGATAATAATGCCAACTCTTTTAAACCTTTTATAACTTTAGCATTTTCTACTGCTTTATTATAATCTTTATTTTCTGAATAAGAAGCTATATCTGGATTTTTTATAAAATCAACTAACTTTCCATCTTTTAAAATAGAAACTGCCATTTCCATTTTATCTGGAGATAAACTTTCTAGAATTCTTTTTAATTTTCCATCTTTCAATTTTATATCAAAAATTTTTTTATTTTTTTTCTTCTCACTATTTTCATATATTTTAGAAATACTTTTATTATTTTTTAACTCTTACAATATAGCAGTGATCACGATGTCGCATAAGCCAAATCTATAATTATTTTCCGCAAACTGTTTTAATCTAAAGATTTTGATTCAATGCAGCATCCTCTT
>Ga0209594_1000553_pt1 | contig 21535 bp, 19 predicted proteins | sample AshMeaCrysSpring_FD_184126 | JGI IMG/M metagenome (GOLD analysis project Ga0209594, IMG submission 184126) | Groundwater microbial communities from Big Spring, Nevada to study Microbial Dark Matter (Phase II) - Ash Meadows Crystal Spring... | ecosystem: Environmental > Aquatic > Deep subsurface... | reverse complement strand
TCGTGATCGCCTTTCTCGGCACCGCCCGTCCCTCCTGAAGACAGCGCGGGGCGTTCTCCTTCACTACCTCCTACCCCCTGATCACGAGTCACTTCTCCCCATGCCCATCGCCAACATCAACGATCACCCGATGTATTACGAAGTCCTCGGACAGGGTGACCCCGTGCTCTGCATGGGCGGCTGGGGCACGTTCTGCCACGAGAACCACGGACACCTCGCGCGCGGGCTCACGGATCGATACCAGGTCATCCTGTTCGATTACCGCGGCATTCGCGACTCCGGCGACGACCTCGCCGTGCCATCCACGATGGAACTGCACGCGAACGATGCGATCGGGCTGCTCGATCACCTCGGGCTCGCGAACGTGCACCTGATGGGACTCGTCGGCATGGGCGCCTGCGTCTGCCAGGAGATCGCGATCCGTCGTCCCGACCTCGCGCGCAGCATGCTCAACATGGGCGCATGGTGCGAGGTGGACGACTTCCTGCGCGACCAGCTCGAGATGTTCCGCTGGATCCACCGCGACCTCGGCTTCTACTCGTTCCAGAAAGCCGTGACGCTGCTGTCCTTCGACGCCGAGTACTACAACGCCAACAGGGACCGCCTGCTCGGCCCGCAGGGCGGCTGGAAGGAGCTGAACGGCCGCTACGACGCGCACTCGCGGCTCATCGACGCCTGCGTCGGGTTCGAGTCGAAGGACAGGCTGCAACTCGTGCGCTGCCCCTCGCTCGTGATCCACGCGGGCAAGGACGTGGTCACGGCACCACGCAACACCTTGCCGATCGAGCGGGGAATCCCCGGCGCGCGGGGAATCCTCTGGGATGACGTCGCACACGTCGTCGCGGGGAAGGAACAGAAGGTCCGCTTTGCGCGGACGCTGTTCGAGTGGCTCGAGTCGAACTGAGCCGCCGCGTCGCCTACGCCTCGAGCCCGGCGAAGTACGCCTCGACCTCCGCCGCGGTCGAGACCGACGCGTAGCGCCGCCCGACGTCGGCGAGGTTCGAGCGGTGCTGCGTCTCGTCCACGTCGCCGCAGCAGTCCTCCGCGACGAGCACGCGGAAACCGTAGGAAAACGCGTCGACGATCGTCGCGCGCACGCAGCCGCTGGTCGTGCAACCGGTCACCACCACGGTGTCGCAACCCTGCTTGACGAGGAACGTGATGAGCGGCGTCTGGAAGAACATCGACGGGGCGTTCTTGCAGTAGGTGAAGTCGCCGGGATCGTGGATCTTCGGGTCCATCGCAGTGCACGGATGCCCGTAGAAGAACTCGTCGCGCACCGGCTTGACCTTCCAGCGCGGCATGTCCGCCTCGCTGCAGTACGCCGTATAGCAGGCCGCCACCGGGACCTTGCGGGCCCGCGCCACCTCGAGGAGCTCCGCGGTCCGGTCGCGGGCGGCGTGGATCAGGGGCAGCCCGCCGAGCGGGTAGTCGGGGTGCGTGAAGGCGAGCTGGAAGTCCACGACGAGGACGGCGGGCCTGCGCCCGCCGTCGATGTCGCCCGACGCGTAGCCGACGCGCTGGTAGCTGTCCGTCACGCGGCCCGGCCCGCCTTCTTCTTCAGCACGCGGTCCGAGAACTTCGGCTGCCGGGGCGCCTCGTGCCCGGTCTCCGCCTTGCAGCGACCCTTGAGCTCGTCGATGGTCTCGAATCCGCGATCGAAGAGCTTCACTTCCTTGCGCTCTGCACGCAGCTTCGCCCTCAGCGCTTCCGTCGCGGCCTTGTCGGCCTTGCCGTTCCTCACGACGACACCGTAGTTGAGCGCGCCCTTCTCCGTGACGAGTCCGGCCTGCACGTCGAACTCGACGCGCTCGACCTCGCGCTCGTACGGATCGCCGCAGCCGCCGCCGCCCCAGGTATCGGCCAGCAGCAGGTCACCGGCCTCGACGCGGATGTGGTCCGCCTTGGAGGGCAGGTTCTCGCTCGTACCGTCCCCGCGCACCAGCGTCTTTCGGCTGCGCGCGCCCGGCAGGCCACCGTTCACGCCCCACGGGTAGGTGAGCCAGCGGTCGTCGTGGATCGAGATCTCGCCCGGCTCGAGGAAGCGGTAGCCGATGCGCAGCCCGTTGCCGCCGCGGTTCTTGCCCGCGCCGCCGGTGTCCGGGATCGTCTCGTAGGTCTCGATGCGCAGCGGGAAGTAGCTCTCGAGGAACTCGTTCGGCACGTTCGTGAACGACGGCCACAGCGAGTGCCCGTCGGGCCCGTCGCCGAACGGCTTGCCCGGGATGCCGCCGAAGGTGATCTGGTAGAGCTGGTACCACTCGCCGTTGCGGTCGTAGCCCGAGTACATGAAGTGCGGGCTGTCGGAGAAGCCCGCCGCGCACATGAACGCCGGATTGCCCTGTCCGAGCAGCCCTCCGAGGATGTCGAAGATGCGACCGAGCGCGTGCGTTCGGCAGGAAAGCGCCGCAGGCTTCAGCGGCTTGAGCAGCGTCCCGGGCGGGATGCGCACCTCCATGAGGTCGTAGAACCCGTCGTTGAACAGGATCTGCGGGTCGAAGACCATGATCATGTAGACGCCCGCGAACATCTTGAACATCTCTTCGTTCAGCAGGAAGTTGATCGAAGAGATCGACTGCGGATCCGTGCCCGCGAAGTCGAAGATGCACTTGTCCCCCTCGCGCCACATCGAGCAGGCGATCCTGTAGGGGCCCATGTTCATGCCGTCGTCGCAGATGTAGTCCTCGAAGTACTGCTTCTTCTCCGGGACGGTCTGGCGGATCAGCTGGCGCATCGCGCGCTTGTTGCGCTCGAGCATGGCGTCCATCGCCGAGTAGAAGACGTCGTCGCCGAAGCGCGTCGAGATCTCCACGCAGCGGATCGCCGCCGTGCGCAGCGCGGCCACGATGGCGTTGAAGTCCGAGAAGTTCCAGGTCGGCAGGCGACAGTTGTGCAGGATCACCTTGAGCAGGTCGTCCTGGAGCTTTCCGCCCTTGACGATCTTGATCGGGGGCACGCACACCCCTTCCTCGTAGACCGTGCGCGCGTCGGTGGGCAGCGAGCCCGGGACCTTGCCGCCCACGTCGGTCATGTGGCCGAACATGGCCGACCAGGCGATGATGCGGCCGTCCTTGTAAACCGGCATGAGCATCAGCCAGTCGTTCTGGTGGCTGATCGCGCCGTTCACCGAGTACGGGTCGTTGGTGAGGAAGACGTCGCCCTCCTCCACCGTGCCGTCGTAGCCCTGCATGAAGCCATGGATGAAGGAGCCGAACTGGCCGACGACCATCTTCCCCTCGAGGTTGGCGATCATGGGGAACTCGTCGTGCTGCTCGCGAATGCCGGGCGACATGGCGGTGCGGAACAGCACCGTGTCCATCTCGTAGCGGGCGTTCCTGAGCGCGCTCTCGATGATGTCGATGGTGACGGAATCCACCTTCACCTTCTTCATCGGCTTCCTGTTGCGCTGGATGATCTTGGCAGGCATGTGCTTGTCTCCGGATAGGTGTCAGCGGACCGCGGTCACTTGGCCTTGCGCGCCGTCTTCCTCGGCGCCTTCCATCCGTCCGGATAGATGAGGATGTTGCCGTGCGGGTCGACCCGGCCGTGGTGCTTCGGCAGGATCACGGTCGTCGAGTCCATTTCCATCACGATCGCGGGACCGTCGATGCGGTTGCCCGCCTTGAGGCGCGCGCGGTCGTAGACGGTCGCGGTGCAGTCCTTGCCGTCCATGTAGGACTTCTGCTTGCCGACCGCCGCCGCTGCGGGCGACGTCGCACCCTTGGCGATCGCCTGGCGCTTGATGCGGATGCCCTTGCCCTGCACGACGGCGCGCAGCGCAACGAACTCGTGCTCGAGCGGCAGCGCGAAGGTGAAGAGGCGCGTGTGCTCCTCGTCGAAGGGCTTGCGGATCGCGTCCAGCCCCTGCTTCTCGAGCCGCTTCAGGTCCACGTCCACGGTGAGCCGCAGACCCTGTCCGTGGTAACGCACGTCGACCTGGTAGCCGAACTCCATCTCTGAAGCAGACACCTTCTCCGCCGCGAGCCCCTTCGCCGCGTCGGCGGCGAGCGACTTCAACTGCTTCGCGATCTCCTCCTTCGTCGTCTCGGAGAACTTGCGGATGTACGTCCGCGAGGACTCGTCGCGCACGGCCGTCGTCGCGTCGCCGAGGGCGCAGAGCACGCCCGGCCCTGGCGGGATGATGGACGGCCAGGAGCCCAGCAGCCGCGACAGCGCATTCGCGTGCAGCGGACCCGCCCCGCCGAAGGCGATCAGCGCGTAGTCACGCGGGTCGTGGCCCTGCTCGACGGACACGAGACGCAGCGCGCCCACCATGTTCTCGTTGACGATGTTGTAGATGCCGAGCGCGGCCTCCCTGACGTTCTTGCCCAGCGCCTTGCCGACCTTCTCGACGGCCTGGTGCGCGAGCGCCCGGTCGAGCTGCATGTCACCGCCGAGCCGCTGCATCTCGGGCAGGTAGCCGAGCACGACGTTGGCATCCGTGACCGTGGGCTCGACGCCGCCCTTCGCGTATGCCGCCGGGCCGGGATCCGCACCGGCCGACTGCGGGCCGACCCGCAGCGCGCCGGTGAGCTCGGGCACGTGCGCGATCGAGCCGCCTCCGGCGCCCACCGTACGGATGTCGACCGACGAAGCACGCACGGTGACGTCGCCGACCGTCGTCTCGCGACGGAGCCGAGGCTGGCCATTCATGATGAGCGCGACGTCGGTCGAGGTGCCGCCGACATCCACCGTCAGAAGGTTCGGGAAGCCGGCCTGCACTGCGACCCAGAGGGCGCCCGTGACCCCGCCGGCCGGGCCGGACATCAGCAAGTTCACCGGGAAGTCCTCGGCCGAACGGGCCGAGGCGAGGCCGCCGTCCGAGCGCAGGATGTGCAGCTTGACACCCTTCGTCTTCGCGTCGAGCTTCGTCTTGAGGTTGTGCACGTACTTCTGCACGCGCGGGCGGACGTACGAATTCGCGACGGTCGTGACCGTGCGCTCGTACTCCTGCATCTCCGGCACGACCTCCGACGAGAGGGAGACGGAGACCCCCGGCAGCTCCTCCTGCGCGATCTGCTTGATGCGCTGCTCGTGGCGGTCGTTCGCGAACGCGTTGATGAGCGAGACGGTGAGTGCCTCGATCTTCTTCTTGCCCAACGCGCGCAGGTCCTCGCGGAACCGGTCCTCGTCGAGGGGCGTCACGACCTCGCCCTTCGAGCTCACGCGCTCGTCCGCCTCGATCGTGAGCGCGAGCGGTGCCATCGGCAGGGACTTGTTGTAGATGACCCACCCGCCGAGGCCGCCCGGCACGAAGCTGCGGGCGATCTGCAGGACCTGGCGGTAGCCCTTCGTCGTGACGAGCCCGACGCGCGCGCCCGTTCCCGTGAGCACGGTGTTCGTCGCGACGGTCGTGCCGTGCATGACGTGCTGGATCTCCTGCGGCGACACGCCCGCCTGCTTGCAGACGCGTTCGATGCCGCGCAGGACGCCGACCGACTGGTCGGCGGGAGTGCTCGAGACCTTGGCCTTCCACGTCTGACCCGTCTTCTCGTTCACGAGCAGCAGGTCGGTGAACGTGCCACCCACATCCACGCCCAAACGGTATGTCATGCAGTCACCCTTGGTTGTCGTTGTCGGCGACGGATCCGGGGCCCGCCGCGCGGAAAATCAGCACCCGGGGCGCGCGCCGTCACGCGCCTTGAGCTTCGGAAGTATTCAACTTTCGCCGCGGCCCCGCAATGCGGACACCGGCTGGGGCAGGTTCAAGCGGCGGGCGCCACGGACCGCGGGAATGCACCCGCTTTCACCAGCATCCCGGGCACCGGTCGACCGAGCTGATCCTGCAGCCACTTGCCCGTCTCGATGGCCCGGTCGAGGTCGATGCCGGTCTCGTGGCCGGAGCGGTGCAGCATGTAGATCAGGTCTTCGGTGGGGATGTTTCCCGTGGCGGCCGGCGCGAACGGGCAGCCGCCGATCCCGCCGAGGCTCGAATCGAGCGTCGACACCCCCGCCTGGACGGCGGCGAAGGCGTTCGCCAGCCCGGTGTTGCGCGTGTTGTGGAAGTGGCAGCGCAGGCGCACGCCCGGGACGCCTTCGCGGACGCGCGAGACGAGCTCCGTCACCTGGGCCGGCACCCCGACGCCGATCGTATCGGCGAGCGCGATCTCGAACGGACGGGCCTCGGCGACCCGCCTCGCGACTTCGATCACCCGCTCGGGCGCAACCTCGCCCTCGAACGGGCAGCCGAAGGCCGCCGAGATCGTGACCTGCGGCCGGATGCCGGCCTGCTGCGCTGCAGCAGCGATCTCCAGCCACGCCGCTATCGACTCCTCCGTCGAGACGCCCTGGTTGCGGCGGTTGAACGTGTCGCTCGCGACGACGGCCATGCCAATCTCGTTGCAGCCGGCGGCCGCGGCGCGGTCGAAGCCCTTGCGATTCAGCACCAGCCCGACGTAGTGCACCCCGTCCCGCCGCGGCAGGGCCTTGAGCACCTCCTCGGCATCCGCCATCTGCGGCACCTTCTTCGGGTTCACGAAACTCGTGACCTCGATGCGCCGCACCCCGGCCGCGATGGCCCGCTCGATGAACTCGACCTTCGTCGCCGTCGGCAGCACGCCGGGCTCGCTCTGCAAGCCATCCCGCGGACCGACCTCGACGATTTCGACCGGATGCCTCGTGCTCATGCGCTCACCCTCCGCGACCCACCGAGCATACAAGCCCCACCCGCCGCGATCCATCGACTCGCGGCACTCCACGGTTCACGGGCCGTCGCCCGCGGGTAGAATCGGGGCGTCACCCGTCTGGACGATTCGCATGAGCACCGACCCCAGCTTCAAGCCCGGCCCGCTTGCGGGACTGCGCGTCATCGAACTCGGCACGCTTCTGGCAGGCCCTTTCTGCGGCCAACTGCTCGGCGACTTCGGAGCCGAGGTCATCAAGGTCGAGCCGCCCGGCCAGGGCGACCCGATGCGCGTCTGGGGACGCGAGAAGGCGAACGGCAAGTCCCTGTGGTGGCCGGTCGTGGCGCGCAACAAGAAGGCCATCACGCTCGACCTGCGCCAGGCCGAGGGCCAGCAGATCCTGAAGGACCTCGTGGCCCGGTCCGACTTCCTGCTGGAGAACTTCCGTCCGGGCACCATGGAAAAGTGGGGGCTCGGCTGGGACGTCCTCTGCGCGATCAATCCGAAGCTGATCATGATCCGCGTATCGGGCTTCGGCCAGACGGGTCCCTATTCGCGGCAGGCCGGCTTCGGCGCGATCGGCGAGGCCATGGGCGGGCTGCGCTACGTGGTGGGCGACCCGAGCACGCCGCCGTCGCGCATGGGCATTTCCATCGGCGATTCCCTCGCGGCCACGTTCGCGTGCATCGGCGCGCTCTCGGCGCTGCACCACCGCGAGCGTACCGGTCGGGGCCAGGTCGTGGATTCCGCGATCTACGAGGCCGTGCTCAACATGATGGAATCGCTGGTCACCGAGTACGACAAGACGGGCTTCATCCGCGAGCGCACGGGAGCGATCCTGCCGAACGTCGCGCCGTCCAACGTGTACCGCACCCAGGACGGCATGGTGCTCATCGCGGCCAACCAGGACACGGTCTTCTCGCGGCTCGCCGAGGCGATGGGCCAGCCGGGGCTCGCGACCGACTCGAAGTTCTCGACCCACGGCGCGCGCGGCGCACACCAGGTCGAACTCGACGCGATGGTCGAGAAGTGGACCTCGGGCCTCACGACCCGCGCCGTGCTCGACCTGATGGACCGGTTCGGAGTCCCCGCGGGCCTCATCTACCGCGCGCCCGAGATGCTCGAGGATCCCCATTTCAAGGTACGCGACGCGATCGTCTCCGTGCCGCATCCGGACTTCGGCGAGCTCAGGATGCAGAACGTCGCGCCAAAGCTCTCCGAGACGCCGGGCGCGATCCGCCGGCCGAGCCCGGCGATGGGCCAGCACAACGACGAGGTCTATCTCGATCTGCTGGGCCTCTCCCAGGAACGTTACGCGGACCTCAAGTCGCGCAAGGTCGTCTGAGCCCGGCCGATGAGCGACTCGCTGAAGGAGAGCTACGCCTCGGGCGGGTTCGGCCGAACGCTCGAGCCCGGCCGCCGGCCGGCACTGATCGTGATCGACTTCGTGGGTGCGTACCTGGTGCCGGGCTCTCCACTCTACGCTGGCGTGGAAGCGGCACGCGATGCCGCACGCGAATTGCTGCTGGCGGCGCGGGCCGCTGGAATCCCGGTGCTGCACACGAACGTGTCCTACCAGCGCGGCGGTCGTGACGGCGGCGTCTTCTTCCGCAAGCTGCCCGCGCTCGCCTGCTTCGAGGCGGGCGCGCATCCCGAACTGGCCGCGTTCGCCGCCGGGCTGGAGCCCGCCGAGGGCGAAACGGTGATCACCAAGCAGTACGCGAGCGCGTTCTTCGGCACGTCGCTCGCCTCGACGCTCACGGCCCTCGGCGTCGACACGCTGCTGATCGCGGGCGTCAGCACGAGCGGCTGCATCCGGGCCTCGGCACTCGACGCATGCCAGCACGGCTTCGTCCCGCTCGTGGTGCGCGACGCCGTGGGCGACCGGCATGCCGCGCCCCATGAGGCGAACCTTTTCGACCTGCAGGCGAAGTACGCTGAGGTCCTGAGCCTCGGGCAGGCGGTGGCTTACTTGAGGAAAGTGACTAGTGACTAGCGGATGGCGGATAGTGAAGATGCAGCCGGCCATCGCTATCCGCTAGTCACTATCCGCCATCCGCTTCCGATCCCAATGCTCGGCCGCATCACCACCGTCACGATCACCGCGCCGGACGTCCCGGCGGCAGTCGGCGCCTACCAGCGTTACCTCGGCTACCGCGTGGTCGACGACGGCGCGCTCGGGCGGGAGGTCGCGCGCGCCTGGGGCCGGCCGGGACTCGCGGGTGCGCGTGCGGTCGTGCTCGAGCCGGCGAGCGGGCTCGACACCTGGCTCAGGTTCGTCGAAGGCCCCGCCTACACCGACTACCAGCCGTTCGCCTGCGTCGGCTGGAACGCCGCCGAGCTGATCGTCGAGGACGTCGACGCGCTCGCGGAGCAGCTGCGCGGCAGCCCTTTTCGCGTCATCGGCCCGCCGGCCGACCTGTCCTTCACCGACAAGATCCGCGCCATGCAGGTCGTCGGTCCGGCGCGCGAGGTGCTCTACCTCACGCGGATCCGTGAGCGGCTCGCCGCCTTCGACACGCCGGAGCCGGCGTGCTTCGTCGACCGGGTGTTCATCGTGATCCTGGGCGGACCGAGCCTCGCCACGCTGCAGGACTTCTACCACGAGCGCTTCGGCGTGGCGCGCGCGACGCCGATGCCGTCGGTCGTGTCCGTGCTATCGGCCCAGTACGGCCTCCCCCGCGACCACCGCCACGCTATCGCGGCCCTGAAGGTCGGCGGGCAGTGCTACGTCGAGGCCGACGAGATGCCACCCGGGGTCGCCCCCCGCCCCTGCGAGCCCGGCCAGCTGCCGCCCGCGGTGGCGATGGTCTCCTTCGAGGTCGAAAGCCTGCCGGACGTCTCGAGCGTGCTCGGGCCTCCCCACCGCGCGGCCGGGTTGCCCTATTCGGGCCGCCGGTCGATGGCCTGCGTGGGGGCCACCGGCGAACTCATCGAGCTCGTCGAGGCAGGCTGACGGCTTGGGGCTAGAATAAGAGGCTTGAGCCCGGTCATGGGCAGACGAGGATCAAGATGAGAAAAGCAAACCTGGTACTGGTGGCCGCGCTCGCCGCGGCGGGCGTGGTCGGGGTGACTGGCGGCCTCATGGCACCCATCCCGGCGGTCGCGGCCGACGCACCGAAGCTCAGCAAGAACGTCCTGCCGTCCCTGAAGGAGATTCAGGATGCCACGGCGGCGAAGAACTGGGACGCCGCCTACGCCGCTGTCCAGACGGCTCAGTCCGTCGAACCGAAATCGGACTACGACAAGTACATGCTCGACGAGCTGAGCTGGTACGTGCTCTACGAGCGCAAGGACTACGCCGGCGCGGCCGCCACGCTCGAGCGGGCCGTGACCTCGCCGTTCGCACCGCCCGCGGACGCCGCGCAGCGCATGAAGCCGCTCGCGCAGATCTACGCGGAGGGCAAGAACTACGCCAAGGCGGCCGAGTTCGGCAACAAGTACCTCGCGACGAACCCGACCGACGCGAACATGGCGATCCTTGTCGCGCAGAGCTATTACCTGGCGGAGGACTACCCGAACACGCGCGCGACTGCCGAGAAGTACGCCGGCGTGACGAACCCGCCGAACGAACAGCTGCTCAAACTCGCGCTCGCGAGCAGCGTCGCGCTCAACGACCGCGCCGGGGTCATGAAGAGCCTCGAGTCGCTCGTGCGCTCCTACCCGCAGCAGAAGTACTGGGAGGACCTGCTCACGAACCAGCTCTACGAGACCAAGGGCGACCGTGAGATGCGCACGCTGTACCGCCTCATGGACCAGACCAGCACGCTCGACAAGGGCGAGGAGTACTCGGAGTTCGCCTCGGTGCTGCTCTCCGGCGGTTACCCGGGCGAAGCCCAGCAGGTGCTCGAGCGCGGGATGTCGTCGAACGTCTTCGCGGGCGACGCCCGAGGCCGCGCGCAGTCGGATCTCGACAAGGCCCGCTCGCAGGCGGCGATCGACCGCAAGGACCTGCCGGGCGCCGAGAAGTCCCTCGCCGCCGCGAAGACCGGCAACGAGATGGTGGCGATCGGCAAGCTCTACTTCAGCACGGGCGAGTACGCCAGGGCCGTCGACGCGATCCAGAAGGGCCTCGCCAAGGGCGGTGTCAGCGACACCGACGATGCCAACGCGCTGCTCGGCGTCGCGCAGGTCCGCGCGGGCAACCTCGCCGGCGCGCGGGCGGCGTTCGATGCGGTGAAGGATGCCAGGTACGCGGCGATTGCACGACTCTGGCTCCTGTATCTCGACACGAAGCCGGCGCCGGCCGCCACCGGCTGATCGCGCGCGGCACCGTGGCGCGCAGTCCGCGCGCCGAACAAGAAGAGCCCCCGGGTTTCCCCGGGGGCTTTCTTGCTGCTGGTGCCAGGAGGTGCGAGGGCGATCAGCCCTTCATCGTCCAGAGGCGCGCGACCTCGGCATACCTGGGATCCTTGACGCCCGCGAACGCCTTTGCCGCGTCGGCACGCTTTCCCTGACGGGAGAGCGAAATACCCAGCATCATGCTGGCGTCGTCCGCATCGCCGAGCCCGCCCTTGGCAATGGCCTTGGCAAAAGCGCCCGAGGCCTGCGCATAGTCGCCGGCGCTGAAGTAGAGCTTGCCGATGGCGTACATCTCATCCCCGGTCCTGGCCGCGGCGAGCTTCGCGGCGGCCTTCGGCAGTTCCGCACGCTCGGCATCCGCACGCCGCTTGGCCGACTCGAGCGTGCGCTGAGCCCGGGCGAGCTCCTCGCCCTGGAAGACGCCGGCGGCGATACCCTTCTCGATTACCCTCTGCCCTTCGCTGGCGTAACCGCCCACGACCAGCGCCTGCGACATGTCCGTGTACTGGCGCGGCTTGGAGAGCACGCCGACGTCCTCGGACAACCGATAGAGGGCGAGGAGCTCGTGGTCGTGCTTGGTCTGGGAGATGAAGCCATCGAGCACGCGCGACCAGGTGTCCTGCGACGGGTAGTACTTGAGCAGCAGGTCGAGCGCCTGCGCGCTGCCCGCCTGGTCGCCGATCTCGTAGCTGCTGCGCAGCTTGAGCTGCAATACGTCCTCGCTCGGCTTTGCCGATCCCTTGATCATGCGATCGGCCGCCGCGATGGCGTTCTTGTAGTCCTTCTGCTGGTAGTACGACTGCGCGATCAGGAGCTGCATCTCCTGGTCACCGGGCGAGGACTTGAGGTACTGGCTGGCGAACTGGGCCGCCTTGCCGTAGCTGCCGCCGCGGAAATAAAGCTGGGCCAGCGTCTTGGTACGCTGCACCTTCTCGCCGGCCGGCATCATGCCGGACGCCATCTGCTGCTCGAGGAGCCGCGCCGCGTCGGCGTTCCGGCCCTGCTGCAGGTACACGTACCAGAGCAGCTCGTTTATCTTGTAGTTGTCGTACGCGGTCCGCGGCTCGACGGCCTGCGCCTGCTTGATCGCCGCGAGGGCCCCGTTCCAGTTGCGCTTCTGGATCGCGTCCTGGGCCGCCTTCAGCGGCTTGCCGACCGACGCACTGACCTTCTGCTGGGCCTCGGCCACGGACGGCGCGAGCAGCGCCACCGGAACGAAGGCCACGCTGCCCACAGCCAGCGCAGCGCCCAGAACGAATTTCGCCTTGCTCATCGCTCGCCTCACTCGGGGCACGCGCGCGCCCCGCTACAAGAAAAAGCCGCCGGGACTCTTCGCCCCGGCAGCCTGGTTGGTTCCGACCTCGTTTCCCCACCGGACGTCGTGGCCCGGCCCCGGGGCCGGCTCACATGAACTGCTCGTTGCCTACGAACCCGATCTTGAGCATCTTGTTGCGCTGCGCCGACGCGAGCACCCGTGCCACCACGTCGTAATCGACACGCTTGCTCGGGCGGATGTGCAGCTCGGGCTGCGGGTCGTTCTGCGCCTCGCGGCGGAAATACGCGTCGAGGGTGTCGAAGTCCGGCACCGGGGTGCCATTCCACAGCACCGTTCCGTCGAAGTCGATCTCGAGGTTGATGACCACGGGCTGCGTCTGCGACGGCGCGTTGCTCGCGCGCGGCATGTCGAGCTTCACCGCGTGGGTCATCACCGGGATCGTGATGATGAACATGATCAGCAACACGAGCAGGATGTCGATCAACGGCGTCGTGTTGATGTCCATCATCGGCTCGTCTTCGCCGCCGCCTGTGCTCATTCCCATTGACTTGACTCCTGGTCCGGCCGCGCGTCAGCGACCGAGCCCGCGGTCGGGCTCGGTGATGAAGCCGACCTTCTGGATGCCGGCACGCTGGGCGATCACGATGACCCGTCCGACGTGCTCGTACTTGGTCTGCTTGTCGCCGCGGACGTGGACCTCCGGCTGGGGATCCATGACCGCCACGACCTTCAGCTTCTCGAGCAGCGCCTCCTGGTTCGGCACCATCGCCGTGTTCCAGAAGACGTTGCCCGCGGCATCCACGGCGATGTTGATGTTCTCGGGCTTCGTCTGCGTCGGGATGTTCGCCGCCTTCGGCAGGTCCACTTTGACCGACTGCGTGATCACCGGGATTGTGATCAGGAAGATGATGAGGAGCACCAGCATCACGTCCACGAGGGGCGTGGTGTTGATCTCCGACATCGGCTTATCGTCGTCCGCCGGGCCGCCGCCCGTCGTCACTGACATGCCCATGGTGCCTGCCTCCGGCCTTGCGGGCGCGGGTTACTTCTTGCCGCCCGCGATGACGCGAGCCGAGGCGCCCTCGACGCGCGAGCCGCTCACGATGACCTGCTCGAGATCGTTGGCGAAGAGCTTCACCTTCTCCATGATCAGCTTGTTGCGGCCGAGCAGGTAGTTGTAGCCGAGCACCGCCGGCACGGCGACCGCGAGGCCGATGGCGGTCATGATCAGCGCCTCACCCACCGGGCCCGCCACTTTGTCGATGCTCGCCTGGCCGGCGACGCCGATCGCCACGAGGGCGTGGTAGATGCCCCACACCGTGCCGAACAGGCCGATGAACGGCGCCGTCGAGCCGGTGGTCGCGAGGAACGGCAGCTGGGTCGTGAGGGCGCTGCTGATGCGGGCGACGCCGCGCGCGATCACGTTGTCGATCCACTCGTGCAGCGGGACCTGCTGCGTCAGGCGCGTGTCGTGGTGCTCGGCTGCGTCGATCGCCTCGGAGGCGATCGCCTTGAAGATGTTGCCCTTGCCCGTGAGCTTCGTCACGCCGTTCTTGATGTTGTCGGCGGCCCAGAAGTTCTTCTCGGCCTCGGCGGCCTGGCTGAGCAGCCGCTTCTGCTCCCACCACTTGGTGAAGATGATGAACCACGAGTACGCGGACATCAGCACCAGCAGGATGAGCACTCCCTTGGCGACGAAGTCGCCCTGCGCCCACAGCGCCTGGATTCCGTACGGGTTGTCGACAGCAATCGTTTCAGTGGCCATGGGGTTCTTCCTCCAACGATTCGGTAATGCGTGCTTGTATGGATCGGCTCGGGCAGCGGCGCTCGGGCGGCGGTCGCCTCAGTCCGTCAGTCGGAACGTAACGGCAAAGGTGTGCCACATGGCGACGGGCTTGCCGTCCTCCTTGCCCGGGACGAAACGCCAGTTGCGCTGGACTTCCTTCACGGCGGCTTCGTCGAGTTTCTCGAAGCCGCTGCTCTTGGCGACCTTCACCTCGCCGGCGCGGCCGTCTTCCTTCACGAAGACCTGCAGCGTGACGGTGCCCGCCTCTCCCGCGCGGCGCGATGCAGGCGGATACTCGGGCTGGGTGATCCGCGCGCCCTTGCCCTGCGTGGAAGGCGGCACCTTGACGACCTGCTTCTCGACCGGGGCCGGGGCTGCGGCGACCGGCGCCGGCGCGGCGACCGGGCGCTCGCTGGTCACGTTGGAGATGGCCGTGGTCGGTCCGGAGTCGACCGGAATGTCGATGGCGATTTCCGGCGGCGGAACGTACGGCGGCGGCGTGTCGATCTCGGGCGGCGGCGGCGGCGGCTTGTCCTCGTCCGGCGCCTCTTCGATGATCTTGGTCTCGACGGGGCCGGTCACCACCTCCACGATCTTGGCGCCGAGACCCGAGGCCAGCACCCAGAAGAACAGCACGTGGATGATGACGACCAGGACGAACGCGAGCGTGCGCTTACTGTTTTTTGCCGGATCGTCAATCGAATAATCGTACGCCACGTCCCCTCCGCTTCTGTGGGGTCCTTATTAACGTGTTTCGTCCCGGGCTCCCGCCGACCGCCCCGCGGAAGGTCGACACTACAAGACCGTGACCGCCCTCGCAACCCCTCGGGCGGGCGCGCACTTTACCTATGGACCCTGCCCAACTCAATAGACGCCGCGAGGCCCGACGCCGGAATTCAGGCTCCACTTGACGCAACGCCGAGATTCCTGTCCGTGACGGCCCCGAGCGAGGCGCTGCTCACGAGCTCCGCGTATTTGGCGAGCACGCCGCGCGCGGTGTAGGGCGGCGGTGCCCGCCACGCGGTGCGCCGCCGGGCAAGCTCTCCCTCGCCCACCTCGAGAGTCACGCTGCGCCGGGTCGCGTCGATCGTGATCCCGTCCCCGTCGTGCACCAGTGCAAGCGGCCCGCCGAGCGCCGCCTCGGGCGAGACATGCCCGACGACGAACCCGTGGCTCCCGCCCGAGAAACGGCCGTCGGTGATGAGCGCCACCTTGTCCCCGAGCCCCTTGCCCATGATGGCCGCCGTCGGGCTCAGCATCTCGCGCATTCCCGGACCGCCCTTCGGGCCCTCGTAGCGGACGACGATCACGTCGCCGCCGACCACGGTACCGTCGAGGATCGCCTGCAGGGTCGCCTCCTCGCCGTCGAACACGCGCGCGCGGCCCGAGAACCGCAGCCCTTCCTTGCCCGAGATCTTCGCGACCGCGCCTTCGGGCGCGAGGTTGCCGTAGAGCACCACGAGGTGACTCTCGGGTTTGATCGGCTGCGACAGCGGCCGGACGATGTCCTGGCCTCGTGGATACGGCTTCACGCGCCTCAGGTTCTGGGCGAGCGTCTTGCCGGTCACGGTCAGGCAGTCGCCGTGCAGGAGCCCCGCGCCGAGAAGATCCTTCATGAGCGGCTGGATCCCGCCGATGCGGATGAGTTCGGACATGGAGTAACGGCCGCTCGGCCTGAGATCCGCGAGCACCGGGACGCGTGCGCCGATCCTCGTGAAGTCATCAAGTTCGAGCGGCACGCCGGCCGCGTGCGCGATGGCCAGCAGGTGCAGCACCGCATTGGTAGAGCCCGCGAGGGCGATGGTGACCGTGATCGCGTTCTCGAACGCCTCGCGGCACAGGATGTCGGAGGGCTTCACGCCGCGGCGGATCAGCTCGACCACCGCCTTGCCGGCCCGTTCCGCGTCGAGCCGCTTGGTCCTCGACACGGCCTCCTGAGCCGAGCTGTTGGCGAGACTCATTCCGAGTGCCTCGATCGCCGAGGCCATGGTGTTGGCGGTGTACATGCCGCCGCAGCTGCCGGCCCCGGGGATGGCCGTGCGCTCGACCTCGCGGAGCCGCCGGTCCGAGATCGAGCCCTGGGCGTGGGCCCCGACCGCCTCGAACACCGAGACGATGTCGCGGCGCCCGGCTCCCGGCCGGATCGTGCCGCCGTAGACGAACACCGCCGGCCGGTCGAGGCGCGCGATGGCCATCATGCAACCCGGCATGTTCTTGTCGCAGCCGCCGATCGCCACGAAGCCGTCGAATCCCTGGGCGCCGACCACCGTCTCGATGGAGTCGGCGATCACCTCACGCGACACGAGCGAGTAGCGCATGCCCGGCGTGCCCATCGTGATGCCGTCGGAAACCGTGATGGTGCCGAACACCGTGCTCTTGCCGCCGGCGGCGTCGGCGCCCTTCGCGGCCGCGTCCGCCAGGCGGTCGATGTGCATGTTGCAGGGCGTGAGGTTGCTCCACGTCGAGGCAACGCCGACCTGCGGACGGCGGAAGTCCCGGTCGGTGAAACCGACGGCACGCAGCATGGCGCGGCTCGGCGTCTGCTTGACGCCGTCGAAGACGAGGCTCGAGTGCGAACGTGGGTCGACCTTGCGTCGGGTCATGGGAGGCTCCTCTGGGATCCGGATATTCTGCGGCGCCGCATCGCTGCGGTCACGCCTTGCCACTGCGGGATTCACGTAGCCGGCGCATGGCGCTGAACTCACGCGAACCCGTGCCGACCAGCACGAGCGGCAGCAGGAGAGACCAGGCCCCGGCCCCGGGGCGCCAGGCCTCGAGCGCGTGGTAAAGCGCGATGCCGACCGGGGGCGCCAGCAGCCCGCGGATGCCGGTCAGCGTCACGTGCAGCGCCATGTACCGGGTCTCCTCGCCGCGGGGCGCGAAATCGTTGTGCCCGAGCGTCCAGCCGAGGCTGCCGGCGGCGAGCGAGATGCCGAGCAGCAGCGCGCCCGGCCAGAGCAGGAACGGCAGTTGCGCAAGCACGCCGAGCACAAGGAGGAACGTGCCGGCGACCCCGACCTTGCTGTGCACGGAACGGAAGACGATGACGTGGTGCCGGTCGAGGAAGCGCGCCCACGGGCGGATCGCGAGCGGAATGGTGAGCACGGGCACCGCCGTCGTGATCGCCACCTGGACGAGTTCAGGTGCACGCAGCACGTCGTCGAGGCAGATCACCATGAGCGGCGTCAGCGTCAGGAAGCCGGCGCCGAACAGCGACATCGCGAGCATGTAGTGGCGGAAATCGGCATCCGTCGCAAGCAGGTGGCGGACGCCGGCGAGGTCGAAGCGCGCGCCCTCCTCGAGGCGGGTGCGCTCCGCGGCCAGCAGGTCCTCCTCACCGAGAATGCGGAAGCGACGGAAGGCGCGAGCCCCGGCCAGGCCGCAGACGGCCGCCGCCACGATCGCCAGGCGGAACCAGGGCCCCTCCTGCTCGAGCAGCCAGCCGAGCAGCAGGCCCACGATAGCGAGCGCGAGCGCACCGTTCACCATGATGCGGCCGGTGATGCTCGCGCGCTCCGGCCGCGCGTAGTTCACGCTCCAGATCACCGAACGCACGGTATCGATGCCGGCCCACAGCAGCCGCGCCAGGCAATAAAGCGCCAGGAACACCGCGAGCCCCGCACCGCCGGCCGGCACGAGTGCGAGCGCCGCCACCAGCAGCGCGAGTGCGACGAGCAAGGGCTGCAGGAAAGCGATCTTGGGCCGGCCCTGGGCCTTGCGGGCGAAGGCCAGGCTCACGAGGTTCGCCCAGGCCGGCGCGGCGCTCACCAGTGCGAGAACGAAATCGACCGTCAGCCCGTGCGTGGCCTCGCCGAACAGCGAGCGCACCATCACCGCCGCCGTGCCACCCTCGATGATGCCGAGACAGACGTAGATCAGCGTCCAGGACCGACGCTCGAAGCCGAGGTCCATCGGGCCCCGGACGTCAGCCGAACCGCTCGGACACGAGCGCGTACAGCGCGCGGACGCCCTGTGGCTCGGCCCCGACGGGCCGTCCCGGCCGGTCCTTCGAGTTCCACCCGTACAGGTCGACGTGCAGCCAGTCGCGCTCCGCGCCAACGAAGCGGCGGAGGAACAGGCCGCCGATCACGGCGCCGGCGAACGTGGACCCCGAGACGTTGTTGAGGTCGGCGATCTTGCTGCCGATCTCGTCGTCGTAGCCGTCCCACAGCGGCATCGGCCAGAGCGGGTCGGCGAGCGCGCGTCCATGACGCACGAGTGCCTCGACCGTGCCTGGCCTCGACCCGAATAGGGCCGGTAATTCCGGCCCGAGCGCGACACGCGCCGCACCGGTGAGCGTCGCCATGTCGATCAGGAGGTCGGGCGCATCGGCCTCCGCCGCCGCGAGCGCGTCGCAGAGCACGAGCCGACCCTCGGCGTCCGTGTTGCCGACCTCGACCGTGAGTCCCTTGCGGGTCCTGAGCACGTCGCCCGGACGGTACGCGTTGCCCGCGATGGCGTTCTCGACGGCGGGCACGAGCACGCGCAGCCGAACCGGCAGCGCGCTCTCCATGATCACGCGCGCAAGTGCGAGCACGCACGCCGCACCGCCCATGTCCTTCTTCATGAGCAGCATGCCGGCCGCCGGCTTGATGTCGAGACCGCCCGAATCGAAGCACACGCCCTTGCCGACGAGCGTGATACGCGGCGCAGCCGGGTCGCCCCACTCGAAGTCGATCAGGCGCGGCGCCGACGCTGCGGCGCGTCCGACGGCATGGATCACCGGGAATCCCTCGCGCAGTGCATCGCCGGTGACGACGCGGGTCTTCGCCCCGCAGCCCTCGGCCATCGCCACCGCATGCTCTGCGAGCCGCTCGGGCGGCAGATCCGCAGCCGGCGTGTTGATCAGGTCGCGGGCCATCGCGATCGCAGCCGCCATCCGCCGGACGTAGGCCATGTCCGCAAGCTGCGGCGGAACGAGCGTTGCAGCCTGGGCATCGGTGCCGGGACGCGTGCGGTAGCGGTTGAAGCGGTAACTGCCGTGGGCCCAGCCCAGGGCGGCCGCGGTAGCGGCCCTGGCCGGCAGGGGCGTCTGGATGGACCAGGCGCCGGCCGCCAGCCGGTCCGGCGTTCCGGCGAGGTGCCAGGGCTCGAGATCCTCTATCGAGCCGAGACCTCCGAGCCCGAGCACGGCGCCGCGAGCCGTGCCGTCCGGCGCGGCCAGCTGCACGACCTGGTGACGCTCGGCGCGGAATCTCACCTCCGCGAGCCAGCGGCGCGTGGCCGGCTCCTGCGTTGCAAGCCACGAGTCGAGGTCCTTCTCGGAGACCAGCCAGAGCGGCCGCGCGGCCGCAGCGTCGCGTTCTTCAAACATGGTGACCACAGCTTAGCGGAACTTCTTTTTGCAGTGCGGTTGACAATCGGTGAGGCGCTATGATGCTATCAGTGGCTCGACCCGACCCCTTCCAAACAGGCTCGCGATGGAGTTCCAGGCCGCAGACGCCGACACCCTCTCCACGGTCGCCCGACTGCCGGGCCTGCGGCTTGACCTGCTCGTCCTGCTCTCCCTTGGGAGGTGCGGGGCCCCGGGCTGAAGGCGCAAAGAGCGCAGACGGATACCAGGAACCCCGCACCGGACACGCGCCGGGCGGGGTTCTGCGTTTTTGAGACCCATCAACATCGTTGAACGAATGCAGGAGTGACAGAACATGCGTGCGTACTCGAGGAAGGACGTGGACAAGAAGGCCCTGAAGGGCGCCCGGATCGCCGTCGTCGGCTACGGCAGCCAGGGTCGCGCGCACGCGCTGAACCTCAAGGACTCCGGCCATGACGTCGTGGTCGGCGTACGCAAGGGCGACAGCTGGAAGCAGGCGAAGAAGGACGGCCTCAAGGTCTCGACGCCGGCCGAGGCCGTGAAGGGCGCCGCCCTGGTCGCGCTGCTCACGCCCGACACCACGCAGGCCGAGAACTACAGGGAGATCCTGCCGAACCTCGCGCAGGGCGCCACCCTCCTCTTCGCGCACGGCTTCAACGTGCACTTCGGCCAGATCAAGCCGCGCAAGGACCTCGATGTCGTGCTGATCGCGCCCAAGGGCCCGGGCGGCCTCGTGCGCCGGCAGTACCAGGAAGGCCGCGGCGTGCCGTGCCTCATCGCCGTCGCGCAGGACGCGTCGGGCAGGGCCAGGGCCAAGGCGCTCGCCTACGCCGACGGCATCGGCGGCACCCGCGCCGGCGTGCTCGAGACGACGTTCAAGGAAGAGACCGAGACGGATCTCTTCGGCGAGCAGGCGGTGCTCTGCGGCGGCGCGACCGAGCTCGTGCTCAAGGGCTACGAGACGCTCGTCGAGGCCGGCTACCAGCCGGAAGTCGCCTATTACGAGTGCCTGCACGAGCTGAAGCTCATCGTCGACCTGCTGCATGAAGGCGGCCTCGCCAAGATGCACAAGTACATCTCCCACACCGCCAAGTGGGGCGACCTGACGCGCGGTCCACGGGTCGTGAACAAGGAGACGAAGAAGGAAATGAAGAAGATCCTGAAGGAGATCCAGGACGGATCGTTCGCGCGCGTCTGGATCCGCGAGAACAAGACCGGCCGCAGGAAGTACGACGCGCTGATGAAGAAGGACCTCGCGCACCCGATCGAGAAGGTCGGCCGCGAGCTGCGAGCCCGCATGCCCTGGTTGAACCAGGAGTGAGGCGGCGCGACCTCGTGCATCCAGACCGCAGGTGACGAACATGTCCAATCGAGACCCGAACCGCGTCCTGATCTTCGACACGACGCTGCGCGACGGCGAGCAGTCGCCGGGGTGCAGCATGACGCAGCCCGAGAAGCTGCGCATGGCGCGGGCGCTGGCCGAACTGGGCGTGGACGTCATCGAGGCGGGATTCCCGATCGCTTCGCGCGGCGACTGGGAAGCGGTGCACGAGATCGCGAAGGAGGTTCGAGGCCCGATCATCGCGGGCCTCGCCCGCTGCAATCGCGAGGACATCGACAAGGCATGGTCGGCGGTGCGCGTCGCCGAGAAGCCGCGGATCCACGTCTTCCTCGCCACGAGCGCGATCCACCGCGAGCACAAGCTCGGCATGGCGAAGGAGCAGATCCTCCACACCGCGGTCGAGGGCGTGCGCTACGCACGCAGCCTCTGCCCGGACGTCGAGTTCTCCCCCGAGGACGCGTCACGGACGGAACTCGACTTCCTCGGCGAAGTCGTCGAGGCGGTGATCGACGCCGGCGCCACGACGATCAACGTCCCGGACACGGTCGGCTACACGACGCCCGAGGAGTACTACGAGATCTTCGCGTTCCTGCAGAAGGTCCGCGGCGCCGACCGTGTCACCTTCAGCGCGCACTGCCACAACGACCTCGGCATGGCGGTGGCGAACAGCCTGGCCGCAATCCGCGGCGGTGCCCGCCAGGTCGAGTGCACGATCAACGGCATCGGTGAGCGCGCGGGCAATGCCTCGCTCGAGGAACTCACGATGGCCCTCAGGGTTCGCGAGGGCCTCTACGGGCTGCACACCGGCATCGACACGAAGCGGCTCTTCCCTGCCAGCCGCCTGCTCTCGAGCATCACCGGCATGACGATTCCCCGCAACAAGGCCGTCGTG
>Ga0209594_1000552_pt1 | contig 21575 bp, 19 predicted proteins | sample AshMeaCrysSpring_FD_184126 | JGI IMG/M metagenome (GOLD analysis project Ga0209594, IMG submission 184126) | Groundwater microbial communities from Big Spring, Nevada to study Microbial Dark Matter (Phase II) - Ash Meadows Crystal Spring... | ecosystem: Environmental > Aquatic > Deep subsurface... | reverse complement strand
AAAATAAAACCCTAGAACAGAAAAAAGTAGTTGAAGTAATAGCTACCATCCAAAATTGGATTGATACAGGTATTTCAATGGAGTTAATGTTCAACCTCAATCAAGGAGTATATTTCCCAGAAGAACCAGAAAGATTTATCAAAGCAAAAGACATTTTTGAGACTCAAATTTTAGCATGGAAAAAAGGATGTAAAGCAATTTACTATATTAGAACCGTGCAAAAAGATGATTTTAAAGAGTCAAATGATAATTGTACTGCTTGTGCGAATTAGTCATTAGTCATTAGTCATTGGTCATTGGTCATTAGTCATTGGTCATTGGTCATTAGTCATTGGTCATTGGTCATTAGTCATTAGTCATTAGTCATTGGTCATTGGTCATTTGACTAATGACTAAAAAAAGATTAGAATTTAAAGAGTTGGTTTTGATGAAGACCAGCTCATTTTATTTTATTAAGAACAAACATGATATATTGCGAACCGCGAACCCAAAAAATGCCACTCAACCCCATTTTTAACCCACATGGGGATGACAGAATAGAAAACCGCTCAATTTGGTTTGGAAATACTACTAACTTGATGCAATTAAATGATGTGCGTTATTCTTGGGCGGTTGGGTTGTATCAACAAATGCGTGAGAACTTTTGGATACCGCAAAAATTAGATATTACACAAGATGTTACTGATTATGGGAATTTAACCCCAGAAGAGCGTTATGCTTATGACGGAATTTTATCATATCTTACTTTTTTAGATTCAGTACAAACCTGCAATATTCCTCATCTAAAAAGTAGCGTTACTGCACCAGAAATTAGCCTATGTATGGCTGAACAAATTTCTCAGGAAGGAATGCACAATCAGAGTTATCAATACATAATAGAAACTGTTATTCCTGCTGAAAGGAGAAATGCTGTTTATGATTTTTGGCGCACTGATAAAATATTAGCAGAACGTTGTGAATTTATCGCTAAACTTTACCAAAAATACATTGATTATCCAACCACAGAAAATTATTTTATTGCTTTATTAGCTGATTTTCTGTTAGAAGGATTGTATTTTTACAATGGATTTATCTTTTTTTACAATCTTGCTTCAAGAATGTTAATGCCTGGTTCTGCAGACATTTTTAAAATGATTAATAGGGACGAATTAAGTCATGTTAGACTCTTCCAAAAACTAATTCCAGAAGCAATGCAAATATTTCCCCATTCAGTTGACCAAATTTATGAAATGTTTGATACAGCAGTTAAACATGAGTGCCGCTGGACAAATCATATTGTGGGTGATAAAATACTAGGTGTTACAGAAAAGAGTACTGAGCATTATACCAAATATCTAGCTAATATTAGATTGGGTTCTATTGGTTTAGAATCTCTTTATAAAGATCCAAAATATAGCAAAAGTCCTTATACTCATTTAGAGCGTTTTTCTGATACGAAAAAAGCCGCTCATACTAAAGCTAACTTTTTTGAAGCTAGCGTCACCAGTTATGTTATGTCTTCTGGTGTCATCGGTTGGAATGAATTTTAAATTATTAATGAATAGTTAATAATGAATAATGAAGAATGAATAATTAATAATTAATAATTAATAATGAATAATGAAGAATTAATAATTAATAATGAAGAATGAATAATGAATAATTTTCATTATAGCAATTTTCGGATAACTAAGGTACAATTTTACTTGATTGACAAGGGGCTTAAGCCCCTTGCCCGTAGATCAAGAGCAAGAGAAACGTTATATTCATTCTTCATTCTTCATTATTAATTATTCATTATTCATTATTCATTATTCATTATTCATTATTAATTATTAATTCTTCATTATTAATTATTAATTATTAATTATTAATTATTAATTATTCATTATTCATTATTAATATTCAGCGAGTACGTCGTGAATAGTTTTGTTGTAAATAATTCTTCCTGGAGTTGTATATATATATTGAGCAATTTGTTCTCCAGTAGCTGTTTCTCTTACTTTCCGTTCTCTATAGTATTTCCAGACACTACCATCAGCCAGAGTTTCTGTTTTAATTACCTCATCATCTGGTTGTGCAGTTTCCACTTCCCCTGAGTAGCGTACCCAGATTTTGGCGTGTATTTCAACCTGTTTTTGTTCGTAAGCTCTTACCGCATCATCGAGACTACTAAAGTAGCTATCTTTGCCTTTAGTAGCGTTGGGGTTTTCAGCAGTAAGGTAATAGCATCCCAAGACCATATCCTGAGAAGGAGCAATAATAGGGCGACCTGTAGCAGGGGAGAGCATATTATGACAGGACATCATCAGGATCCGTGCTTCTGCTTGTGCTTCAAGAGACAGAGGTACGTGTACTGCCATTTGGTCACCATCAAAGTCAGCGTTAAAGGGAGGACAAACTAAAGGATGAAGTTGAATAGCACGACCAGATACAAGAATAGGTTCAAATGCTTGAATACCTAAACGGTGAAGAGTTGGTGCGCGGTTGAGTAAAACAGGGTGCCCAGTTATCACTTCTTCAAGTACTGTCCAAACTTCTGGGGCATTTTGTTGAATTTTCTTTTTCGCTGCTTTGATGTTATTAACGTATTGATGGCGAATCAAACGATGAATGACAAAGGGTTGGAACAACTCGATCGCCATTTCTTTTGGCAGACCACACTGATATATCTTGAGTTTTGGTCCAACAACAATAACTGATCGCCCTGAGTAGTCCACCCGTTTACCCAGCAAGTTTTGACGGAAGCGACCTTGTTTACCTTCAATGATATCAGAGAGAGATTTCAGTGCCCTATTATTTGCTCCCACAACTGTCCGACCGCGTCTTCCATTATCGATCAAAGCGTCCACAGACTCTTGAAGCATGCGCTTTTCATTACGGACAATTATTTCTGGGGCCATTATTTCCTGTAACCGCGCCAACCGATTATTACGATTGATTACTCTACGGTAGAGGTCATTTAGGTCTGAGGTTGCAAAACGACCACCATCTAGTTGTACCATGGGTCGCAAATCAGGCGGTATTACTGGGATACAACTCAACACCATCCATTCTGGGCGAGCCCCAGTAGCGATAAAATTATCAATTAAGCGTAGTCGTTTGATGAGTTTTGCGCGTTTTTGACCCTTACTTGAGAGTATTTCCTCCCGCAGATTTTCCGCTTCTTGTTCTAAGTTTATTTCTTGTAGGAGTCGCTCTATTGCTTCAGCACCTATTCCCACTTCTACCCCTGATAACTCTGAGTCGATGGCATATATTTGCTCTTCGAGTTCCAACCATTGATCCTCATTTAACAGTTGTTTGTGTTGCAAATTTGTTGCATTCCCTGGGTCTAACACCACGTATGAGTTAAAATAAACAACCTGCTCAACATTTTTCAGGGGCATATCCAACAAAATACTGAGGTAGCTGGGAATCCCTTTCAAATACCACACATGGGTAACTGGAGCTGCTAATTTTATAAATCCCATGCGGTGGCGACGAGTTCTCGACTCTGTTACTTCCACCCCACAGCGCTCACAGACTATTCCCCGATGACGCACTCGCTTATATTTTCCACACCAACATTCCCAGTCTTTTGACGGTCCAAAAATCTTTTCACAGAAAAGTCCGTCCATTTCTGGCTTCAAAGTGCGATAGTTGATTGTTTCTGGTGTTGTTACTTCTCCTACAACTATGCCATTAGGTAGAGTTCTCTCTCCCCATTGACGGATCCGCTCTGGGGATGCTATGCCTATTTTTACGTAGTCAAAACGATTCTCTTGTGTATTTATCATTCTTGTTGTTCTTTTTTTTGTCTTATTTGTTTTATTTTTTCCGACTATATACTATATACAAGGGGCAGGCAAGGGGCGCGGATCCCCTTGTCTTGCTATTCTGGGGATGCTATGCCTATATTTTACGTAGTCAAAATTATTTCCTTGTGTATTTGTCATTCTTGTTGTTCTTGTTTTTTTTTATTTAGCTTATTTTTGTATTTGATCTATTAACTTCATGAAAAACAATGGGCAGACAAGGGGCTTAAGCCCCTTGTCTTGCTATATGTTTTGAATCATGATTTACTCAATAGCTGGTTTTGCTTGCAGTCTTAATAAGAGCCGCCAAAATTCTCCTATCCATAGTACCACAGAAGTGATGGCAGTTATTATCAGCCAGTTTTGCCAAGAAAGGGGAACTGTTCTAAAAAACGTGCCGCCAAACTGCACCATAAATATTTGACCGAGGAAGATCCCCCCTACTATAGCCAGGAAACTTTTATTATTCAACAGGCTAGAAAATACTGATTGGGAAGTACCAAAACATTTAGCATTAAAGATATTCCAAACTTGCAACATCACAAAAGTTGTAAAAAACAGAGTTAGTTCCAACGGAGTAACCATGCCATCTTTTTGGATCACTTGCAAAAACCCCACAAAAAACACCAAAAATATGGGAGCCACTGTAAAAATACTTGTTGCCATTGATTGAGAAATGATAAACTCTTGGGGGTCACGGGGAGGTACTTTCATCACTTCCATATTTGGTGGTTCTGTTGCGAGGGCTAAAGCTGCAAAGGTATCCATAATTAAGTTTATCCAAAGTAGTTGGATAACTGTAAATGGTAGGTCTATGCCAATAAATGGGCCGAGTAATGCCAGTCCGCAGGCTGCTACATTAATGGTAAGTTGGAACAGTACGAATTTCTGGATATTCTGATATAGACTTCTTCCCCACATCACTGCGTTTTCGATACTGTTAAAGGAGTCATCTAGGATTATGATATCACTAGCCTCTTTAGCCACGTCTGTGCCTATTTTACCCATTGCCAGACCTACTTGAGCTTGTTTTAAGGCGGGTGCATCATTTGTTCCATCTCCTGTGACTGCGACTACTTCTCCTAAGTCTTGGAGGAGTTCCACCAGTCGCTGTTTATCTTTCGGACGCGCTCTGGCTATTACTTTTACTCTTTGTACTGCAGATAAAGCTTCTTCATAGTCCATTGCCCGAAATTCGGGTCCTGAGATTACTTTTCCTGAACTATCCTTTGGTTCTAAAATTCCTATTTCCCTGGCTATGTGTTCTGCTGTTTCTTTGCTATCTCCTGTTACCATTTTTACTTCTACCCCTGCTGCCCGACACATTTCTATAGCTTTGGGGACTTCTTGTCTGATGGGGTCGGCGATCGCCACTGCTCCTAACCAAATTAAACCTACTTTCTGCTTTTCTAATTCTACTCCTGGTTGATACTTTGCTGGTTCTTCCGCATAAGCAAATCCTAAAGTCCTTTTCCCACTTTTTTGGTATTTTTGTAACTCTGCTTCTATGGCTTGTCTTTGGTTGTAGTCTACATTTGTAACTCCATCATCATTCAAATACTTATTACACTGAGCTAAAAGTATTTCTGGTGCTCCTTTGACATGGAGAATGTTTTTTCCTAGAGCTGGACTTCGCCCATAAGTGGCCATATATTTTCTTTCTGTGGTAAAAGTCAACTGATCTTTTACTTCAAACTCTGTGCGTTCTTGAATATAGTCTATACCCCATCCTTCTACCCATAATAACAATGCTCCTTCTGTGGGATTGCCAATGGGGCGAGATGGTTTTCGAGTTTCTCTTTCCAAGTTGGCTGTACTATTTACACAGATGCCTTCTAAAATCAGTTTTTCTGCCTTACTTTCTTTTCCTCGAACTATCTCGCATCGGACAAAACTGGGAAAACTTACCTCTTTAACTCGCATTTCATTGAGAGTTAGAGTACCTGTTTTATCTGAACATATTACTGTTGTTGCTCCTATTGTTTCACAAGCGTGCATTTTTCTGACCAGGTTGTTTTGCTTGGTCATTTTCTGCATACTGTAGGCTAGACTTAGGGTAACACTCAATGCCAACCCTTCTGGTACAGCTACTACTATAATTGCCACTCCAATCATAAAGTAGGTAAGAAATTTATTTGCTATGGTCAAAGGTAGCCAGGTTGTTGGGTTAAGACTGATCCAGTCCAAAGCTACACCAAAACCTAAAAATACGCCAAATATGCCTACTCCCAATAAGGCAGCTTTTAACCATTCACTGAAGCCTTCTTTTTCTACCCAAGCTGGTCGCTCTTCTTTTATCCCACTTAATTCTAATCCGTCATAGACTATGGGTAGCCAGATTTTATTCAAGGCTACTGTTAAACCTACCACAACAATCCCCACTAGATACCATTGCTCAAAAGTGAGGTAAAGTTCTCCTTTCACCACTCCCTGCACCACTAAGGCTATATTTATCAGCACAGCTATGGTAAAACCTAAAACCCCTATGAGTTTGCTGAGGCGCTCTAGTTGGATATTTAAGGGTGTTTCTACTTCTGAGTCTATGGTTACTTCTCTGGCTGCTTGTCCAATTTCTGTATTATCTCCAACTGCTGTTACTTCTATTATTCCATGTCCCTCTACCACAACAGTCCCACGTAAGATTAGGTCTGGTGGATACGCACTTTCTTTCTCTGTGTATTTGCTCGCCTCTTTTTGTGTGTATTTGTGTACACCAGCCGCTTCACCTGTTAATTTTGCTTCATTGAGTTGGAGGGAAAAGGCTTCGATCGCCCTGCCATCTGCTGGTGCTTCTTGTCCTATTTCTATTACTACTAAATCCCCTACTACTAAATCTTTTTTCGCTACTGTTGTATAGTGCCCGTCCCGAATTACCTCAATAGGTTCTTCGTCATTTGTCTGTTGGAGGATATCAAATTCTTTGTTGGCATTGTATTCATTTAAAAAACCCACTGTCGTAGCTAACAAAATTGCGATAATTATGCCCAACCCTTCTACATAATTTCCCTCAAATATTCCTACAGCAATAGAAATTACTGCGGCTACTATTAGTATTCTCACAATTGGGTCATCAAATTTTTCTAACCACAATTTCCACCACGCTTCTCTTTGTGCAGGTGTGAGGATATTTGCACCGTATTTTCTTCTACTTTCCTCTACTTCTTCCTGTGTTAGTCCTTTGATATGGGCATTTTTTTTGCCTACTTCCACTTAAGTACCTCCGACTCTATTGCACGTCTGTGAATATTTACCTGTGATTAAATAGTTATCTGTGAATAGTGAACAGTGGATAGTTACCTATAAACAGTAATTAGTTTTTTAAGTATAAGTACTAATATCTGCTCACTGGTAAAAATTCACTGTTCACTGGTAACTGTTCACTGTTCACTGGTAACTGTTACGCGATCGCTGTTTGTGGTGATCCCACTCATCACCCATTAGTTTGATCATATCAAGTCTCGCTTCATTCTTTTTATCTCTCATTAGAGTTACATTATCTATGACTTGTTAGTAGTTTTATTGATAACTTTTTGTTATAGTTTCTTGACTTGAAGCACCATTTTTGCTCTTGCTTATTTTTATTGATTACTACCCCAATCTGGTTGAGTCTGTTTGAAAATTTCCCATAAACGCTCCACTTCTGCATAGGCTTGCTCAGAGGAAATTTTCCCCCCAGTGTGTAACCCCGCAATAAAACTCACTGCTTGTGCAAAATCTTGCAAATTAGCGTTAAAAATTAACGTTTCTGGTGAAAATTTACCATAATAACGGCTATGAGGATAGAGAAAGTTCTTTTTCTTTATTTCATCGGACTCACTCATTTCTACCCCCTCCTCAAGGTACTTCTTGATGATCTTATGTTTCGTTTAACCTTAACCTTTTCTTAACCTAAATTTAACCTTATACTTGTAAGTCACGATCAAAAAATGATTAAGTTAGTTGAAACAATAAGAGAATATGTAAATGCTCAAAGAAGGAATGTTAGTCAGAGTGATTTATCCAGAATATGCTGCAGGAATGAGAGGATATATTATCGCGCAAGAATTATTCTCTGAACGTTGGTTAATTCAGTTGGAAGCGGATCCTTTTGGAGAAAGTAAAACCCCTTTTATTTTATCTCTGGAAGAATCAGAATTTGAAGCGATCGCCCCAGATGAAGAAAAAGCGGAGACAGAATAAGAGAGTTGATTTATCTGGGAGTGTGGGAATTAAAAAACTGCGCTAAACCTATCAACTCCCTTTAAATCTTTGTTTTACTAATCGAATGATGTTAAAAATGCAGTGCGGATGGTGAGTTATTTACGCCATGTATTAATTTAGATTGCGAGCAATTTTGGGAAAATGCAACCAGACTCGTGACTGGGTTAAAGTTCAACTCACTTCCAACCAGGAAAAACCATTTAACTAAAATGACGTTTAAAACGAGAGTCAAGATGATCTTTTTTCTGTTGGTTACACCCTTCACACAAGGTTTGTAAGTTGCTAATATCATTACTCCCTCCCTTCGCCAGAGGAATGATATGATCCACGTTTAATTGCGTTTCTCTACCGTTTTTCCCACAACTTTGACATTGATACTTATCCCTCTCATATACATATCGTCTCACTTCTGGGGGAATAAGTATCCTGGGGTATTTTTTCCACATTTTATTCTCCTTGATTAATTATTTCTCGAAGCTCATCTAAAGGTGATTTAGCTTCATTTTCTCCTGTTTGATCATCTTCAAAACAAACTTCTACTGAAATTTTGAATCTTATTTTGCCCTTTCTCCAATTTTTATTCGGTTGGAGTAACTCACACTCTACTCCTTCATTAAACCATTTTTTATCCACTCCTATACCGCCTTTGGTATACAATTTATTATTAATTTGTTGTAAACCTTCACCTGTAAAAACTTCTCTAACCACACCTATAAATTGACTAATTTTTAGTAAATTATCAGTCACCATTAGACGAATTACACTATCTTTATGCTCTAAGTTATCATCAATTTCTTGAAATTTTGTCATTGTTTAATCCTCCTAAATATAATGATCGCCTTTCCTTCCCTATTTTGTTTCGCAATAGGTTGAAACCTATTGCTACGCTTCGACTGCGCGGTCACTGAGCGTAGTCGAAGTGCAGCGCACCGCATAGACGAAACCCGCCTGCGCGGGTTAGGTATTTTGTATGAATAAAGGTTTCATTACTCATTGACAAATATCTTTTATATCCAATAAAACCATAGATTTAAACCTATTGTTTAATTTTGGAAAATGAAACAACTCTACCTGGAAAAATAAGGGCGTGGTTTGCACATTTTATTCTTCATTTCCCTTTTGTTTTGTTTCTATTGTTTGACGCAACTCATTTAAAATAGCGTCTAAGTCTTGCGCAGGTTTTTGTGTTTTTGGTTGCTCTTTTTCTATTATCTCTTCTTCTTCCATTTCATCTGGACAAAATTCTATAATTAGTCTTACTTTTCCCTTGCACCACCCTTTACTTCCTAATAACACCTCACTTTCTATTCCCTTATTTGTCCACTTTTCGATTATCTCTTGATTAATAGATAGTCTTTTGAGGATATAGTTTGTAAATTCCTTGACTTTACAAGTATTAAAATTCAATCCTAGTTTATATTCATTTCCCAGAAATGAAATTACATCATTTTGCTGCAAACTCTTAGATTTATTGCTCATTTTTGCTTTTCCTTACATTGATTCTTCTTTCCTTCTCCCTCAGTGCGTTAACTCAAAATAACGCACCCAAAAATAATTAGATTAGCTTATGCTTTACGAATATCATCTAAGGGTGATTCTGGTTCATCTGGACAAAATTCTAGGGTTAATTTTATTTTACCTTTTCGCCATGGTTTATTTTCTCTTAATACCTCAGCTTCTACTCCATCAATTGTCCATTTTTTCTGAATTTCAGGAGAATTACTTATAATAGATTTCATAAACTCATTGGCTTTAAATGTTTTATGGAGCATTTGTAGCTTACAATTTTCTTCTAGAAGAGAAACTACGTCAGTTTGTGCCAACCATTCAAATTTATTATTCATCATTTTTCCTCCTCAATTATCTTTACACATTCTTTTGTAGCAAATCCTTGCATACTTGTCAAGCATTTGCTGATTTTTTTTTGAAAAATGCCTGAAACCTTTATTAATCAAAGGATTTATACCCAATCCGATTATTATTACCTTTTTGTCAATTATATTCGTTTTACGGTGGTTTCGACTGCGCTCAACCACCTTGTCTCCTGGTGGTTGAGCGCAGTCGAAACCACCGAATCTAAAATGAGAATAAGGGTTTATTTAAATCGGATATTTAAACATATTTAAATCCACATATTGGGCGATTAAAATCGCAACTATAGAAACCCAACCTATTTATGCAAAAGTACTAAAAAAATAACCCGCATAGGCGGGTTTTTTTCTATAGCCCCACAATTCCATTATAAGGGCAATTATAAATTATTCTCTCATCTTATTTAAAATGTCTTCTACCTCCTCAATATCTGGAGTTTCCTCCTTAAATTCTAACCCCTCAAAATTGGAAATAAGAGGTAACTGACGCTCATAAATTTGCATCGCTTGTAAACACCCATTTATCCCCGCAACTGCACCATTATAAGCTGTGATTTTTGCCTCAACTTCATCTAGCAAACGTTTGTTATTCGCAATTTTTTCCTCTGCTTCCTGCTCCAAACTTTGCTCTAAATAAGCTCGCGCTAGGTCATACTTTTGTAAAATATCATCACCCATTTTTTCCGCCATTGGTGATAACTGAGTATTCAAAGTTTGGTTGATAGTTTGACGAAATGTACTGTGAATAGTTGTGGCAATTTTGGGCTCAAAATCAAACTTTAAGAGTTGACGGATAGCTGGTTCAGCTTCAAGCATACTTTGAACATCATAACTTTGAGAAGTTTGTTGTAAAGTTTGGCGAAATTGATAGATAGAAAAGGTGTGTTCATCATAAAAACGTGGGGTTTCTCGTACATAGCGATCGCATTCTATTTTTGCTTCACTTACCAAAGCATGAATAACCAAATTTTCCACTTCACTGAGTCTTTTTTCTAACCCTCCATCATTCCCCAATAAACGATATAGTTTGCGGTAATATTCCTGCTTCCTCACCCTATCAGTTAACCGCACAAAAAAGCTTTTAATTAACTTTTCTGACTGCGCAACTAACACATCTTCTAACTCATTTGCGAGATAATATAAAGCTTCTACCAAAACAGCAATTAAAGGTGCAGTAGAGTTACGAGGATGGTTTTTTGTAGCTTGACGATAAGCATTAGCAACTGAGAAAGTTCTTAATAACTCATCCATGCGATCTACCATACACTTTTTCAAGTACTTAAAGTCAGCTTCAAACTCAACATCTCCATTAATTACCCCATCATTTATTTCCTGTTTAATATGTTGGCGCAACTCTTCCCCCACTTCTCTCAATTCCTGGTTTAGTCGCAACAACTCTTGAGTTTTCATCGCCTCAATTTCTCGCGGTTGACTATCTAAATGGCGACGGTTTTCTAAGTAAAAATTGTGCAATTTTATGCACAAAGGTTGTAAATCATCTGCTAAACTAGCAAAGAGTTGCGGGCGTTTTTCTGCTGTTAAATAACGAGTAATTCCTTGTTTAAATTCTTCTACTCCACTATCTATAATTAACTGCTCAATTAAAGGTATCCCCCACTCACTTAAAATCCGCACATAATTATCATTAGCGCTTTCGTAACTATGCACAGAAACCTTAAACATACTGCGGAAAAGTTTCCCAGAGTTACCACAATAATTATTAAACTCGCTCACAAATTGAGGAGTAGTTTCTTCTCCTCCTAACCCTTTAACACTCTCCTTAAAAATACTATCCAACCCAAACCTATCTCCCTCACTTGTCTTTTTAATTTGACTCCCATAAAATCCTAATAACCCACTGGTTTTATAAATGCGGGAAGTATCAGAAAATTGACTATTAATTAAACTCTCCAAACGTTGACGCAATTGAGAATTGTACCAAGTTTCATCAATGCGATTAAACACATAAAAAACCCGATCGCGAATGCTAGGATTAGATTTCATTTTCTCCATTAATTCTGTTTCTTCGGTAGTCATATCTCCCTCAGAAGCAGGTTTAAGTACAGTCACCACCGCAGAAGTGTCAGAATGTTCAATTTTCCGATAAGTTAACTCAGCATCTCTCTTTACTGGTGCATCAATTCCAGGCATATCTATCAAAATGTTACCATCTTCTAATAAGGGATGATAGCAGTAATATTCTAACTTTTTCAACACCGCACTATTGTTTCCTCGACGCGCATAACTTGCAGCTTCACTCAGGTTAGAAAAGTTAAATTGCTCCATAGAATAGGTATTATTGTGAATAGGATCAATTCTGTCTTTGTTATTAGTTAATCCTTCTAAAAGTAAAGTTAAAGCTTTTGCTTGTTTTGCTCTTTCTGATTTGCTTTCTCCCCCTTCTTGCTGTATAATAGCGTCACAAGCTTGGTGGAGTAAGTCAATTATTTGCGGATCATTAATATCATTAACTGTTTTTAATCCCAAACGTTGACATAAAGCGATCGCCTCTTCTTTTATTTCTGCTTCACTTAAAAATGTCAGCACTACTCGCTCTTCTTCTGGTTTTGCATACTCAATATAACATTCAGTTCCTGTTGCGTGACCTTCTGCACTATATAGTAATTCTCGCTCTAATAAAGCGTTAATTAACATTGACTTCCCTGCACTAAATGCACCTGCAAAAACAATTTCAAACTTAGGAGAAATGGCTTTTTTTAACGAAGCTTCAACTGCAGTAGTATCTTGTTGCGTTCTTAAAGTAGGTTCCTGATGCAATAACTGTAGTAAGGTATTTACTTGTTCACTCAGGTTTTGACATTGCGGTAAAATAGAGGTCATATTTTTGGTTAAATAAAAAACTGTACCTTCTCTAGATTACCTATTACCGAACTAAATTGCAACATAAAAAAACCCCAGCAGATGTGCTGGGGGTTACTGTCTATGGAAAAATGCTTGCATAAGCATCCAGTCATCCTAAATGCTTTAATATTGCGATCGCCCACCTTTGAGGTAAATCATTTTTTAATTTTTAAACCTTCTGCCTTTTTTTCTTCTCCATTAATTTATTCATCTTCCTTGTTAAACTTCCACAGTTATTTTTAAATTACTAGGCTGAGGTAAAGGCTTGTTTCTAGCTTGATAATCTTCAATTAAAAGCTCTAAAACCTCTTGACCATTTTTTAAAGCTTCCTCATAACTATTGCCATGAGTATGAGCATAGGGACCAAATTCAGGTAAACTAACTATATATTTTTGATCCTCATTACTCCATTGAATTATTATGCTGTACTTCATAAATTGCTACTGTAAATTTTCTAAATCATTGATCGCATTTTTAACATCTTTTTCTTGATAACGATTAGCATCATTACCATCCTTTCCTGAAAGAGTCAAACTATAGGATAAAAGGGGATGACTCCAAACAGTATGACTACCTTTTCCAGAGCGATAGCTAAATCCTGCTTTGAGTAAAATAGATTTGAGTTCTCTAATTTTCTTCGGCATTTAATTAATACTATTCCTCTATTTCTATCAACTCTAAAATGTCTTTTAAATCATCATTTTTACGTAAATCAGCAGTAATCTGCAACTCAAATCAATTCTTTTCTAACAAGCGTTGAGAAAAAAATAACACCTCTAAATTCTCAATTTCCTCTGTTTGCGGATTAAAACGAGCGATGACACCGAACTCAATTTCTTCTGACTCTTGTTCTGCGTAGGGTGAACATTTATTAATATAGAGAATATCTCCTACGCGATCATATTCAAAAGTTAATTTTTTGTCCATATCATTCACACATTCTTGATTAACTCCTATAATAACTGCTTCCAAACCACAACACAAAAAACCCCCAGCACTTTTGCTGGAGGTAACTTGTCTACGAAAGAAATATTATAGATTGTTGCTTGCAAAAGCATCCATTGGGTAGGCAGGAGTGCGATCGCTATAGTTTGTCTCTTGTCCTGTTATTGACTTCGCTAACTGCTCAAAACCCTCAGAGTTGAGGTTACGCTCATGTATTGGTTTTGTTTGCTCTCCTCTAAAGTATGTTTGAGTACCAATTACTGCTGCTGCTACCCAACCTACAACCATTAAAGAAATTACTAGAGTAATCATTTGCCTTTTCTCCTTTGTTTTGCTTTCTATAAACTTATATTAACTTATGTAAAGATTTATTGCAAGTGCTTGACAAAGAAAAAAGGTAGTGATAGGCGAACTACCTAGTACGGGTTCCCTCCAAATTAAGTTTTATCTTTCCAACTCCACCAGGGAATAAATTTCCGCCGCTGATAGAGAAAGTCGGTTGAAACGGACTAAAACTCTCCAAAAACCACCATAGAGTAAATTCCCTGGCGGTGATTGAACTTAGCAAAAAATTGTTACAAACCCCAGAGATCCAGAAATTTTGCTCAACCTTTAGTTATGTAACCAGACTGGGTAAGAAATAGTCCGCGCAGACAGACTTGGTTTATAATGAATAATTAATAATTAATAATGAATAATGAATATAACGTTTCTCTTATTCTTGAGCTGCGGGCAAGGGGATGGGCGCCCCTTGTCAATCAAGTAAAACTGTACCCTAATTATCCGAAAATTGCTATAATGAATAATTATTCATTGTTCATTATTCATTATTAATTATTCATTGTTCATTGTTCATTATTAATTATTAATTATTAATTATTAATTATTCATTATTAATTATTAATTATTCATTTATGAACAGAAAAATTAACCCAATTTTAACCACAATAACCCTAAGTTTGCTCTTAACAAACACTGCAACTTATCAAAACATTTACGCCCAAGAAGCTAATAAAATTCCTGTAATTCAAACCAAACAAAACCTCTCAAAAATTCTCCCAGAAAACGCCAAAGTTGAACAGATAGCTACAGGTTTTCAATTCACAGAAGGTCCAGTATGGCACCCAGATGGGTTCCTTTTATTTAGTGATATTCCCGCCAATACCATCTATAAATGGCAACCCAATAATGAGCCTACAATTTTTCGCCAACCTTCTAACAAAGCCAATGGAAATACATTTGATTTAGAAGGGCGTTTAATAACTGCTGAACATGAGTCACGTCGCGTTTCTCGCACAGGAAAAGATGGTAATGTTGTGACATTAGCTGATGAATATCAAGGGAAAAAATTAAATAGTCCCAATGATTTAGCAGTAAAATCAGATGGAAGTATTTATTTTACTGATCCTCCCTATGGCATAAAACCAGAACAAGAAGAATTAGGTTTTAATGGAGTTTATCGTCTAGCACCAGATGGAAATTTAACCCTATTAATTGATGATTTTATTCGTCCCAATGGGATCGTTTTTTCCCCAGATGAAACCAAACTCTATGTGAATGATTCCGAACTGGGTCATATTCGTGTATTTAATGTTAAAGCTGATGGAACTTTAGAAGGTGGAGAGATATTTGCTGAAATGAAAAACCCTGATAAAAAAGGTGCAGCAGATGGAATGAAAATTGATATAGAAGGAAATATTTATAGTACAGGACCAGGGGGAGTCTGGGTTTTTTCGCCTACAGGGGAACTTTTAGGCATAATTGAAATACCAGAAGCTCCTGCTAACTTAGCATGGGGAGATAGTGATTATAAAACCCTGTATATCACAGCCAGAAATAGTCTTTATCGTATCCGTCTGAATCTTCCAGGAGTACGATTTTTATCAGGTAAAATACAATAATGAAATTCAAACCCATATTGCCACCATCTTGGTTAAGATTTTTACTGATAAATTTGCTAGTTTTGGCGGTATTTTTTCGCTTTACTAACCTTGACCAAAAAGTTTATTGGTTTGATGAAACTATGACATCAATCAAGATTTCAGCTTTCACTAATTATGAAGAAGCATTTAATGGTCAAATAATTAGTCTTAAAGATTTAAATCAGAAATATAATCACCCCGATCCAGAAATAACTGTCATTGATACGGTTAAAAACCTATCAGTAAATGACCCTAAACATACACCATTATATTTTGTAATGGCTCGACTCTGGATTGAATGGTTTAATAGTTCCATTGGTGTGATTAGACTTTTATCTGCTTTAATCAGTTTATTACTATTTCCTTCTGTTTATTGGCTGTGTTTAGAGTTATTTAAATCATCATTAGTAGCTGGAATAGCAACCGCATTAATAGCAGTTTCTCCCCTACATTTTTTATATGCAGAAGAAGCGAGAATGTATGGTTTACATTCAGTGATAATTTTGCTATCAAGTGCCACATTATTAAGAGCAATGCGCCAACAAACAAAACTAAATTGGGCAATTTATGCAATAACTATTTCCCTCGGATTATACACTCATACCCTGTTTGGTTTAGTAGCGATCGGACATGGAATTTATTTAACCATAACCGCAGGTTTTCGCCACAAACAAACCTTGTTTAATTATATCATAGCTTCTAGTTTAGGCTTACTTTCTTTTATTCCCTGGATCATGCAAATTTTTGCTCATCCCAAGGGGTATTTTTTTGCACTTGAATGGCATACTAAACCACTTCCTCTCCCTTCTTTAATGACATGGTGGGCGATTAACTTGAGCAGAATTTTTGTAGATTTTAACCCAACTTATCAACCTGATACTGATTTCAGTACTTTTAAAAATCCTTTATCCATTTCTTTAATATTGCTAGTATTAATTCTGGTTTTCTATTCAATTTATTTTCTGGTTAGTCATACTCCCAAAAATATTTGGTTATTTGTTTTAATTTTAATTGGACTCACAGGAACAACTTTAGCAGCACAAGATGTTTTTCAAGGTGGGATTAGGTCATTTAATATTCGATACTTAATGGCTTCTTGTTTAGGTATTCATTTAGCTATTGCCTATCTTTTGGCTACTAAAATAAGTTCTATTTCTCCCACACAACAAAAACTATGGCAAATGGTAATGATTGCTATAATTTCAAGTGGAATTATATCTTGTGGGATCATTTTGCCTCAACAAATATGGTGGAACAAAGCTTATAACTCAATGAGCCCTCAAATAGCAAAAATTGTCAATCAAGGCAATAATTCACTTTTGGTAATTACAGATTTTTGGCGGTCAAAGTATAATTTCTGGTCCCTTAATCAGTTTCTCGCAGAACAAGTAAAACTTCAGTTAGTAAGCGAAGATGATTTTAGGGAAATTCCTGATGGGTTTAGTGATGTTTTTTTATTCAACCCTTCTCAAAAATTGCAAGAAAAATTAGCCCAACAGGGCAATTTAAACTTAGAATTAATCCCAGAAATCAATGAGAAGCAAATGCAAATTTGGAGAATTAAATAATTAAATTAATACATTTGACAAATGATAAAAACCTATTGGTTATTTTGATCTATAAAAATAAATATAGCAGTGAGGGAGATTGTTAGGACAGGGGCAAGGGGCGGTATCGCCCCAAGTCTTGTGGCTGTTTTTATCAAGTCATTGTCCTAACCATCTTTTTCACTGCTATAGATCAAGTCCTGCCAAACTAAAGACCAGACAAGGGCGATCGCCCTTGTCTATCATAACTTTAGAAAAATGGTATAAACCGTTAGGGTATTGATATTTTAAAAGCGTTAGCTTTGGGCGCAAAAGCAGTATTAGTTGGTCGTCCAATTTTATGGGCGCCATTCTCACCACATTTATCTAAATAATTCAGGGACTCGTTGGCGTAATTCCTCATTCAGACGAGGAAGTTGAGAGCGCATTTCAAGATACCAATTATAACGTTGTCTATAGTGTTGGGAAAGTAAGCGATTATCTTTGACCCAGTTATAGGCATTATTTGCTATTTGTCGCCGATATTCAACATTAGCAATTAATTTTTTTAGCTGGGTTTCAAATTCTTGAATAGAATGATAAATTAAACCCGTTTCCCCTTGTTGAATTGATGCCTCATATACAGTGGGACTGGCTAATGCTACTACCCCGTTAGCAGCACATTCTAAAAATTTTAAATCCGACTTAAAACTATTAAAACGATTCTGCCTCAGAGGTAATATAGCAATATCACAACTTCTTAAAATCTCTAGATAACGATTATATGGACACTGAGGTTCAAACTCTTTATGGGGGGTGTTTAAGGCATCAAAAAATTGGCGATCGTGAATAATTTTTACCCTTACTTGTTTCTGTTTTTCAGCTAATACTTTGTTGAGAATCGGCATAATTTCCTTCCAGTCTTCTTCTCTATTAAGTGCCCCAAAAAAGATAGTTACAACCATTTCTTCCGAGTAAACACGAGGCGGAGGAAGTTCAGCTATTTGATTAGGAAATATGGCAACATTAGGATTAAATTGGCGAAAATACTCAGCCAGAGACTCGGTGGATGTCTGAACACAATGTCCACCTCGGAAATTCAAAAAGTTATTCTGTGCAATCAACGGCCAATGTAAGGGATCATCATCAAATTCAATCACAATCAAATAATTGTTAGATAGCAGTTTTTTTAAGCTCTGTATATTGTTAGAATAGGTTAAAATAGGGCGTTGCCAAATAAAAACTTTTTCCTCTTCAGGTAATGCCAAACCTAAATCCGCAGTTTTGACAGCAGAAATAGTACGAACTCCTGGTATGGTATTACTAAAATTATCGGGCTGTAAAATTCTTACATGCCCGCATTGAGGCTCCATTATTATCGTCTGGATCAACATTTTTGGTGATTCTTGTGCAGATTTCTTAGCCCTGACAATATATTGAAATGCTTGAGTTTGTTGGTCAAATAAAGTCGGATCAATATTGAAACTATGAAGTAAATTTTCTATCTCCTGCTTGAGTTTTTCATATTGTAAATGGCGATCGCTCACTAATGATCTCTGAATTTGTTCGATATAAAGTTCAGCTTGAGAAAATAGTTTTTTGATACTATCCAGAGTAAAAAAACGAATATGGGTTCGGTCAAGCAAACCCATATCTTGATACTCCCATTGGCCTTTTAACAAGCCGATAATTATACTCCAATGCTGAATATTAGGAATACAAGCGATCGCCATTCCCTCTTCTTTGAGCCAAGAGCGATGACGCTTCAAAACTCCCCACGGATCAAATAGATGTTCTAAAACATCCCCATAGATTAAACAATCAACTGTATTGTTATCAATATTTATTTGATTTGTGTCTAATTTTTCAACATTGCCTATAATCACCTTATCTAGTCGTTCCTCTGCTATTTTAGCAACAGGTTCATAAATTTCAATTCCTATATATTGACAGTGAGGATTAATCTTTTTGTATTGTTGTCCTAATCGCCCTGCACCACACCCCACTTCAACAATCACCTTCGCATCTGCTGGTAATAATCTTAAAATTGCAGGGTTCCAGTTATCATAGTAGCTTAAATTAGAAATTGTCATAAGTAGATAGTAAACCTGTTCCTTAACTAATTATTTTCTATTAATTGAAGTTTGTTATTTTCTTGTTAATTATAAATTCCAGCAATTCAATTAAATCTTAATTCAATGTAGATAAAATCTTAAATATTTTTAAACTTCTATTTACATGATCAATAATAATTCTTGCGCGGATTGGTTAAGAGTTTCCAGTTTTCATCACTTAAATTTTAAATTTTTTTAGTTCTTGTCTGAATTTTCATCTAAGATTATCACTTGTTTCTAAAAAAAACATAAGTTACTTTTGACTTTTGCAACCAGTCTCCTGAAAGCTAAGTCAAACATATCAAAACCCATCCTCTCCGCAATTTTTTTTCTAAGTAATGATGATAACTAAAAAACTTGATAAACTCAAAGCCTAATGTTTTCTTTTGGAGAAAGCATATCAAAAAATAATCCCCCCCTGGGAGGGATTATTTGAATTTTAATTAACTATCCTGAGTTTTTTCGCCCACAACTTGTGTTTTTAGGGCTTCAAACTCTTTTATCAACTCTTCACGGTTAGAGGCGCGCCAGAGATAGCGATAAATAAACCAACCTGCATAACCTAACCCCACCAACTCTAAAACAGGAGCAAGGAGAGGGATATCATCGATCGCATCTAAAACTGCAAGAGTTATGTAAACTGTTGCCGCACCAGAGGCTATTAGTAAGAGAGTAATGAGAGGTTTTTTGTAGTCTGAAAAAAAGTTCCCAATTTCATCTGGTACTTTGGCCAAGAAATCGACTGCTACATCGATCCACTCTTGCCAAGGCTTATCAGAGGAGGGTGAAGCAGACGCTGGAGCTATTTTCCCTCCTGTCTCTGTTTTCAAACTGCTTAGAGATTCTTGAGTTTCCTTTATCTTAGTTTCGGCTGAAGATTCCATAATTTACCATTCCTTCTGTTACATCATACATTTGATTACTAACTAGACAGCCAAAAGATTAAGCAGACTGCTAGCTTTTGCTCATCTTATCAAACACTTTCATTAGCTTGAGAGCGTGTGTTAAAAAAAGCTAAAGTCTAAAAAAAATCTAAATTTTCACTCAGATATTTTTATCTAGTTTTACTTTAGTTTTCAAGGCACAGGAAAATAACTGTACTACTTGGAAGCGAGAGCTAATTGTTTTTCTCCAGGGGTTGGTGCATCTGTGGTTAACTGACTGCAATAGATTTCGCAAGAGTTATTAGGACTTTCAATTAGTTTAACTTTATCCAAAGTAGCCCCCAAATTTTGGATAGGATGTTGTAAAAGATGAGCAATGTGCAGAGCAATATTTTCTGCGGTGGGTACAACTTCAGCAAAATAGGGGATATCCTTATTGAGGAAAGTATGATCAAAAGGTTCAACCACATAATCATCAATAACTTGTTGCAAAGCCCCTAAATCAACCAGCATTCCTGTACGGGGGTTAATTTCCCCTGTTACAGACACTTCTAGATGATAGTTGTGACCATGTCCATGGATGCGAGCGCATTTACCGTAAATTGCCTGATTTTCTTCCATACTTAATTCTGGAAGAGCGAGACGGTGAGCTGCACTAAAATGAGTTTTAATTGTCAGAGATGCTTTCATGTCAATTCCTTGATATTCTGCCCAAAGTTCGGGATGTTCAAATAGTTGTACTTTGACTAAGGGTAAATGGGGTGCTAGTCGCCGCCAAATTACATAAGCGATATTTTCAGTAGTTGGTAAGGTTTGTTTAAATTCTGGCCAGACATCGTTAAGATAGCTATAGTCTAATTGACTAATAACTTCTTTTTTAAGTACTTGTTTGACATGAGACAAATTTTGCACCATGCCATATCGCTCCAGTTTGCCAGCAAGTGATACATACAATACATAATTGTGTCCATGTCCTGGAAAGCGACTACAAGCGCCAAAAAGACGCTGGTTTTCTTCTTCACTTAGCTCTGGCAACCAGTACCGATGACTCGCCGAAAACTGAGCCCGACGGTTGATGATGCAATCCATAGTTTTTGTATTTCTAGATGTTTTGTAAAGTTATGTTAACTGTTCTAAATCCAGAATAAGCTAAATGAGAGAGAAAAAGCAATTAAGTTAAAGCCAGAGCAGTATCAATTGCTTCTGTGTATAGTTCATTGGCAATTTTAAATAGTTCTTGTCCCATATTCAGATATTGGGCATCATAGTTAAGCGTAAATCTTTCAAGCTCCTCAAGTCCATCACTCAAGCGATCAAGACAGTAGTAAAGGTTTGCTGCTGATGGCAACCGCGCATTTTCTTAGACTTTGATGGACATTAGTGGTCAAATGTCTAAGAATAAGAAAATATGAGAACAAAAGAAGTTGGCAAACAATTTGACGAATCCGCAAAAAACAGTGTTAAACTAAAGAAA
>Ga0209594_1000549_pt1 | contig 21629 bp, 10 predicted proteins | sample AshMeaCrysSpring_FD_184126 | JGI IMG/M metagenome (GOLD analysis project Ga0209594, IMG submission 184126) | Groundwater microbial communities from Big Spring, Nevada to study Microbial Dark Matter (Phase II) - Ash Meadows Crystal Spring... | ecosystem: Environmental > Aquatic > Deep subsurface... | reverse complement strand
AGAACTGGCATCATGTATTCTAGGGTATTATGACTAAAATAACGTTTACTGCTTTATAAAGCAGTGAGCTGGAGCAAATAAAGGATTGACCGTGATTATTCATCAATAGTCAAGTTTCTTTTGCTCTGCTACTTCGGTAAATTGGGGATTGACGTCACTTTCTGTATTTCTAAAGTTTTTAATGTTATAATAAGAAGTATCATTATCAACATCAGTCTTCCCCCCGATGAAAGCATCTAAGTCACCGTCATCGTCTATGTCATCAAATGTACTTGTCAAGGGTAACAACTTCAGCTCATTAAGTTCTTGGTCGAAAAAAAGCTCATTTTTTAAGGGGCTTTGGGCGTCTGTTCGTCCAAAATAGTTGATTCGTTCCATATTTATACTTAATAAGTTATTGGGTTATTTTTTTTTTTTATACTTAGATAAGTCTATCATCCTTATTTGGGATTTGACAAGGGGGTAGATATTTTTTTTCAAATTAGAAAGAAAAATTATTCAAAATTTGAATTATTATTACAGGCAAAGCTCTTCCTTTGTCTCCCCCAGGCTCTTAAAAAAGGGGCAAGGCTGTTTCATTCTTATTTTTTTTTTTACTTGAAAGCTAGATAAAGCAAGGATGTCGGTTAGATTATTCTAACAAGAGCAATCTTGGGATTAATTATTATTAAAAAAAACATCGCAACGGGTTAAAACAGGTTGCTAAATAAAGCATAAACCGCCTGGGGTTAAAACTGGGGTGTTGATTATTTATCAAGTTACAAATTTTCAAATCAGACAATTTTTCTTTGTAGTAGGGTGGGCATAGCCCACCCTACTTCAACTACGTTTGATAACGAGACTGACGAGATTCTGCAATACTGGTGCAGTAGGGAGCAAGATGCTTTTGAGTAAAGCGGAGCATGGGTTGGTTATCCGCTGCAACTGCACATTTATAATAAGGAATGTTGCTGTTGATTTGCCGTTTCAGCGCCTCTGCTATTAAAGTAATACCTCGCCCCATTTTTTGGAAAGGCGGCTCTACATACATAGTAGAATAACGGATGGTTTGCTCATCGACTCGGTGAGTAATACAATATCCTACCACTTTGCCATCGTAGCGTAAACCTAAACTATTGAGGGTTTCTAAACGGGAGTCTTGGTTTAGGGGTGACAGAGATGGGGGATAGTTGAGTTGTTTTAAATCTTCTAAGTCTGTAGGGGTTATTTCTGTCCAAGGGAAAAGAGTAAACTTAGCTGGGAGGGGATATTTATTCAACCAAGGAATTTGGGCGATTTTTTCTGTGCTGCTTTTAGCCAGTAGAAAGGTGGTTTTTGGCTTCTCCCAACCCAGTTGACGTAATATTGGCTCTAGGGCAATGGTAGTTATTTGTGTTACTTTATAAGCTATTTTCATTTCTGTGGAGTTTTTTTGCAGATGTCGCAGTAATTTAGTGCCTATACCTTGGTTACGGTATTCTGGTTTGACAAAGTAGGAAAGCACTTCGGTTATTTTTTTGTCTTGGGAAGCATAGGTTTCTGCCAAAATTAAACCTACTGCTTCCTTTTGTTTGAGGGCGAGGATACCCAGTAACTCACCTTTTTGAGTTTTGGCTCGCCAGTGTTTGTCAATACTGGGGTAAGTGAGGGCATTAAACTGGAGGGTATGGGCTGGGGTAAGGTTGTTTATTTGCTGGTAATTAACCCCCCCTAACCCCCCCTTGGTAAGGGGGGGAATGTGTTTCTCTTTTTTGGTAAGAGGGGGAATGTGTTTTTCAAGGTTGGTAAGAGGGGGAATGTGTTTTTCAAGGTTGGTAAGGGGGGGAATGTGTTTCTCTTTTTTGGTAAGAGGGGGAATGTCTATTTTATTGGTTTTGTTTTGATATTCCTGCCACATTTGCTCATAACCAGCTTCGAGATTGGCGACAAACTGGGGTAAGTCAAATAAGGGTAAGTTGGGGCGCAACTGGGGTAGGGTTTCGGGGTGGTTACCAAATGCGATCGCCTTTTCTCGGTATTCTTCCACAGTGTGACACACCATTTCTTCCAAGCCTACGGCAGTACAAATACTTGCTCCCATGCGGGAAGCGTAAGTATTTCCCCGTAATGTAAGTACTGGTAAACCCATTGCTAAAGCTCCGACTGCGGTTGCTCCAGCATTATAGTTAAAGGTATCGAGAAATAAGTCGGCGAGTTGGCAACGGGCTAAATATTCTGGGTAGGGGAGTCGGGTTGCAAAAATTAGGCGGGTTTTTATCTGAGAGTCATTTACGTTTGGGTTGGGGCGGGTTTCGATATTTAGGTTATGGTTTGTGTCATGGTTTGTTGCTACAGCTCCACTGCGGTCACTGACTATTTGCACTACATATTGCAAGTTTTGCTGGGTAATAAGGGAGTCTTCTGCATATAACCACAAAACGGAATTGGGCACAGCTTGCAATATTTCCATCCACACTTGGAATACTTGAGGAGAGATTTTGCTTGGGCGGTTAAAACTACAAAAGACAAAAGCATTTTCTGGTAAGTTAAATTCTGCTCTAGTGATAGGTTTTTGAGAAACCTCCATTGAAGAGCCAACAAAAGCATGGGGCAGATAAATTATTTGCTCAGTATAATATTGAGCAAACTCTGGAGGAATTAAAGTTTTATCTGCCAAAATATACTGGATAAACTTTGCGCCCATTGTGCCTGGAAAACCCAAATAACTGCATTGAATAGGAGCAGGTTGAAGGGCGAAAATTTCTGGGCGACAGTAGGTTGTATAACCTGCTAAATCTATTAAAATATCTATGCCATCTTGGTTAATTTTTGCTGCTGCATCTACTGAAGACATCAGAGAGATATCTGTATATTGGTCACAATTTGCTTTAATGGTTGCTGTTAATTCATCTTCGGTAGTCAAATTATAACAGTAAACCTCAAATTTTTTGCGGTTATGATGTTGGAAAATATCTTTAATTAAAACTCCCACTGCATGGTTACGAAAGTCTGGGGAAACATAACCCAGGCGGAGTTTATTTTTATTTCCCTTTTTTCCTAAGGGTGGGAATTTTTCTCTTGCCAAAAGTGGGTTAAATCCTCTCTTTGCCCTCCCCTTCTTCTCCTCTTTCAAAGGGGGAGAAGAAGGGGAGAGATAAAGAGGTTTTTTCCCTTGAATACCCGCTATTTTTTCCTCAACTTTGGCTGCATAATGGCTGGCTACTGCTTTGTGTAAAGCTGGCTCAATGTTAAAGTAATTGAGGGTTAAAGGCAAAAGCTCTTCTGAGTTATTTTCCTGGAGATGTTTTTGGGTGCGTAAAATCAATTCTCTTTCTAAGTCATTATGGTTTTCCCAATGACATATTTGGCGCAGTAATTCACAGAAACGATAAAAAGTAGTTGTGTTTTCAGGGTTAATTTTTAGCGCCTGTTGATAGAGTTTTGCTGCTGCTAAAAAATCACCTTCTTCTGTTAGCAAAAGGCTTAAATTTCCCAAAGCAAAATCATTATCTGGTTGCGCTTGTAAAACGCGCTGATAACATTGTTTTGCTAGTTTACTCGCCCCGCGCATTTGCCAAGCTGCCCCTAAATTAAGACAAGCTGGAGTAAAATTTGGTTGGAGTTTGAGGGCAGTTAGATAAGCTTTAATTGCCTCTTCAATTTTCTCTCTTCGTTTGAGTAAATTTCCTATCTCAAAATTCACTTCTGGGTTATTGGGTTGGAGTTGGAGGAGTTGTTGATAACATTGCTCGGCTTTGGGAAAGTCTTTTTCATTTATAAATAGTTTGCCTAAATTGAGATAAGGGAGGGGAAAGTCAGGTTTGAGTTTGATAGCAATTTGATAAGCTTGAATTGCTGTTTTTAGCTCTCCCATTTGTTGTAAAACTACCCCGAGGTTGGCATAAGCTGGAGCGCTTTCTGGCTTGAGTTGAATTATTTTTTCAAAACAAGTTTTGGCGTTTTGATATTGTTTCTCTGCGGTGTAGAGTTTCCCCAACTGGTTATAAGCGGGGAGAAAGTCTGGTACTGCAGTTAGAAGTTTTTGGTATTGGGCGATCGCCTCTTCTACCTTTCCTGACTCTTCGAGCAGTTTTGCTTGGTTGAAAAGATTATTTTCAGTCTGGTTGGGGCGAGTTTTCAGATGGGGGTTATTCTCAGAAACGTTTGGGTTGGGGCGGGTTTTCAGATGGGGGTTATGCTCAGGTGAAGAGGTTATTTCTAAACCCGCCCCTACAGTCGCCCCCATATTTGCGTCATCTTCTTTCACCAGAGGTAGGGTTAAATTTCCTGGAAAATTAACCAGCCTTTGAATTTCATCGGTTTTAAAACCTAACGCCATTGGCTGTTTTACGCTAGGTAACACCATTACGTCAAATAATTCTGTGACTACTCCTTCAAACTCTAACCAGTGGGCTACTTGCCCGTTATTCAAGTTGATTACCATTACGCCACATTTGGCAGTTGCATCTTTTTTTGCCAACATTTCATCGAGAGCTAACCCATTAAAACTCCTATCTCTGGGTTTTGACATTCCCACAATGGCGAAATTTTGCCAAAATGCTAACCCTCTGACAAAACCTGGGCAAAAAGCTACAGGTTGAAATTTCTGCGCTTCTAAATAACCCAACTCTCCACTACCAGAGTTTAATACCCAGAGTTTGCCTTGATAATATCTGGGAGAATGGGGCATAGATAACCCAGTCGCGATAATTTCATTACTTTCTACATCTATTACTACGCCGCCATCGAGTCTTCTTCCTCGCCATGCTGCTGCCACATCTGACCTACTACAAGCGGTGACATATTTGGGTTTTCCTTCTACGAGCGCTAACCCATTGAGATGACACCTATCTTCTGGGGTAAGCTGAGAAATAAAGCTGGGTTTCCAAATTGGCTCAAAACTAAAACCTGATTTCAGTTTGGCTAAACAGGAGTATTTGGTGTTAACAAAGATTAAATCCCCATTGTTATCTAAAACTAAATCATGGGTGTTTAAATCGGCGGTTGTATAACCAATTGTTGGCACATAAAGAGCATCGTAGGAGTCTTGATGGAGTTGCCCTGAAGTTAACATATTATCAAAGCGCCAAATTTGATAACGGGTAGCCAGGTAGAGGCTGTTTTCTTGTTTATATAACCCCATCGCTCTCTCAAAAAAGCGCTCAAAACCTGAAAGTGTGCCGTCTGGTTTTCGCCCTATCAAAAATATCCTATTAGTTTGGTATGTGGAGATGGCAAAACTAATATTATGCTCTTCTAGCCAGGATAGCCAATATTCTGAACAAATTAATTCTAAGGGAGGTGGCGTTGTCATGAGTTTATCGCTTTAATTAAGTTGTTTGCTCTTGATAAGAATAAGTTGATTTTTTAGTTTACTTGATAATAATAAGTTTAATAAAATTAAAACAGGCGAGATCGCCTTTTATTTTCCTTTTTTCCCATTATCATTTTCCTTGTTGCTCTTTTACACAAGTTTTTTGAAGCACTTTCCCTGACAAGGGCTTCAGCCTGGGGTGTTGATTATTTATCAAATTACAAATTTTCAAATCAGACAATTTTTCTTTGTAGCAATGCCCACCCTACTTCTGACAAGTTTTTTGAAATATATTTGCTTGACAAGGGCTCATTTCCTCAAAGGGTATCACTTTTTTGTAGTTTAAAATTTTGTTATTTTTAGTTTTTCATCTGAGAATATTAGCATGACTGTTCCCAGTTCCTTTAATATTATCACTTTCTGTCTGGGTTAGGTTTTCTACTACTTCAGGTAAAGTTGTGTCAGTTGTTACTTCTAGGGTGTCAGTAATGGTGATAAGTGTTTCATTATCACCCAACTCTGTACCAGTGTTTTTCTCAAATGAGTTTGTTTCGTCTGATTCAGGAGTATTGTCATTTGTTAGGGGTATGGTTATTGCTTTCGTTTTTTTACTTTTTTTACTTTCATCAATCATATATTTTTTTTCGGGTTTTTTCAAGGGGGTGATGATATTTTTTTTTTTAATTTTTATGAATATTTTGGGTTTTTTATCAAATAGCAGTAAGACGTTAAACAAGTAATAATCTTTATTTAAATACCTATGGTTGGTATGTTTTTTATTCTTTTTTCAATACAGAGCCAAGTGTATCAAATAATTCTTTTTTCGCATTTTCATTTTTAATAGCTCAAAGTAGTGTGCAGTAAACTAATTAAGCAAATATTTGATTTTTTGTTGTATTTTAAAATTAAGTAGTGATAAAAAAACGCGGCGTTGCTGAATTGAAGAATGACACAGGTTAGAAGGGAGAAAGGAGAAGAGAGAAAGGTGAAGAAAAGCTCTTTAGGGAAGGAATAAATGGTTAACGCTTAATAAGTAGTTTATTGAAAAACTGTAATTCAGGACTCAATTCAGTAAGGCGCAGAAAATTTAGTTAACTAAAGGGAGTCGACTAGCTATAAACAGATTAAGATTTAACTTAGAATTAAAAAAAATTGAATCTCTGCTTGTTGTATTGAAATTCAAGTTGGAGAATATGAAAAGAGATCTTGTTAAATATGGACTGGACTACTCCACTAAAAAGACAACAAATTGATTTTATCGCTAGATTGCGTCAGGGCAGTATATTTCATTGTGAACAAGAAGGGTATCATAGTGAATTAACGATTATTTCGGGAAATGAATTAAAAAAACTGTACTCTTTGACTTGGGATATAGGAAACAAAGATGAGCAAAAGTCTAATAACAATGAGATATTTGTGGACATAATGAAAACCCTTTTAGCAAGGGAAGCAATAAAAGTTCGTTTGGGTGACTTGATAACAGAAATAGAAGTTGAAAGCAGTATTAGGGGAAATAGCCATCAAGAGTTTACTGTAACTGCTTACCCAGAGGTGGGTATTCAAGTAAAAGCAGGTTATGGCGAGTTGGATACGGTGCAATGGTGGATGACTCAAGAGGAGGTGGAGCAAAATGTTGTGCTGGTGTGTGTTTGGCTGAGTGAAGAGATACATGAGTCTCAAGATGAATATAACTTAATTTTAGCTGGTTTTCTGCCCACAACGATGATGGATGTGCGTTATGGAGTGGTTTCTTTTGGTATATATGAATTGTTATATGCAGGAGGGTTGAGTAGTTATTTAGAAAACTTTACTGACTATATCAGTATGGGGAATAAGTACTTACAAAAAGAAGAATATCAAAAAGCGATCGCCTTTTATAATAAAGGATTAAAAATTACTCCTCATAATGTTGATGGTTATTTTAATAGAGGTTTCGCTTGTTATAAATTAGGAGATTATTTAGGAGCAATTGAAGATTATAGTTTTGCCATAGAGATCTGCCCTAGTGATGCAAATATTTATTTAAATCGGGGGAATGCGAGAAAAAAAATAGGAGATAATCAGGGAGCAATAGAAGATTATACAACAGCAATTAAAATTCAACCTAGACATCTGAAAGCGTATAATAATAGGGGAAATGCGAGGCAAGAAATGGGAGATAATTTAGGGGCGATCGCCGATTTTACCGAAGTGCTGAAAATTGATCCTCAAGATGCTAAAGTTTATAATAATAGGGGAAAAGCAAGGAAAGAAATAGGAGATAATTTAGGGGCGATGGAAGATTTAACTCAAGGGATTAAAATTAATTCTCAGTATGCCTTAGCTTACTATAATCGAGGAAAAGCTTTTGCAGAAATTGGAGATTATGAAAAAGCGATGACTGATTTTCAAGTAGCGGTAGAAATTAATCCATCAGAAGCTGATTTTTATCTAGAGAGAGGGAAGATTTTTGAGATAATGGGAGAGCACCAAGAAGCGCTTGATGATTATGAAAAAGCAACTAATATCTATCACAAACAAGGTAACTTAGAAGGTTATCAACAAGCAAGGGAAAGAATTTCTGAGTTAAATACGCAAATTGAGTAATTAATGATTTTGAATTTGGTATTTATACTTAAGTTTTAAGGGATTTTTATTATTAACTATTTTGAGAAAAATTAAGTTGAATAACTATCAATTATATTAGTTAGATTGTTAGGTAAAAATTATTAAAAATAATAATAAAGACTCTTGAAAATAAGAAAAAAACCGAGCTGGTGTGATATATTGGTTAATTAGTATCCAGAAGAAGGATTGAAAAATCAAAAAAAGTTCGTACAAAAAGATTGTAAGTAAAATATGGATTGGAAAATATTACTAAAGGGGCTTCAATATGATTTCATTGCCAGAATGAAATCAGGGAATATATTTTATTGTGAAAAAGAAGGATATCATAGTGAATTAACAGTGATATCGGGTAAAAAATTACAAGAGATCCAGAAAATTTGCTGGGAAAGGGCGGAAAAATATCAAGAAAGCTCTCCAGTAAATCATATGGTAAGAGAAAATATGAATAAAAAACTAGGGGAAGAAGTATTAAAAGCTCGTTTAACTGATTTGATAAGTAAACCCAAAAAAGTAATTAAAAATAATTTAATGGTAGATTTTGCGTTAAGTTATAACCAAAATTTGGGGATAAATGTAAAAACTGGTTATGGGGAGATAGAAACAATAGAATGGGAAGTAACCAAAGAAGAAGTAGAACAAAATGTGGTAATTGTTTTTGTGAAAACTCAAGAGGAAGTAAGTGTTACCCAAGATGAATATAATTTAATATTAGCAGGGTTTATGCCAACAGTAATGATAGAAATGTATCAAGAAAAAACTAAGTTAAAACTAAAACAATTGTTATATGGAGGAGGGTTGCGGAGTTATTTAGAAAATATAAACCAAGTTAAGTATGATAATATAAGTTTAGCAAAAGAATGTTATGAACAAGAAGATTATAAGGCAACAATAGCCTATTGTAATGAAGAATTGAATCAGGGGCTAGAAAATGGAGCAGAAGCATATTATACAAGAGGGTTAGCTCGTTATAAAATGGGAGATAAACAAGGGGCGATAGAAGATTATACAGAGGCGATTAAACTAAATAAAAACTTGGTATTAGCTTATACAAATAGGGGAAATTGCCTTTATAAAATAGGAAAAAAACAGGAAGCAATATCAGATTATACCCAAGCAATAAAATTAAATCCAAACTACCCAGATGCTTATTATAATAGGGGAGTAGTGTATTCAGATATAGGAGATAAAAAAAATGCAATAGCAGATTATAGTAAAGCAGTAGCGTTAAATCCAAACTATACAGACGCATACTATAATAGGGCGGTAGTAAAAGCGAGTATGGGAGATAAACAGGGAGCGATCGCAGATTATACAGAAGCAATTAGAATAACTCCAAACTTAGCAAAAGCATATAACCATAGAGGGTTAGCGCGTTTAGAAATAGGAAATAAACAAGGGGCGATCGCAGATTATACAGAAGCGATCAGGATAAATCCCAAATATGTAGCAGCTTATTATAACAGAGGAGTTGCGCGAAAAGAGACAGGAGAGCAACAAGGAGTAATAGAAGATTATAATGCAGTAATCAAGATTAATCCCAGAGATGCAAAAGCATATAACAATAGAGGGTTAGCACGTTTTGAAATAGGAGATAAACAGGGAGCAATAGTAGATTATGATGCAGCAATAGAAATTAACCCTAACTATGCCAAAGCTTACTATAACAGAGGGAATGCCAAAGCGAAAATGGGAGATAAACAAGGGGCAATAGCAGATTATATAGAAGCAGTAAGAATTAATCCTCATCTTGCTCCAGCTTATTATAACAAAAGTATGGCTCGTTTAGATATAGGAGATAAATATGGAGCAATTTCCGATTTACAAAAAGCAGCTATTTTGTATGAAAAACAAGGAAACATACAATGGTTTCAAAAGGCAAAAGAGAAAATATCAGAATTAGAAGGGGAAAAATAAATTATATTAAAGTGATTTTTGGGTAGATGTTATCTTAAATTCTGTAAAAAGTTAAAACTGCTGTAAGAAAAGTAAGAGTATTAGTAAGGTAAAAATGGACTGGAAAACGCCACTGAGAAACCTCCAAGCTGACTTTGTTCAAAGATTAAAAGCAGGTCAGTTGTTATATTGTGAAATAGAAGGGAATCATAGTGAATTAACTATAATTTCAGGGGAAAAGTTAAAAGAATTGCAGAAAATTTGCCTAAATTTGGTACAAAAATATAAATGGGCACCAAAAGAACAGGTATTTATTACAAAATTGAAGTCAATATTAGGGGAAGAAGTAATAAAAGAACGTTTAAGTAATTTTGTGACACCAATAGTAGATGATGAAAATAGAGATTTAAAGATAGATTTTACAGTGACAAATGACCCAAGTGTGGGAATAAAAGTAAAAGTAATTCAAGGGGATATAGAGACAGTAAGATGGTGGATAAGTAAAGATGAGACAGAGAAAAATAAAGTTTTAGTGTGTGTTTGGAGTCAAGAAGAAGTAAATGAGACACAAGATGAATGTAGATTAATATTAGCTGGATTTATGCCAACAAAGATGATAAATGTAAGTCAGGGAACAATATCTTTTGGCATAGATGAATTACTGTATGGAGGAGGGTTAAAAGGATATTTAGAAAGTGCAATAAGTAAATATCCAGATTATATAAATATAGCAAAAGAAGATTTTGAAAAAGGAGATTATCAGGGAGCGATCGCCAATTATGATCAAGCTTTAAAATTAAATAAAAATGATGGAAAAATATTTCTTCGTCGAGGAATTGCACGTCATTATATAGGAGATAATCAAGGAGCAGTAGAAGATTATACAGAAGCAATAGGTATAAATTTAAACGATGCTTATGCTTATTATAATAGAGGAATTGCCAAATCAGAACTAGGAGATAAACAAGGAGCAATAGCAGATTATACGAAAGCAATTAATATCAATCCTAATGATAATTATATATATTATAGTAGAGGGAAAACGCGTTCAGAAATAGGAGATTATCAAGGAGCAATAGAAGATTATACACAAGCAATTAATATTAATCCTAACGATGCTTACGCTTATTATCAGCGGGGAAAAGTACGTTCAGAAATGGGAGATAAACAAAGAGCAATAGCAGATTATAACGAAGCAATTAATATTAATCCAATAGCAACTCAAATAGAAGAGATAAAACCAGTAAAAATCAAAAAGTTCCATTTTGAAACAATATTAGTAAATGCAAAAGGGATACAAAATCAACGTCGTTTTTGTGATGGTGAATTTTTTGAAGAAAAAATAGAAAAAGGGATTATTTTAGAAATGGTATCTATATCAGGGGGTAGGTTTTTGATGGGTTCCCCCGATAATGAAGCAGATAGAAGTGATAAAGAAAGTCCACAACATCAAGTAGAAATTAAACCATTTTTTATGGGGAAATATCCAGTAACTCAAATACAATGGCGATCTGTAGCCGCTTTACCCCAAGTAAACTGTAGTCTTAGTGAAAAACCATCAGAATTTATAGGTGATAATTTGCCAGTGGAGAGTATTTCTTGGTTTGAAGCAGTAGAATTTTGCGATCGCCTTTCTCAAAAAACAGGGCGCTTTTATCGCCTCCCCAGCGAAGCCGAATGGGAATATGCTTGTAGAGCTGCAAGTACACTATATCCCTTTTATTTTGGGAAAACCATCACTACTGAGCTAGTGAATTATGATGGGAAATACACTTATGCTTATGCTCCAAAAGGTCAATATCGTGGGAAAACAACTCCTGTAGCTAAATTTCCCCCCAATGCTTTTGGTTTACATGATATGCACGGGAATGTGTGGGAATGGTGTACAGATCACTGGCATAATAACTATCAAGGCGCTCCTACAGATGGCAGTGCGTGGCTGAATAATACAAATGATGAGGTTCAATTTCGGGTACGTCGAGGTGGCTCTTGGTACAATAATCCCTCAAACTGTCGTTCTGCCTGTCGTAATGCTTGTGAGGAAAATGAACGCTACTACTATATTGGTTTTCGGGTAGTTACCATAGAGCCTGGAAATTCTTAAACACTTGATCAATTAATAACATTATTGGTGAAATAAATTGAGGCTTAATCAAAATCAAGTTGTTGTAAATATAGCAACCATTAAAAACAGGAAATAAATAAACAGTTAAATATAGGTACAAGCAAATAATTAAGGTTAAAATTGTCAAAAAAACAAGTAAAGTAAAGCAGAAAAAACAAAAGCAGTGGCAGAATAAAGAAAAACCAAATATAATAAGAGTTAAAATAAGTAAAAAAGACAGGAAAAAAAATGAAAATCACCAAATCTATTGCAGCAGCGTTAGTAATAACATTAGCAACAGGATTTAGTTCAAGTTATGTAGGGTTGGCAAGTGAAAATACAAAAGTAAAAACCAGTAACCAAGAATCAACCTTAATTAGTTTAAACACAAGCAGCGAAGAGATCAAACATTTGCCTGGTGGAAATGACTCAGAGCTACCCTATATAATTAGTCCCAGATATACATTATTACTCAATGAGCAGCCAAATATAAGTTGGAATCCAGTGGCAGGAGCAACTCTTTATTTAGTAAGAATAGAAGGGCCAGGAGTAGAATGGCTTGCAGAAACCAGCGAAACTCAGATAGTATATTCTGGGGAACAACCTTTAGAAGCAGGAGTAGCTTATAAAGTAACGGTAGAAGCAGATACAGGAACTTCCTCCATAGATGATGCAGGGGCAAAATTAGGCTTCAGGGTGGTAGAAACAGAAAAAGCTCAGAGCATCCAACAACAGGCAGAAGAAATAGCTAAATCATCTTTATCAGCAGAAGAAAAGGCGATCGCCACAGCTCAACTTTACAGCGAGTATATGTTCAAAGCAGAGGCGATCGCAACTTTGGAAACATTGGTGAACCAGGGAAATCAAACAGGAGCAGTATATAAGATGCTAGGGGATTTATATGCAGAAACAGGCTTAAATCTCCTAGCTGAAGCAAGCTACAACCAAGCAATAGAATTAGCATCAGTTAAGCAAGAACAAATGGTATTAACAGAAGCACAAGCAGGGTTAGCTGGGGTAAACCTCATGTTAGGAAACGAAGAGGAAGCCCAGGAAATGCAAAAGCTAGCACAAGCAGGATACCAAGAAATGGGAGAGCAAGAAAAGGCGAAGCAATTAGAAGAAAGGCTGACAATGTTACAAACTGGTGTAGCAGAAGATAATGTTTTAATAGGTATGCGTGGAGGGCCAACTCAGAAAGAGGAAGCAGATATAATCGCGCCAGATATGTTCGATGGAACCTCAGAAAGTTCTGACGAGCCTAGTATTGAGAGTCCAGAGTATGAAGGCTTTGGTAGTTAAGGTTATACCTCAGTAAAGCATGGATCAGCTCACCTTTTATCTTGAGGTACTCAGCCAGAAAGTTCTCAAAGATGGTGGTTTCTCAAGTAAGCATGGCGGTGACTATCGAGCAGATGTCACAGCCTGGTCTATCTTAGCTCTTACCGCAGCAGATGTTAATTCCGATATTGTTGAAAGCGCCCGAAGAAGTCTTGTTAATAACCAGCTAGACGACGGGCGCCTTTCTATTCACCGCGAGTATCCCGAAGTATTTTGGCCAACTCCTTTAGCAATTATGGCTTGGCAAGGTGCTACTGAATATCGCCAACCCCAATTACGTGCTGTTCGCTTCCTTCTGAAAACCACAGGTATTCATTGGGAGAAAAAGCAAGACTTCCCAGAAGGACATAATACTATGATTCCAGGTTGGTCTTGGGTAGAAAATAGCCATTCCTGGGTAGAACCAACAGCCCTGAGTTTGCTAGCACTTCAAGTTACAGGATTTGGACAAGGGAAAAGAGCCCAAGAAGCAACAAAAATGCTGATGGATAGGATGTTACCCCAGGGAGGTTGGAACTACGGTAATACCTTCGTTTTTGAAAAGCAACTGCATCCAGATCCTGAAAGTACTGGAGTAGCTCTCAACGCCCTTGCAGGTCGTGTTACTTCCGAATCAGTGCAAGGGAGTCTAGATTATTTGAAAACTCAAGTAGAACAAATTCGTAGTCCTCTCTCCCTGGGTTGGGGAATACTGGGGTTAGGAGCTTGGAACCTTCGCCCAGCAAAAGCTCAAGAGTGGATTTTGGAGAGTTTACAAAGACAAAAACAGTGGGGAGAATACGATAGTGTTCAGTTAGCTCTGTTGCTAGTAGCATTTCAAGTAAAAGGGGGAATTACTAGCTTATGGGATAGAAAAATATGACTTACAGAAAAAAGAACTGGACAAGGCGAGGTTTTTTGGTTTTTTTGGGAGCAGGTATGAGTTTAGGAGCATCTGAGTTACGCAGCTATGCAACCAATAAATCACCCAAAAAAATATCACAAACAGAGACATTTATTGCCAAAATTGACAGTTATAACCAAGATATAGCGGGCGCAATTCTTGCAGGTTTCCAAGAATTAGGAGTAAAGAAAGATGAAATTCAAGGAAAAAGAATACTGCTGAAACCCAACTTAGTCGAGACCCAAATAGGAGCAGAGCATATTAACACCCATCCCCTAGTTATTCGTGGAGCAATAGAAGCATTTCTCCATTTAGGTGCAGCCCAGGTGTTAGTAGGAGAAGCACCAGGACATCGAAGAGACACACTACTGGTACTAGAAGAGTCGGGACTGGGTGAAATATTGCTTGAAGATAGAATTAAGTTTGTAGATTTGAACTACGACGATTTTTATACAGTTGCCAATGGGGGAGGTTATGCTAAACGGTTGCCCAAATTGACATTTCCAGCTACCCTAAAACAAGTGGATTGGATTGTATCTATGCCCAAACTAAAAACCCATCATTGGACAGGTGTGACTCTTTCCATGAAAAATCTTTTTGGAGTTATGCCAGGGATAGTCTATGGTTGGCCAAAAAACCCCTTACACTGGGCAGGAATAGAAAACAGTATTTTAGATATTAATGCCACCATTAAGCCAAATTTTGCCATAGTTGATGGAATTATTGGGATGGAAGGTGATGGCCCAATTATGGGAACCCCGCGTCCTGTAGGGGCGATCGCCATGGGACGGAACCTACTTGCAGTCGATGCCACTTGTAGTAGAATAATGGGCATTAACCCTGAAAAAATAGGTTATTTAGCGACTGCAGATGGCTTTTTAGGTTTAATTCAGGAAAAGCAAATCAAGCAACGAGGGGAAACGATTGCCTCAGTAAAAAAAGACTTTTTCTTGTTAGAAAATATCCCAGCATTCCAAAAGCTTCAAAATTAAAAGGAAAAAGCAATGAAAAGAAAATGGTTGAGATTTTTAGTAATTATAGTAACAGTTATAAGCTCAAAAACAGCTTCTGCACAAATCCAACCAGATAGTAGTTTAGGTTCAGAAAAATCAACAATAACACCTAATCAACTTATCAATGGAATTGTGAGCGAGCAAATTGAAGGAGGAGCAACAAGAGGAGCAAATCTTTTTCATAGTTTTGAGGAATTTAATGTAAAAGAAGGACAAGGTGCTTATTTTGTTAACCCTGGTGGAATAGAAAATATTTTAACAAGAATAACAGGTAATAATGCTTCTCAAATTCTCGGAGTTTTAGGAGTATTAGGTAACGCTAATTTATTTTTTATTAATCCCAACGGAATAATTTTTGGACCAAATGCAAGCTTAGATTTAAGCGGTTCATTTGTGGGAAGTACAGCAAATAGTATTAAATTTGCTGATGGAGTAGAATTTAGTGCAAGCAATCCACAAGCACCACCATTATTAACAATTAATATTCCCATTGGTTTGCAATATGGAACTAATCCAGAAGCTATTATCAATCAATCTACAGTAAAAAATAATAGCGGTGAAACTGTTGGTTTAGAAGTAAAACCAGGAAAAACTTTAGCATTGGTGGGGGGTAATGTTTTCTTAGAAGGAGGCAACTTAACAGCTAATGGAGGAAGAATTGAGTTAGGAAGTGTCTCAGGTTTAGTAACAATTACTCCAATAAATCAAGGTTGGGAATTTGAATATAAAGGTAGCGATAATTTTGGAGAAATTAAACTGAGTGGAGAAGCTAAAGTTAATAGTAGCGGGGAAAGTGGTGGATCAATTCAAGTACAAGGAAGTCAAATTATTTTAACAGATGGCTCACAAATAAGAGCAAATACTTTAGGGGGAAAACCAGGGGGTAGTTTGCAAGTAACTGCATCGGAGTTTGTGGAAATAACAGGTATGGCAACCAATGGTCAACGTAGTGGCTTATTTGCGGAAACTCAAGGTATAGGAAACGCAGGTAATTTAAACATCAACACAGGGAAATTAATAATTAGGGATGGAGCACAAATATCAAGTTCTACCAATGGTGATGGGCGGGGAGGAAACATTACTATTAGAGCTTCTGAGTCTGTAGAGTTATTAGGAAAAGATACAGATAATGACGAATCAGAAGGGTTTTCAACTGGATTATTTAGTGAGAGTCAGGGCAATGGAGATGGGGGAAATGTAACTATTGAAACTGGCAGTTTGATAATAGAAAGTAAGGCAAGGATATCAACTAATACTTTTAAGAATAATGGAGAGGGGGGAGATATTAATATTAATGCTTCTGAATCAGTAGAAATGAAAGGAACTGTCACAAATAATGGGAGTTTTTTTACAGGTTTGGTAGCCAATACGGAAGGTGTTAAGAATGCAGGAAATATAACGATTCAAACAAGGCAGTTGATGGCTTTCGATGGAGCGGAAATAATATCTTTTAGTTTTGGTTCTGGAAATGCAGGCAAATTGACAGTAAACGCCTCAGAGTCTGTAGAATTTAGTGGCGCAACAAAAGCGGGTGTAATTGTTAACAGTTTCCTTGCTAGTGCAACTTTTGGAGCAGGGAATGCTGGAGATGTGATAATTAACACGGGAAAGTTAATTCTCCTTGATGGAGGACAGATAGGGTCAGGTACTTTTGGGGCAGGAAATTCTGGAAATGTGGTAATAAATGCAAAAGACTTTGTAGATTTAATTGGACAAGAACCAATAGACAAGATTTATCCCAGTGGCTTGTTTGCTCAGGCAGATTTTGGTGCAACGGGTAATGGTGGTAATTTAACCCTGACAACTGGGCGGCTCACTATCAGAGATGGGGCAAGAATATCAGCGGGTACTCTCGGAGGTAGCACAGGAGCAGGGGGAAACTTGACTGTAATCGCAAGGGATTCGATAGAGTTGAGTGGGAAAAACACTTACTTCATCCCAACCACAGGAAAATTTGAAGTACTCGGCAGTTCTTTGTTTAGTCAAAGTGACGGTGCAGGAAATGCAGGAACTTTGCGAGTAGAAACAGGAGAGTTGATAGTCACTGATGGAGCAGAAGTAACAGTAAGCGCAGAAGGTTCAGGGACTGCAGGAAACCTAGAAATTTTAGCTCGCTCCATTTTACTTGACAATCAAGGTTTAATTAAAGCAGAAACAGCAGCGGGTTCAGGAGGGAATATTACTCTGCAACTGCAAAACTTATTGGAATTACGTCACCACAGCCAAATAACTGCCACAGCAGGAAGAGAAAGCGGGACTGGGGATGGAGGAAACATTAATATTGAGAGTAGTTTTATCTTTGCTCTACCTTCAGAAAATAGCGATATTACAGCAAATGCTTTTCAGGGTAGAGGAGGTAACATCAATATTAATGCTTTGGGGGTTTTTGGCATGGAGTTTCGCCCAAGTCAAACCCCATTGAGTGATATTACCGCAAGTTCTGAATTTGGACAATCGGGAGAAGTAGCGATCGCCAATCCAGAAATTACTCCTAGTCCAGGGGCGTTAGCATTAGACACAGATATTATTGATGCTGCACAAATCATATCCCAGAGTCTATGTAACCAGCAAGAGGGTAATAATTTCGTCATTACTGGTAGGGGTGGCTTACCATCTAACCCAGGAGAAAAAATTAGTACCAGGGTAATTTTAATAGAGTTAGGTTCTGCTGGAAAAATAGAAGAAATAGCGGAAGGGATTAATAAATACATAGTTGAGGCAGATGGTTGGGAAATAGATCCTCAGGGAAATGTGGTATTAACTACTCCTAAGAAGGGAAGGACTTTAGTAAAAGAAGGTCTTCAAGCGTATGAAGCTGAAGAATACTCGATTGCAGCTACCCTCTGGCAACAAGCAGCTGAGTTTTTTGCCGCTACTGGGGATAGGTTGAATTATGCCATGACTTTGAGTGATTTAGCAGCAGCTTATCAAGAATTGGGCAACTGGGAACAAGCCATAACAGCAATTAATACCAGCTTAGAACAATTAAACTTAGCTTCACCCTCTCCCCAACAGAAGCGCTTTTTAGCTAATGCTCTCAACACTCGTGGTAGCTTGGAATTGCTTTTGGGGCGTACAGAAACAGCAGCTGCTACTTGGTTAGAAGCAAGTAATTTGTCTGCTCAAGCAGGGGATAAAGCTGGAGTAATTCGCAGTTCAGCCAACTATTCACAAGCTTTATTAGGTTTGGGGTTAAATCTTCAAGCAGTTAAGGTTTTGGAAGATTTGCAGGGGAGAATCGTTCAAGGGACGGACAGCGAGAGAAGTCGAACTGTTACTAAAGAACAAATTTCAGTAATACGGAGTTTGGGCGATGCCTTGCGTCTAGTGGGGAATGTAGAAAAATCTCAGGAAGTTTTACAGGAAAGTTTGACAATAGCCACTGAGTTACAATCCCCAAAAGATATCGGTGCAGTTTTACTCAGTTTAGGAAATACAGCCTGGGCAGCAGGAGATACAAAAACAGCACTTGACTACTATCAACAAGCAACTTCCACCCAGAGTAAAAAAATCAAACTAGAAGCCCAACTAAACCAATTTAATTTATTAGTCTCCCAAAAACGGTTACTTGCTGCGAAGAATTTAGCGTCACAACTTCAGAAACAGATAAATCAAATACCCATGAGTCGCGTATCAGTCTATGCAAAAATAAACTTTGCTCAAAGTTTGAATCAGTTAGATGTACCGCCAGAAGAAATTGCCAAAGAATTGGAACTGGCGCTACAACAGGCAAAGAGTATAGGAGATAAGCGAGGGGAAGCTTACGCATTAGGTTATCTTGGTTCTCACTATGAAAATAACCAGCTTTGGGAAACAGCCCGCCAACTAACTGAGGAAGCTTTATTATTGAGTCAGGAAATTAAAGCACCAGATATAGCTTACCGCTGGCAATGGCAATTGGGACGCATTCTTAAAACTCAGGGGGATATTCAAGGGGCGATCGCCGCTTATACCGATGCTTTCAAAATCCTTAAATCTTTACGAGCTGATTTAGTTGCAACCAACCGAGAACTTCAATTTTCTTTCAGAGATACCGTAGCACCAGTTTACCGAGAATTAGTCGGGTTACTCCTCCTTTCACCAACCCAGGAACAACAAAATTTGGTCAAAGCTCGTGAGATTATGGAAGAACTACGATTAGCAGAACTGGACAACTTCTTTCAAGATGCCTGTTCCACTGCCAAACCAGTAGAAATCGATCAAATTGACCAAAAAGCAGCAATCATATATCCCATAGTTTTACCAGACCGTTTAGAAGTGATAGTGTCTCTACCAGGAAAACCGCTGCAACACTACTCCACTCCTGTGACCCAAAATCAAGTTGAAATCACCCTTGAGCGGTTACAGCAAAACTTATTTGGCGACCCAGTAACTCGCCTAAGCTTACCAGATGAATATTTAGCCGATGCCCAAACAGTTTATAACTGGTTAATCCGTCCAATGGAGAGCCAGTTGGCAGGCTCTGAAGTGGAAACTCTAGTATTTGTACCAGATGGAGGTTTTGGGAATATTCCGATGGCAGTACTCCATGATGGGGAAAAACACCTGATTGAAAAGTATGCTGTGGCGCTAACTCCAGGATTACAATTACTTGACCCCCAACCATTAACAAACAGAGAGTTAAATGCTCTTACTGGGGGATTAACTAAAGCAACACAAGGTTTTCCGCCACTACCCAACGTGGAACTTGAAATCAATGCAATTCAAGAAGAGATTCCCAGTCATGTACTGATGAATCAGGAATTTACCAGCGCTGCGGTAGCAAAAGACATAGCAGCTTCTCCTCACCCTATTATTCATTTGGCAACCCACGGGCAGTTTAGTAGTAAAGCAGAAGATACATTTATTCTTACCTGGGACAATCGCATTAATGCCTTAGAGTTAAATGAATTATTGCGCAGGGAAAGCGAAAAAGAAACCGTAGAGTTATTAGTATTGAGTGCGTGTCAAACTGCCACAGGAGATAATAGAGCTGCTTTGGGGCTAGCTGGAGTAGCAGTTAGAGCAGGAGCTAGGAGTACACTAGCAACTTTGTGGTTTGTGGATGACGAAGCAACTTCAATTGCCATGAGTGTATTTTATCGGGAATTAGGCAAAGCTGACCTAACAAAAGCAGAAGCTTTGCGACGCGCTCAAGTGTCACTTTTACAAAACCCCCAATTTCAACATCCCTTTTTCTGGTCTCCCTTTGTTTTAGTTGGTAATTGGCTATAGAGTTAGTCATTGGTAACAGTTATCAACTCATTTCTTCATGCTTATCTCAAAAATAACCCTCTTGGGGAAAATTACCTGTTTTCAATCCCCAAAAAATTCCTCTTACCCCTTGACAAATTTTTCTGGATGAGTTAGAATAGAGGTAACGTTAAAAGTTCAGCGGGATTAATAACCACACTTCGGTTACACAATCCAAAGCACAACTCTAGTACCGCGAAGAACTTGGCGTATGCCAAGTTTCTTCAAGGGAAAATCCAAAAGTGCTACATTAAAATTCACAATCTTCTCCTGAAACCTGGTTTCTCCAGGTTTCTTTTGGTTTTTTTCACAGAAAACGTGAAGTGAAAATGCTGTGACGCTTGCTATATCTAGATTTGTTGTGTGTATTCATTTAACCACCTTATTGGTAATTAGTCATTTGTAGGGGCGGGGCTGTTTCATTTAAAATGTTCAAAATTGTTAAAACCCTTGTACAATAAGGTTTTAAGGGGTTAATTGCTGTCAATTAATCAAAAATTTTTTAATCATAACCGTATCGCAACGGGTTGAAACCCGTTGCTACATAGACGAAACCCGCCTGCGCGGGTTGGTTGGTCTGTGTGTGTCAATTTTAATATTGGTTAGTTACAGAAAACTTTTGTTAATTTAGAAAATGCAATTTCTGAATGTAAAATGAAACAGCCCTGCCCGCGCAGACGGGTTTCTTCTATGCGGTGCGTCTACCGAGGACGAAGGGTAGCCATAGGTTTTAACCTATGGCGGTGTGTGTATTCACATCATGAACCTAACCCGCGCAGGCGGGTTTCTTCTATGTAGCCATAGGTTTTAACCTATGGCGGTGTGTGTATTCACATCATGAACCTAACCCGCGCAGGCGGGTTTCTTCTATGTAGCCATAGGTTTTAACCTATGGCGGTGTGTGTATTCACATCATGAACCTAACCCGCGCAGGCGGGTTTCTTCTATGTAGCCATAGGTTTTAACCTATGGCGGTGTGTGTATTCACATCATGAACCTAACCCGCGCAGGCGGGTTAGGTAGTGGTTTCCAGTAGATTATTGCTAAAAAATCTCAATATCACTGGCGGTTAGAGTGGGCGATCCTGTAATGGTAGCTAGTTGAACTTGTGCAGCACTTCCTGAACCATCAGCATCAAAGAAGAGTTGTCCGCTGTTATAAATAAAGTAATCGTTATTATCCAGCGCTTGACTCCCCAGTACAAACTGCTCATCTGGTAAGACTCCTACTGCTAAAACATCACTAAACCCAGCTTTGTTGATAGTTATTTTGTCTGTACCTGAT
>Ga0209594_1000548_pt1 | contig 21632 bp, 18 predicted proteins | sample AshMeaCrysSpring_FD_184126 | JGI IMG/M metagenome (GOLD analysis project Ga0209594, IMG submission 184126) | Groundwater microbial communities from Big Spring, Nevada to study Microbial Dark Matter (Phase II) - Ash Meadows Crystal Spring... | ecosystem: Environmental > Aquatic > Deep subsurface... | reverse complement strand
AATAACACTATAAGTACTTTTTCTTAAGGAGCTTGATTCATTAAACTTTATTAAGAATTGCTGTAATTACTGCCGATGACAGAGCCATTCGAGTAAAATAAAAGTTAGGTATTGAAAGAGAGTATTAAAAAAATCAAGTGAGTTAAGAATGAAAATGTGGTAATTGAAATAAATAAGAGATCAGACGGATATAAGTCTGGTGGTTATAGATCTAAAAAATAACTAGGTACAATCAAAAAAAAATAATTAGGGAATAATAATAAAAAAAAAAGATAAAGTTATGATACAAGGATCTACTGCTGTTATGGAAAAGCAAAAGCCGACAGATGTTTTAGAGAAAATAGCTGCTGATCAGGGTAATGGTTGCTTAAAAGAGGTTGAGGGAGCGGTGAAATATCTGATTTATTTTAAGCAGGGAAAGTTAACTTATGCGACACATTCTTTAGATCCATTTGAAAGATTAGAACGTCATTTGCGTCGTTTAAGCAATCACAACAGTAATTTAACAAGTGCAGTGAGGACTCAAGCGAGGTTAAATTTTGAAAATGAAGAGATTAGACCTGAAACCAAACCACCAGAATATCAAAGTATTTGTTGGTTATTTGCTGAAAAATATATCAATAAAGAAGAAGCGGAAGAATTGGTTAAAAACTTAACAAAAGAAGTAATAGAATACTTTTTATTGTTGCCAGAGGTAGGAAATTTTTTAATGCCTAGTGATGATAAATATGAAAACTTATGCTATTTTAACGTAGGAATGATAGTAGCAGAATGTCAAAAAGCACTGCAAGAATGGCAAGAGTTAACACCAGAAATTTGGTCACTGTACCAAAAACCTTTTTGTTCTAATGCGGCTCAACTAAAAGAGAAACTATCAGTAGAACAACAAAATAAATTGAGTAAAATATTGATAGGATTTAGTTTTAGACAATTGGCAGTATTATTAAATCAAGATGAGTTAAAGTTAGCAAAAAGCTTGTATCCATTGATAGTAGATGGAACTTTAGGGGTAAGGGATCCACAATCACCATTTAATCAATTGCCAAAAATAACAAATAAAGTAATCAAAAGAGAAGTAATAAAGCCAGAAGAAACTAAACAAGAAGTTATACAGCCTGCTGAAATTAAGCAAGATTTTAGTAATTTGACTGGTGGGGGAGAAAAAGGGATTGTCCAAACTAGATACAAAATAGCGTGTGTAGATGACAGTCCAACAATTCTGAAGGAAATGAGGAGGTTTTTAATAGGGCATGAAGTAGAAGTATTTCCCATAACAGATTCAGTAAAAGCGTTAATGGAAATAATTAGAATCAAGCCTGATTTAATTTTATTAGATGTAGGTATGCCAAAAGTAGATGGGTACCAACTCTGTAGGATGATTAGAAATCATTCTCTATTTAAGACAACGCCCATTGTGATGGTAACGGGAAATACAGGGATGGTAGACAGAGCTAAAGCAAAAATGGCGGGATGTACGGATTATATGACCAAACCTTTTACTCAACCTGAATTACTGAAAATGGTATTTAGATACTTAACTTAAATTAACTTTAAGTTGATTTATTAGAGAGTAAAGTAGGAATAGGATAGAAGCGGGATCAAAAGAATTGTAATTGTTACCTTTTTGAGGAAACCAACATGGTTAAAGTTTTAGTTGTAGAAGATACACCATCTGAACAAGAGTTAATTAGTCTTTATTTACGGGAAAGTGGGTATACAGTAATAGTGGCAAGCGATGCAAAAACAGCATTGGAGCAGACAGCCACACAAAAGCCAGATGTAGTGGTGACAGATGTGGTAATGCCAGGAATGAATGGGTTTGAGTTGTGTCGTAGCTTAAAAAAGAATCCAGACACCCAAACAATACCTGTGATTGCTTGCACTTCAAAAAATCAAGAATTGGATCGTCTTTGGGGGATGAAACAAGGGGTTGATGTGTATGTAACAAAACCATTTACAAAAGAAGAAATTGTGCGCGCGGTAAAATCTGTTGCTGGTTAATTCAAGATGAATATTGCAACCTTAAACACAAAATTGGGTCAGTTTAGCGGCAATCTGGGAGAGCCGTATTTACGGTTACAACTGGAAGAAAAAACTGCGGCGTTGGTGGAGATGAAACACTCGCAAGAAGTAATGACAGTTGCAGTAAGTAGGATTGCACCAATGCCAAATATGCCAGACTTTGTACTGGGATTGTTAAACCAGCGGAGTCGGGTGTACTGGGTAGTAGATTTGGCGCAAATGTTAGATTTAGAGCCGCTAGCCAAAGATGTTCAACAGTACAATATAGCTATAGTAAGAATTGAAAATGTGCCTTTAGCTTTAGCAGTTAGAGAAGTCAAAGGGGTAATGCGCTTAGAAATAGATGAAATTCAATCACCTTTAGGTACAGTTTCTCCTGGTTTAACCTCTTACTTAAGAGGTTGTGTTCTCGAAAAAAAAGAAGTGTTGCTGGTTTTAGCGCCTGAAGCCATTGTTAACGCATCAGTTTTACATAGTAAATAAATCGAGGTAGTTGTTTTATGGTAACAGAATTAGAGAGGGCGAAAAAGTCCCAAGAAGAAAAAGATTATGAAGCAAGATTTGGAGAAGTATTACCCGAGTTAAGTTTAGAAACATCAGAGAAAAAATTGCGGGGAATATCGCCAAAAAAATCTGATAAAAAGAACCAATTATCTTTAAAAGCGTTTTACAACCTGTCAATTGCTAAAAAGCAAATATTGATTGCATCTATATCAATTATATCCTTCCTATTATTTTTAATAGCTGAAGCATTAGTGATGGATTTCTACCACGAAGAAATAGATATTTTACTGGTGATTGAAGACACATTTGTTACCCAGATAGTTTTGGTTTTAGTGCTAGTGGGAATAAACCTGGGTGTAGGAATTTTAGTGGGACAGGCAATAGTAAAACCAGTACAAGAGTTGCAGAAAACGGCTGAACAATTTACGAAAGGAAATCAAGAAGCACGGGCAAAAGTATTAGCAGAAGATGAAGTTGGACTATTAGCAAAAACATTTAATGAGCTAGCAGATCAAACATCAAAACAAATCAAAGAGATTAAAGAAGCACAGCAAAGAGCAGAAGAGTTAGTTGAAGAGCAAAACAAACAAAACGAAATAATTCAGGGTGAACTGTTAGCGCTGCTAACTGATGTAGAAGGAGCATCAAGTGGAAACTTAACAGTAAGGGCAGAAATTAGTGCAGGTTCAATTGGGATTGTAGCTGACTTTTTCAACACAATTGTTGAAAGTATGAGAGAGATTGTAACGCAGGTAAAACAATCAACAAGTCAGGTAAACTTGTCTCTGGGACAAGATCAAGAGTCCATGAACCAACTAGCAAAAGAATCTTTAAAACATGCTAAAAAAATTCAAAGAATGTTGGATTTTGTGGAACAAATGTCTATGTCTGTGCAAACTGTGGCAATTAGTGCTACCCAAGCAGCAGAAGTAGCAAGTACTGCGTCAATTACAGCAGCAACATCAGGAAAAGCGATGGATCGCACTGTAGAAAGTATCTTGCAGTTGCGTTCTACAGTGGGAGAAACTGCCAAAAAAGTAAAAAGATTGGGTGAATCTTCACAACAGATTTCAAAAGTGATATCACTGATTAACCAAATAGCTCTGCAAACCAACTTGTTAGCGATCAACGCAAGTATAGAAGCTGCAAGAGCGGGAGAAGAAGGTAGAGGTTTCGCGGTAGTTGCAGAAGAGGTAGGTCAACTAGCAGCCCAGTCTGCAGCAGCAACTAAAGAAATTGAACAAATTGTAGAAAACATTCAACTAGAAACCAGTGAAGTGGTACAAGCAATGGAAGTAGGTACAACTCAGGTGGTAGAAGGAACTCATCTGGTAGAAGAGGCAAAAAATAGTCTGTCTCGAATTTTAGATGTTTCTCGTCAAATTGATGAATTGGTAGATTCAATTTCTAGTGCTACTGTGTCTCAAACTAAAACCTCAGAAATGGTTAGTAACTTGATGAAAGATTTAGCTAAAGCATCTGAAAATATGTCTCAATCTTCTAGTAATGTTGCTGTTTCTATTCAACAAACAGTGGAATTAGCTAAACAATTGCAAGAGTCTGTGGGTACATTTAATGTAGGTGATGTGGATTTGAATTAGTAAAAACTTAGCCTTTCCTCTCTCTTTTCTGAGAGGGGAGGAAGGGAAAAAAAGAAGACCTCACTATAGTGTTTTTCTCAGTTTTGAGGTACGGACTTGGGGCGATCGCCTAGGATGTTAATTTTCGTGCTTGATCTAAAAAAGTAAATTCATCGCTTTTTCTGATTGGTAACAGAATCCGCCATAGAATTAATGCTATGGCTCATAGTTAAAGTCCGTTAAAACGGACTAACAAGTATTCTGTTTGAGTAAATAAATTTAGTCCTCGACCGAGGACTTAAGCTATGAGCCATAGAAGTAATTCTATGGCGGTCTAGGGAAGTCACAGAATTTTGTCATACTTTGGATGAAAATTGTTGAATCAATAGCAATTACAAGAAATTTTAAAAGAACAAAAAGGGTTCAAAAACAAATAAATATAAAAGGTTTTAAAAAGTTGAGGTTAACAAATGTTTATTGAACACAAAAGAGAAAATAAGTATAAAGTGACTTTGATTAACGAAGAAAAAGGACTGAAAAAAACAATTGAAGTCAGCGGTGATGAATATATATTTGATGCAGCAGAAAGACAAGGGATTCAATTACCTGTTTCTTGCCGTGCTGGGAGTTGTATAAGCTGTACTGGAAAGTTAATTTCAGGAGAAGTAGATCAAGACCACAACTTTTTAAAACCGAATGAATTAGCAGCAGGTTTTATTCTCACTTGCAGGGCTTATGCCATGTCAGATTGTGTGATTTTAACTCATCAAGAAGATGCGTTGTTAGACCTTTAAATAATAATAAATTAAGAAAAAATAACGGAGGAAAAGAAAAATGTTTCTCAATAAAAGCCCAAACAAAACATATAAAGTTACTTTAATTAATGAAGAAAAAGGCTTGAATAAAACCATTGAAGTCAAAGGAGATGAATATATTCAAGAAGCAGCAGAGAGACAGGGAATAGAATTACCTATTTCCTGTAGAGCAGGAGCCTGTGTTAGTTGTACTGGAAAACTGCTTAAAGGTCAAGTAGATCAAGACCATATTTTCTTGAAACCAAAGGAATTAGATGCAGGTTTTCTGCTGCTATGTAAATCCTATCCTATGTCAGATTGTGTGATTTTAACCCATCAGGAAGATGCCTTACTTGATGTTTAATAATCTGGGGAAATAGATAGGAAAACTGATAACAAAACCGATAGAAAAAAATCAGGAGGAAAGGAAAAATGTTTGTTAATAAAGCACCAAACAAAATTTTTAACGTAACCTTAATCAATGGACAAACAGGAGAAAAAAATACAATTCAAGTACGGGGAGATGAGATAATTCAGGATATAGCAGAAATAGAGGGAGTACGTACACCAGTTTCTTGTCAAGCAGGAGCTTGTGTAACTTGTACCGCAAAACTGTTAGAAGGTCAAGTAGATCAAGACCACATTTTCTTAAAACGTCACGAAGAAGAGGCAGGTTTTATTCTTCTGTGTAAATCATATCCCATGTCAGATTGTGTGGTTTTAACCCACCAAGAAGATGCCATGCTTCAAATTTAACTAAGAGTTAGTTTGTGTGTTGATTGTTAAGTAAGTAAGCAAAATAAATGGCATATTTTTGCTTAAAAAACAAAATAAAGACAAGGGGCTTAAGCCCCTTGCCCCTTAGAGATTACAAATATAAAGAATAATAAAGTAAATTAAGTAATTAAAGAGAAAATAATTAGGAAAAATAATGGCACAGGATAAAGAACAAGAAGTTAGACTTCAGTTTTTAGAAGAAGCTGAAGAATACTTAGATATTATAGAGTCAGGATTGCTAGGAATAAGTACTAAGAAAATAGATAGCAATCAAATAGATGGAGTATTGCGGGCTGCACATTCAATTAAAGGTGGAGCAGCAATGATGGGGTTTTCACAGTTGAGTAATCAAGCGCATCATTTAGAAGATTTCTTTAAAATTTTAAAAGCAGGAAAAGCGGGAGAAATAGATGGGAAATTAGAGCATTTATTTCTTAAAAGTGTGGATATGTTGAGAAAAATGGTAGCAGTAAATAGAAGTGGAGCTACCATCTCTGAAGAATGGGAAAAAACAAATGTAAACCCAATATTTGAGCAGTTACACGATCGCCTTGGGGATTATAATCCCGAAATGGAAGCAAGTCTCTTGTCGGAAGAAGCAGGAGAAGACATGACAGTATTGCTGTTTGAGACAGAAGTAGAAGGATGTCTCCAAAGACTAGAAGCAATATTAGAAAACCCAGAGAAACCTTGTTTAAAAGAGGAATTAGAAATAGTTGCTCAAGAGTTAGGTGGTTTAGGGGAAATGCTAGATCTCACAGCTTTTAGCAGTTTATGTAAATCAATATTAGAGCAGCTAGAACTACAACCGCAAGAAGTAGAAGCAATAGCAAAAGTAGGAATAGGAGAATGGCGGCGAAGTCAAGCTTTAGTAATGATAGGTCAAATTGGAGCATTACCAACAAAAATAGACTTATCTGGTTATGGTGCGAAAGAAGAAACCATCGCAGAACCAGAACTTAGTTTAGATGATGTAACCTTAGATAGTGAATCTTTGGACTTGTTACTGGAGTCAAATGGGTTTACAGAAGCAGCTCAAGATTTATTTTCATCATTAGCAGAAAAAGAAATATCAGAAGAAGCAGTTTTTGCAGCAGAAAAAGAGGAAAAAGTAGTAGAGAAAACAGCTTCTGTGGTGAAGGAAGAGGAAAAAGTTAGCAAAATAAAGACAGAAGTAAGAGAAGTAGAACCAGAAAAACAAACACAGTCTGAGACAACTATTCGTGTTCCCTTGCGACAATTAGAGCAATTAACCGACTTATTTGGGGAGTTGAGTATTGAAAGAAACGGGTTAGATTTGCAACTGAAGAGTTTGCGTAATTTGCTCAATTTACTGAGAAACAGGGTAAAAACATTAGAACAGTCGAACTTTAGGTTGCGAACAGCTTACGACAAGGTGGAATCTAGCAGTACAAAAGTAGAGGAGAAAGGGAACGGTAATGCTGAGAGTAGCTTTACCAGCGATTTTGACTTTCTGGAAATGGATCGTTATAACGATGTGCATCTGTTGTTTCAGGAGTTGATGGAAACTATTGTGCAAGTACAAGAAGTAACCAGCGACATGGAAATAAACCTTGAAGATACAGAACTGAAAGCAAGGGAACTCAACCGCACCTCAAAATTGATGCAGGGAAACCTAACAAAAGTGCGAATGCGTCCAGTTTCCGATTTAATGGCACGTTTTCCCAGGGTATTGAGAGATATGTCATTACAGTACGGTAAAGAGGTGGATCTGAAAGTAAAAGGAGGTTCAACCCTCATTGACAGATCAATATTAGAAGCACTGAGCGATCCTTTGATTCATCTCCTGCGTAATGCTTTTGATCACGGGATAGAAGACCCAGCAAAAAGGAAAGCTTTAGGAAAACCAGAAAAAGGAACAATAGAAATAGTAGCAGCGTATCGAGGTAATCAGACGGTGATTACCATCAGTGATGATGGGGGAGGAATCAGCCTTGAAAAAATCCGCGCCAAAGTCAAGGATTTTTTGGGACTTGATGAACGAGAAATAAAAGAATCAGGAGAACGAGAACTATTAAACTTGATTTTTGAGCCTGGTTTTAGCACTGCAGAGAAAGTCACGGACTTATCAGGAAGAGGGGTGGGAATGGATATTGTGCGCACTAATTTGCGCCAAGTTCGTGGTGATATTTTGGTGGATACTAAAGAAGGTGTGGGAACAACTTTTACTATTACTGTACCTTTTACTCTCTCCGTAGTGCGGGTATTGTTGGTAGAAAGTGCTTCAATGTTGCTGGCTATTCCCACCAACTCAGTGGAAGAAATGCTCCGCCTCGAACCAGATATGGCTATTGAAAGTGTGGGGAGAGAAGTGCTTAACTGGGGAGGATATATGGTGCCTTTGGTTCGTTTAAGTCAATGGCTGAAATTTCCAACTCCTCCACAAATGCCTCAAACTGAAACCATTCCTCTCATTGATATGCCCACTGTATTAATGATTGCAGTGGGGGATGATTTGGTAGGAATCCAAGTTGAACGTTACTGGGGAGAACAAGAGGTGACTATTCGCCCAGTAGAGGGCAATTTGCCTATGCCGCCAGGATTTACAGGTTGTACGATTTTGGGTGATGGAAGGGTGGTGCCATTGATGGATGCGATCGCCTTACTTCGTTGGATTGAGGATCGAGGTGCAAAAACAAATATCTCCCAAATGCTGCAAAAAGTTAAACCTGGTTTTGATGAAGCACATACTCCTAGTGTTAGCCAGAAAAACACTGTGATGGTGGTGGATGACTCCATTAATGTGCGTCGTTTCTTAGCGCTTACTTTAGAAAAAGCTGGTTATCGAGTGGAACAGGCAAAAGATGGACAAGAAGCTATAGAAAAACTACAAGGAGGGAGTGTAGTAAACGCAGTAGTGTGTGATATAGAAATGCCACGTCTGGATGGTTATGGGTTTTTAGCTCATGTAAAAGCTGATCCCAACTGTAAAAATATTCCTGTTGCTATGCTAACCAGTCGTAGTGGTAATAAACATCGTCAACTAGCAATAAATTTAGGAGCATCAGCTTATTTTTCCAAGCCATTTAAGGAACATGAATTGCTGCAAACGCTCAAAGAATTTACCAGAAAACAATTGCAAACAGTATAGTTTTTAAAAAGTCATGGCTATTTTTTCTCCCCTGCGCTCTCGACGTTTAGCTAATCGTAAAACTGAAGTCACAAAACAACTAATTGCTTTTCGTTTGCGTAATGAATGGTTTGCTTTACCCATTGAAGCGATCGAAAAAGTTGTTACTCTCGGTGAGGTTTATGGCGATCCCAATCAAGAAGGAATAGGTCTTACTCTTTATAAGGGTCAGGATTTATTGGTTGTAGATGTGGGTAAGAGGATTTTTAAAGATAAATCTTCTAGCATTGAACTGATTAAAAAGACTGAGACAGAACGTTTTTTAGTAATAGTAAGAATTAATGATGAAGAATTGGTAGGACTACCTATTGATTCTGCACCATCTATTAAGAGAATACCTGAATCTAGTATTAAAGAATTGCCAGAAGGTTATCGAAAAAATGGTAATATTCAGTGTGTTAGTTCTCTGATTGTTGAAGTTGAAAATGAAGCGCCTTTGTTCTTACTAAATCATCAACAACTGCACAATCCAGAATATATTGTGCCTATTTTAAAATAGAAAAATCTATAACAAACCTAAATTGCTTGTAAGGAAACTTGGGGTTTAAACCCCTTAAAGGAGACAAGGGGTTTAAACCTGGGGTGTTGATTATTTATCAAGTTACAAATTTTCAAATCAGACAATTTTTCTTTGTAGGGTGGGCTATGCCCACAATAGCATTTGTGGGCATAGCCCACCCTACTTAAAATAAAAAGTGTATGAAATTACGTTGTTAAATTTGAGCCAAAATCAACACCCTAGTTTAAACCCCTTGAAGGAGACAAGGGGTTTAAACCCCTTGTCTGAAACCATACATGTTTTAAGTAATACTAATAATTAAGAGCTTGTGTACTTAAGATTTTTAATTAAGATATTTCTCAACCATTCCGAGTAATTCTTGCGGGTCTGCGGGTTTACCAATAAAATCAGTAGCCCCAACTAATTTAGCACGACTGCGGTCAATTAAAGTATCCTGAGCTGTAAGAATAATAATGGGTGTCTTTGCAAAAACAGAGGAGTTGCGCAAAAATTGACAGACACTATAACCATTTGCATTAGGCATATTTAGGTCAAGAAAAATCAAATCTGGTTGATTTTCGATGAGATCTGTAAAACCGCGCATGGGTTCAGTAATTGTTAAAATTTCATAGCCTGCTGGTTGCAAAGTTTTTTTGATGTTATGAGCGACTACTGGACTATCATCAATACAGGCAATGATAGCATTTTTCTTGGTTGATTTTTCTCTTTTATTTTCAGAATTTTTGCTGGGGTTTGGTAATGTTGTTGATGTCAGTGACTGGTTAGTATTTATATCTGGAAGTTCCTGAAATTTTACCACACCTTTGCTAATTAAAGGTAGAAAATAACGAGTCACATCTATTAACGATCTATCTAACTCCAAAGCAATATCCCAGAGGGTATATTTTCCATTGAGATATTTTTCTAAAGCAGCAAAACTTTTATGATCTACACCTTGTTTGATAATTGGTGTTAACCTGGGGTTAAGGTTAGCTAAATTAGCAGTTTGCCATTGTTGTTGCATTTCTAATGCTTTTTTGATTACTGTACGCATTTCTCCAGTAGATAATGTTAAATACAATGACAACTCAGTATCAACTTTTTCTCCTGCATTCCACTCACAAGTAAAGTTTTTCTGCTCGCTTAGTTCAAATAAAGATTCTAGGGTAATGCTTGAAATTACCCCTTTTACTTGACCCATTTTTAGTTGTTTAGACTTAATTCCTTCATAGAGAAATTTAAATTCCCAGGGTAGCTCATCATCCAATAAATTAGCATTGGCAAAATTACATTCAGAACAATGTTGTTTCATGGCTCTTTCCCAGCGTCTTCCTCGATGAATAGCATTGACAAAGCATAAAACTCTACCCGACAAAAGGTAAATTTTTCCAAAGAGTTTTTGGTTACTATTAACTACCAAAACTCCTGTAGATTTTTGTGTATTTAGCCTGTCTAATTCTTCAGTAAGCTGATTGAGATTTTCTAATGTAGAAACCATCATAATTTTTCAGATATATTTATACTTTCTTATTCTAGATTTTTTCCAGTAAAACAACTAATTTTGTGATATAAATTAACAATGGATAATTGTTGTTTAGGATACAATTATTGACTAGATTTTTTCAGCAGTAAAGGAGCGATCGCCTTAAGTGGTAAAATCTCTTTTGCGGCGCCAAGAGCAATGGCTTCTTTTGGCATTCCAAAGACCACACAACTGGCTTGATCTTGAGCAATAGTAAAGCCTCCAGAAGAGGCGATCGCTGCCATTCCTTCTGCTCCATCTTTACCCATTCCTGTCAACAAAACGCCGATAGCTGAACTTCTATAAAAACGAGCGACTGACTTAAATGTCACGGTGATAGAAGGGCGATGACCACCCAGAGGAGGCGCATTTGAGCAGAGAAATTGACCGCTAGTATCTAACTCTAAATGCTGTCCTTCTGGGGGGAAATAAATATTACCTACTTGTGGACTAACACCAGGTTGAGCTATTTTCACAGATAACTTACAAGCAGTTGTTAACCAATCTACTAAACCTTGCAAAAACCCCTCACTAATATGCTGAACACAAATAATGGGAACGGGGAAAGTTGCTGGTAATTGACTTAATATTTCTTGTAGAGCTTGTGGTCCGCCAGTGGAAGCACCGATCGCCACTATTTTGACATTACTTTTAATAAAAGAAGAGGGAGTAAAGTGAGTTGTTTCTGTTACTTTTTTTTCTGGTAGTGGAGAAGAATACTTACGATTTTTAGAAAATACTTTTACTCCAGAAAGAACTTTTATTTTATTAATCAAAGGTTGCTTAATTAAATCATAATCACTGGGTTGTCCTCCACGAGGTTTAGGTAAAATATCAATTGCACCTGCTTCTAACAAATTAAAAACGTGCTGGGGATCATCATCTTGTACGGAAGCACTAATTACCAAAATAGGGCGAGGATAACGCGCCATTACTTCTGAAGTTAACTCTAAACCATTCATTTGGGGCATATGTAAATCAGTGCAAATAACATCTGGGTTTAATTTAGGGATCATTTCCAAAGCTTCCACCCCAGTGCGAGCACATCCCACCACTTTAAGGTCTGGTGACGAGTTTAACAGTTTTTTCAGCAGAGTCATGGCTACGAGAGAATCTTCTACTAACAGAACTTTTATCATATTTTTTCTTTTTTATTCCTTTTTATATTATTTTTTGATTTTTTGTAAGACAAGGGGCTTAAGCCCCTTGTTTTTAATTTCATACAAGACTAATGACACGGAATGAATGGGTTTTGATTTAAAGTAGCATTGCCTACCATACTTATGTGGTGGGCAATGCCCACCCTACTTTAAATCTATTTTAATGTATTGACAAAGGGCTAATAATAATGGGATTTGGTATAAAATATTATCCCTAAAGTTCGACTACACGGTCATTGATCCCTTCCACTGCGTTCGTGGGTAAACAAGTCGAAATGTACTGACCACCCACCCCTACATTTTAACCAATGGCTAATGATTAATTTATACCAATCGTTCGAGAGTTTCTAGGAGGACATCTTGATTAAACTTCCCCTTAACTATATAAGCATTAGCGCCTGCTTCAGCACCTTTTCTTTTATCTTCATCGGAACCGAGGGAAGTCACTAAAATCACTGGGATCTCATTATATTCTGGATGGTTTCTAACTTTAGCGGTAAATGACAACCCATCTAAATTTGGCATTTGCACATCAGAAATTATAGCATCAAAGTGACGGTTTTTGAGTTTATTCAAACCATCTACACCATCAACTGCTGTGATAACTTCATAACCTGCTGCATCTAAAATCCGTTTTTCTTGAGTGCGAACTGCGATCGAATCATCTGCTAACAAAATCACTGGTTTAGTTTTCTCTTTTTCTACTGCTTGAAGAGGTTGACGGTCAAAGAAATTCCCGCTATTACTATTATTATGTACTGAAGCTAATAAATCTTGAGGATTGAGAATCATGCAAACTTCTCCTGTTCCCAAAATTGTTGCTCCAGAAACATTACGAACTCGTTTTAATAGTTTACTTTGGGGTTTAATTACCACATCTTGAGTATCTAAAACCCGATCTACTAACACTCCTAGTCGCTCTTTTCCAATATTGAGCAAAACACAAGTAAGTCTGTTTTGATTGCGTTGATTTTGATTGGTATTTATGTCAGATAGTTCGAGAATATCTGCTAAATTTGCTACTGAAACTGCTTGTTTATTTAAAATAATGGTTTGTTTCCCTTCAATAGTAAAAATATCATTGAATGATATAAGTAAATTACTTTGGACAAATTCAATAGGAATAGCATGAACAATACCTTGCACATCTACCAATAAAACATTAGCAGTTGCTAATGTTGTACCCAAACTTAAGCGGAAGGTACATCCTTGACCAACAACTGACTCAAGTTCAATATTTCCTTTGAGTCTTTCTATGTTGGTACGAACCACATCTAAACCTACACCTCTTCCTGAAACTTCTGTGATAAAGTTACGGGTGGAAAAACCATGAGTAAAAATCAGATTTTGGATCTGATTTTCTGTCATAGTCGCTAATTCTTCTTGGCGAACTATTCCTTGCTCTATGGCGGTTTTTTTAATCTTTTCTATCTCTAAACCTCGTCCATCATCGCTGATTTCAATATAGATATTACTACCACTTTGAGCGCCTCGTAAGTAAAGAGTAGCTTGGCGTGGTTTACCCAGGTTTTCTCTTTCTTCTGGGGTTTCTATCCCATGATCAATTGCATTGCGTAGAATGTGCATTAAGGGATCTTTAATTTCTTCGAGTATTTGTTTGTCTGCTACTGTTTCTCCTCCTTCTATAATTAATTCTACTTCTTTACCTTCTTCTTTAGCTAAATCCCTTACCATACGAGGAAATAGGTTAAATACTGTGGAAAGAGGTAACAGTCTGAGGGTACGAATTTTTTCTTCTAATTCACCACTAATTAAGTCCAGTCTGGCGCTATTTTCTTGGGAAGTAGTTTTGAGTTGCTCAATAATTTTGTTGAGTCTTTCTTCATAATTTATTATTTCTTCTCCTAACACATTTCTTTGTTGTTTACTGTTTTGCAACTCTTCCCACAAACTAGCCACTTCTTCAACTTGAGCTCCTAAATGCGCTATCCTAATTTTTGTTACTGTTAATTCCCCTGCTTGTGTCATTAACGCATCTAAATCTTCTGTTTTTACTCTAATAGTGTCGATGCGGTAACTTTCACCAACAGTTTTTACAAGAGTTTTTGGTTTGGATTTTGGTTGCTCAACTTTTGGTTTTTCTAATGCAACATTTGGTATTTTTCCTCTTAGTTTGCTTAAGATTTCAGCTACGTTTACTCCACTGGGATTACCTGTTACTGCTTCTTCTACTAATTTTGTCATTCCATCTACAGCTTCGTAAAGGCGATCGCTTATTTCTGGAGTTAATTTCACCTCTTTTTTGATTATGCTACTAAACAGATCTTCTACTACGTGAGCAATGTTTTCTACGCTTTCTACTTCTGTTATTCTTGAGTCTCCTTTCAGACTGTGCGCTTCTCGCATTAATTCTTCCAGACGACTGTTTTCTTCTGGATTTTTTTCTAATGCTAATAAACCTGCTTCGAGTTTCTGTAAATGTTCTTTACTTGACTCTTTATATATTCCCCGCAATTCATCATCTTCTATATATTTTGTTGCATAATAAGATATTTCTTCAGCCAATTCTATACTTGCTAATTCTTCCTCTATTATTGTTGCTTCTTGCAATTTCTTTTCTTCTTCTGAAATTACTGCTTGCAACTTATTTAGTATTTCAGCAACATTTATCCCACTTGATGTTCCTGTTACTGCTTCTTTTACTAACAGTTTAATTCCCCCTAATCCCTCATTAAGTAGTTGGTTGATTTCAGGGTTTAATTCTCTTTCTTTATTTTGAAGACTTTTGAGGACATTTTCTAGTGCAATAGTAATGTTTTCTACACTTTCCACACCTACTATTCTTGAGTCACCTTTAATACTGTGAGTTTCCTTCAGCAACTCTTGAATTTTTCCTGGTTTTTCAGAGTCATTTTCTAAAGTTTTTAACCCCGTTTCTAGTTTGGCTAAATGCTCCTCACTCGCAGTTTTATATATTTCTCTCAGCTCTTCATCTTCGATTATTTCAACTTCATTTTCATTGACATTTTCCTGATTTTCAATTGTCTCTTTGCCAAAAATTTCTCCAGAGTCAGTTGTTACCAAATCTTCTTCTAACTCTAATTCCTGATTTTCAATTGTCTCTTTGCCAAAAATTTCTCCAGAGTCAGTTGTTACCAAATCTTCTTCTAACTCTAATTCCTGATTTTCAATTGTCTCTTTGCCAAAAATTTCTCCAGAGTCAGTTGTTACCAAATCTTCTTCTAACTCTAATTCCTGATTTTCAATTGTCTCTTTGCCAAAAATTTCTCCAGAGTCAGTTGTTACCAAATCTTCTTCTAACTCTAATTCCTGATTTTCAATTGTCTCTTCTCCTAAAATTTCTCCAGAGTCAGTTGTTACCAAATCTTCTTCTAACTCTAATTCCTGATTTTCAATTGTCTCTTTGCCAAAAATTTCTCCTAAAATCTCTTCTAAGTCAATTAATTCTAACTTTTCTTTTTCTCCGTATAAATCTTTGAGTAAAGCTGATATATCAACCCCAGAAGGAGTCCCAGTAATTGCTTCTTCTATCAGTTTAGAAATTGCTTCTAAACCGTGATGTAAACTTGCACTTACCTCTGGATTTATAAATACTTGGTCACTTTTAATACTTGCTAGGATTTCTTCGAGATAATCTACTAACAATTCTACACTTTCTACCTCTACCATTGTAGAATCTTGTTTAAGTCCGTGAGCTTCTTCTATTAACTCTTCAAGGCATTTTTTATCTGAGGGATTTTGTTCTAATTCCAACAAACCAGCTTCTAATTTTTGTAAATGCTGTTCGCTAGTGATTTTATAAATATCTCGCAGTTCTAAATCTTGGATAACTTTGGTTTTTCCATTACTTCCATTGCCATTTTTTTTGGTTGTTTCAACTGGTGTTATCTCTTCTGTTTCTGGAAATTCAACAATATTTTTCCCAATAGTATTTGAATTTATTGGATCTAATTGATGCAATATTTCTGGCACATTTACTTCTGAGTTAGTACCAGTTAATGCTGATTGGATTAATTGAGCGATCGCCCCTAAACTTGAATTAATTACCTCACCTATTTTGCTAGTAAAATCCAACTCTTTATTTTTGATACTTTTAATAATGTTTTCCAGACAATTTGTTACAGCTTCTACACTTTCTATTTCTACCATTGTAGAATCTTGTTTCAGACTATGAAATTCTTGCCATAACTCTTCTAATAGTTTTGAGTCTGAGGGGTTTTGCTCTAATTCTTCTAAACCAGCTTTGATTTTTTCCAAATGCTCTTCACTGGATATTTGATATATATCTAACAGTTCTCTATCTTTAATCATAGTATTTTTCCTCTATTTTTCTCATTAACTATTATATTCTTTTTTTCTCCTAAGTTTTGGTATTTTCCTACACCATCGCCTTAAGTTTTGTTGCAGTTTCGCTTAGTTTTTGAGTCCCTATTTTTGTTTGATTAATTCCACTGGCGGTTTGGGTTGCTGCTTGTTTGAGATTTACCATAGCATCTACTATTTGTCCAATGGCAATTTCTTGTTGTTTTGTATTTAATGAAATTTGTTGCACATTAACTGTAACTTCACTGATTGCCTCGGCTACACTTTGGAATGTATAAGCAGTTTTTTCTGCAATTTCTACCTCTTCTTTTACCGTTTTTGTCCCTGATTCTGTTGCTTGTACCGTAATTTTTAAAGCTGCTTGAATTGCTGCAATTACTTGGTTGATTTTTTCCCCTTGCTCTTTACTTTGATCTGCTAATTTACGAATTTCACTGGCAACTACTGCAAAACCTTTTCCATGTTCCCCTGCACGCACTGCTTCTACTGCGGCATTTAATGCTAACATGTTTGTTTGGTTTGCAATTTCACTGACTAATTGTTGATAGCTATTTATTTGGGAAATTTGTTCATTGAGTTGGGAAAGAGCGATCGCTATACCTGTTACTTTTTCTTGTAAGTCTGACATTCCTGTCAAGGTTTCTCCTACTGCTTGATTTCCCTGTTGAGAAAGTTGTAACACTTGTTCTGCTGCTGCTGCTGCTGTTTGCGCTTGTCGTGTAGATTGTTGGGCTGATGACTTCAGATCATCCATTGTGCTGGTGGTTTGATTTACAGATGCTGACTCTTCACTTGCAAGTCGCTCTTGTTGTTCTGCTGATGCTGCTATTTCTGTAGAAGCTGAGGCTACTGTATTGATGGTTTCTTTTAATGTGCCTATAATTAAACGACTGATAAAAATTCTGATGGGGAGTAACACCAACACTACTGTGGCAATCATTGTTGGGATAAATGTCCAGAGAATTGTCTTATATATCCCCTCCGCTTCTCGTCTCTCTGCTTGCGCTATCTCTAGTTGCAACTCTGTTAATTCTTGAATTTTTGCTGTCAGTGGGTCAATTACTTCATATAAAGCACCATCAAATTCTTCCATGCGCTCAAATTGTTTTTCTTCTAAAACATCTATAAGTTGATTGATTTCTAAATTAGCACTATCAAATAACTGCTCTATTTCCCGCGCCAAAGTCTGTTCATCCGCGGTAAGATATGTCTGGCGATACGCTTCCCAGTTTTCCTCAATTCTCTCTTGTGCTTGTTTAATACTAGCTAAAGCTTCGTTAGGGCTGATATTTCCTTCATTCGCTTTGTTGACTGCATCTATAATTAATACTGCATAATCGTCAGAAATTGCTTTAAGTTGCTTTAAAGGAATTACCCGATCATCATAAATTGTCCCTACTTGTTCATTTATCCTCGAAAATCCATAAATTGACCCTAAACCCATACCTATTAAAAAAAGCGCTGGTAAGGTAAACCCTATTTGAATCTTGGTAGTTAATTTCATCTCGCTCTGCCCCACAACATTTTAGATAGTCTTTATCTTCAATATACAACTATTTTTTGTCTAATTAGGGGATTCTTTAAGATTTGTATTTTAATTTTTGTAAATCATTTAAGGATATTTTAAGCTTTGTGTAAAAGTTGGTTTGTTATGCTATATTTAAATTGATCTTGCGGCTACTTTCTCAGAATATTTACTGAGTAATTTCCATCAGCTATGATTGACAAGTAGATTTAATAAGCGATTATAATTGACTTGATATTGTTTTTTTTGTATTTTAAAAAGATAGATTTATGTTAAATTATGAGCCTGAACAAATTAATAAACCAGAAAATTCTCCTCAAAATCTTGATATTCAAGTAGAACTTGATAACCTTGAGGAAATCATTTTCTCAGGTTTTAATATTCCTTTTACAGGACTTACTTTGATCGAAGAAGAAAAATTACTCAATCAACTAGAACAGATCAAAAATAATATTCCTGATGCTTTTGATGCAGCTAACGAAATTATTCGTGAGCGAGAAACAATTATAGCAAAAGCTGAACATTTAGCAGAACAAATTATCACTGATGCAGAAATTAGAGCAGCTCAAATAAAAGATCAAACTGGTATTGTTCAACAAGCTCAACAAGAAGCTTATCAAATTAGACAACAACTTACTCAAGAATGTGAGCTAATTCAAAAACAAACTCTAACAGAAATTGAACAACTCCAACAAAGAACAATTGCTGAATGTCAAGGGATGCGAAAAGAAGCTGATGATTATTCTGATGCTGTTCTCAGTAACCTTGAGGCACAATTAGCAGAAATGATGCGCATAGTTCAAAATGGTCGTCAGCAAATTTATAAGAATAGTTATTAGTCATTAATCATTGGTCATTAGTCCTTAGTCCTTAGTCCTTAGTCCTTAGTAAAACATTATGATATTTTTAAGAAAAATTAAGAATTAGAAAATTTACTACTAAATACTTACTAATGACTATTGACTAATGACTAATGACTACTGACTACTGACTAACGACTAACGACTATTGATAATATTCATGGGTTAAATATGGCACATTAACAACTTCTCCTGATACTCCTCCTACATCCACTTTTAACCCCGCTCCTCCTGCTTTAGTTTTAATGTAAGCTAAACCAAATGCTCCTGTATCAGTTTCGGTGCAGCTTGTTAATATCCCCACCTTACTCTCATCCACTGTTATGTGAGTACCAACTTCCACAGGTGCGCTCAGTTTTATTCCCCACAGTCTCTGTTTTACCCCTTTATAAGTGTTTAAACGGGCTATTGTTTCTTGACCTATATAACACCCTTTGTTAAAGGAAAGAGTCTGCCATAGCCCTGCTTCTAATGGGTTATAATCCTCTGTTAGTTCTTTGTCTGGGGTTGGTTTTCCTTGTTCAATGCGCAGCTTTTCAAACAGGCGATCGCCTATGGGTATTGCTCCTTTTTCAGTTAACTCTCTCCACACTTGTACACTTTTCTCCCTCGATACCAGTAATTGATATCCTGGCATTTTTAACCCACTCCCCACACCCACTCTCACTGGGATATCTTTAATCTTAACTTCAGTATGATTTGCTGCAGGTTGACCAATTATTTCTATTACATCCAGTTGTTGTAAAAGGCGATCGCTTTTTGCTCCAATGAGAGTAAACACCACATTTGCGGGGGAAATATCCTCCAACTCTACTTTATCCATAGGGAAAATATAGCGATCCATCAACTCCAGCAACTGTTGACGACGGTGGGGAGAAACCAGTAATAATACTGCATTTTCCGTGACAAAAGCGGTAACTAAATCTATTGTCCGTGCAGTGGAAGTTACAAATACTGTTTCACATCCTTCTCCTGGTTGCAATCTGTTAAAATCATTAGTGGTTTGATTATGAAGAAAACGCAATCGATCCTCACCACTAACTTTGATTATTCCACAAGGAGAATGATGGATAACCACTCCAATTTTTGCCTCATTATCGGCATCTTTATCATTGTTAAAACTGCTGGGGGTAGTTTCCCCTGCTAAAAAAATTGCCCCTGTTTGTAGCTGAATATCCTTTAATTCCTGACTCATTTTTTTACTCACTCACCTGGCAAATTTGCAAACACTTGTTTAATTATTCTTTGAGTTTTAGTTTCCAAACGTTGCCAATCAACATCTTGTGTTTCATTATCTATTAAACTGGTATCAATCTCCACTTCTGGGTTGATATTTTGATTGGGATTATACTCCAAAAAACAGATTTGAAAACAAAGCTCCCAGATATTTACTGTAGCAGAACGTTCTTTATAAGTCAAATTTAGTTGATGACCTGGTAAAGGTGTATTTACCTCTTCATAACTTCCTTCCCACACTGACTGCTCTAACTCTTTCCGCAAATTATCAATTACCCGTAAATAAACAGGTTGTAACAAAAGTTCTGCTTGTTCCCACGCTAGAGTATTCTTAAATTTTGGTTTCATTTTTTTGATTTATATTGATTTTCTATCTGACAATTTCTGGACTAATTAATAATAACTCAAAGCTGAGAAAAAGTCAGCTATCTCAATTTTGCAAAAATCTCAAAAATCCCAACCTGTTTTAATATTTTGCTACACAAACCATAGAGAGAAAACCCGCCTGCGCGGATTATTCTATATTTGCATTAAAGTCCGCGCCTTCGGCGGACACTTCGACGGAGTTTACCCTGAGCCCTTCGGCTGCGCTCAGGGTAAACTCCGTCGAAGTGCTCAGTGCACCGCTTTGTTTAGGTAGCGGCGATTTTAATCGCTGGGATTTCAATGTGTGGTAATCTCAAGGCAGCGCAAGAGGTTGAAACCTCTTGCTACATAGACCAAACCCGCCTACGCGGGTTATTATATATTTGCATTAAAGTCCGCGCAGGCGGACTTTGTTTCTGTAGCGGCGATTTTAATCGCTGGGATTTTTCTCAACCATTTTTTTGCATCAATAATTGATAGTTTAAGCAATAATAAATTAATTACCAAAGCAGTTGAACTTCATAGAGAGCAAAAAGAGAATCTTTGCTAATAATAGCAACATTTTCCACCATAGCTTGAGCAATAATTAATCTATCAAAAGGATCGCGATGATGAAAAGGTAACTTAGATAAAACGATTAAATGTTCAACTTTAATTCCAATAATTTCAATTTCATTTTCTTGTAATTGTTGGGGAAACAGAATTTCAAACGGTTTGATTAATTCTAATTTTCCGAGACTTGACTTAATGGATATTTCCCATAAACTAGCAATACTTATAAAGATGATGTTTTCTTCATTTTCAATTATTTTTCTTGCATTTAAGCTTAATCTTTCATCTCCTGCTAGAAACCAAATTAAACTATGAGTATCAAGTAAATATCTCATTCCAGATAATCCTGAAAATCTTCCAAAGGTTCATCAAAATCAGGAGACATTACAATTAATCCTTTAGCACTGCCAAATTTTCTTTTAGCTTTTTTTAGAGTATGAGGAACTAATTGAATTGAGAGATTATCATCTTTAATTATAAACACTTCTTCTCCTTTAAGAGCCATTTCTACTAATTGAGATAAACATATTTTAGCTTCTTCTACATTAACTTTTTGCATAATTATTTATCCCCATAACTATAAGCTACCATTACTGATTTTAACACCTAGCTGAGAAAAAGCGTAGGCGCAAGTCTTGCCGCAGGCATCGCCCTTCAAAAAAAAGTTTTTAAATGTAAATAAAATACCAGTTTCACATTTTCCCCCCTTATTAAGGGGAATGTACGCGGGAAGATCATATATTGGTACATTATTAAATTGCAAGTCCCTTTTCTCCCTT
>Ga0209594_1000547_pt1 | contig 21634 bp, 20 predicted proteins | sample AshMeaCrysSpring_FD_184126 | JGI IMG/M metagenome (GOLD analysis project Ga0209594, IMG submission 184126) | Groundwater microbial communities from Big Spring, Nevada to study Microbial Dark Matter (Phase II) - Ash Meadows Crystal Spring... | ecosystem: Environmental > Aquatic > Deep subsurface... | reverse complement strand
TTGCGGGCGTTCGTGGAGACGCTGCCGGCCCGCGCGGCCGCACGCGCCGGGCGGGCCCCGGCACGCGACCGCGGCGACCGCTCGAGCCACGGGACGCCGCCCGGCGCGGCCACCCGATAGCCACGCTTCAGCGGGCAGACAGACCATGCAAACCGCAACCAGCCCAGTCATCAAGCAGCACCTGATCGACCCGGAGATCTGCATACGCTGCAACACCTGCGAGGAGACGTGCCCGTCGCGGGCGATCACGCACGACGAGCGCAACTACGCGGTCGACGTCGACAAGTGCACGCACTGCGGGGAGTGCATCCAGCCCTGCCCCACCGGCGCGATCGACAACCACCGGACGGTGCCGCGTGCCCTCGCCTACAGCGTCGCGGCGCAGCTCGGCTGGGATTCGCTGCCAGACGAGCTGACCGCTACCGAACTGGCGGCCGCCGGCATGGTCGCCGAAGTCGAAACAACGCTGGCGGCCGCTTCGCCTGTTGCGGACGCCACGGTCGGTCCCGCCGTCGAGCAGTCCAGGTATGGTGCCACCGTGCCACCGTGGTCAGCGGCGCACCCGTATACGAAGCTGTACGGCGCAAGCAACCCGGTGATCGCGAAGGTGACCGGCAACATGCGCGTCACCGAGGTCGGGCGCGAGTACGACACCCACCACATCGTGCTGGACCTCGGCAAGACGCCGTTCCCGGTGCTCGAGGGCCAGTCGATCGGCATCCTTCCGCCGGGCGTCGATGCTGCGGGGCGGCCGCACCATGCGCGGCAGTACTCGGTGGCAAGCGCACGGCACGGTGAGCGCCCCGGCTTCAACAACCTGTCGCTGACCGTCAAGCGCGTGCTCGAGGACCGCAAGGGCAACGCCGTGCGCGGCGTCGCAAGCAACTACCTGTGCGACCTGAAAGTGGGCGACACGGTGCAGGTGATCGGCCCGTTCGGCACGAGCTTCCTGATGCCGAATCACCCGGGCAGTCACATCGTGATGATCTGCACCGGTACCGGCGCGGCGCCGATGCGCGCGATGATCCGCTGGCGTAGCCACCTTCGCACCGCCCAGAACTTCGCGGGCGGCAAGCTGATGCTGTTCTTCGGCGCCCGGACGAAGGAAGAGCTGCCGTTCTTCGGCCGGCTGCACAACCTGCCGAAGGACTTCATGGACGTGAACCTCGCCTTCTCGCGCACCCCGGGGCAGTCCAGGCGCTACGTGCAGGACCTCATGCACGCACGGGCCGCCGACCTGGCCAAGTTGCTGGCAGACGCGGACAGCTATTTCTATGTCTGCGGCCTGAAGGCCATGGAGGACGGCGTCGTGCTGGCGCTGCAGGGGATCGCCGAGGGTGCCGGATTGAACTGGTCGACGCTCGCCACGGCCCTCAAGCGCGATGGCCGCCTGCACCTGGAAACCTACTGACCTGCCGGGATGGCCGTGCAGGAGAAAGCGTCGAATGATCAGCTTGAGGGACGCAGCATGAAGCCGGACGAACTCTGCAGACGACTCAAGTCGAATAGTGCGCCACTGATCGTCGACGCGCGCAAGACGTCGTTGTTCAAGGAGAGCCGCATCCCCGGCGCATTGCATGCAAAGGTCCCTTGGATCCTGCTGGGCACGGTGCGTTTTCCCGACGACAAGAACACCGAAATGGTGATCACCTGCGAGCATGGCCCACGCTCCTGGCTGGCCAGAAAGCTGCTGGCCCTTCAGGGCTATCGGAATACGTCGCTCCTCGAGGGCCACATGCTTGGCTGGAAGAAGGCAGGCCTGCCATTGGAGCGATAAGCGCAATGAACGCAAAACTCGAAGCAGCTGCAACGCCAGGCACGGCGCCACTCAACTGGAAGGAGGTCTGGTACACGAACTGCCCGGTCGTGTCGGCCAGCAACGTCGACGAGTCGCTCGGCTGGGTCCGCGAGGAATTCAAGAAGGTCGGCGTCCGGTATGCCTACTTCCGCTCCACCGCAGCGAACGACTGGTACCCGCACTACATCCACAACCTCGACAACCTGTTCCGCGTCGGCGGCCTGTTTCCGCCCGTCCACGTGCACGCCGACATCCGCCGCACGCGGCTGCTCGGCGCGACCCCCGTCTACGAGGGCGGCTGCATGATGGTTCGCGCCGGGGACGACATCTACCGGATGTCCGACCTGAAGGGCAGGAAGATCGGCCTGTCGAAGAGCCTCAACAACCGCAAGTGCGACTGGTGGCGCATCACCGAGGAACAGGGCATCGAGCTGATGCTGCGGCTCAACGGCATGAGCCGCAAGGACATCGAGATCGTCGAGTTCCCGTACCCGGATGACTGGTACAGCGACCCGAAGATGCTGGTGCCGATGGAGAATCCGACCGAGCTGTGGATTACGCGCGATGCCAAGCGCGATACGTCCGTGCGACCGCTCGAGGCCGCGCTGCTGGCTGGCAAGGTCGATGCGATCTACACGCAGAGCAAGTACTTCCAGCACCTGCAGGAGGCCACCGGCAAGTTGAAGGCGATCGAGGACCTGTCGAGGTACCCGGACTGGACGCTGCAGTCATGCAACCTGCCTGCCGTCTACACCTGCACCGCCGACATGGCCGAGCAGCATCCCGGGCTCGTCGTCGCGTTCCTGAAGGGGATCATCAAGGTCGGCCGCTGGTGCAACGAGCACAAGCACGCCGCCGCGGCGATCCTCGACAAGGCGACGTTCTACCGGGACGTCGAGGATACGTATCGAAACATCGCGGACGTGGACATGGTGCCCAGCCTGTCGCCGCAGAACCTCGCTGCGGTCGAGGTGGGCAAGGACTTCATGTTCAGCCACGGCTACATCAAGCACGACTTCGACGTGCAGGAGTGGGCCGCGCCCGAGTTCCTGCAACAGGCGGCGAAGGAACTGCTCGAGGAGCGCTGGAAGACGGTGACTGCGGCCAAACTGCCCGAGGCGACGGCGCTGCGGCTCGGCTAGCCGGAAGAACGGGACAACCACCTTAGGTAGAGGTCGACATGTCGACACCAAGTCAAGAACTGAGCGGGAAAGTCGCCCTGGTGACCGGCGCCGGAAGAGGCATCGGCAAAGCCATCGCGCAGGCCTATGCCCGGGCGGGCGCGGCCGTATGTTGCGCAGCGCGCACGGAATCGGAAATTCTCGAAACCGTCCGGGAGATTGTCGCTGCCGGGGGCAAGGGACTCGCTGTTTCCACCGACGTGACGCAACCCGATGCTGTCCGCGCGATGGTCAAGGCGACGGTCGAAGCGTTTGGCGGGCTGGACATCCTGGTCATTGACGCCGGAATCGGAGAGCTTCAGTCGGTCGAGGAGAGTGATCCGGAGCTGTGGCGTCGGACGATCGAGGTCAATCTCCTCGGCGCGTACTACTGCGCCCAGGCCGCGATTCCTGCCATGAAGAAACGTGGCGCGGGAAAGATCATCACGCTGGGGTCGGGTCTCGGGCATCGTGGCATGGGAGGGATGTCGGCCTATGCATGCTCCAAGGCCGGCTTGTGGATGCTCGTAAGGGTTCTGGCCCAGGAACTGGCGCCGCATCAGATCAGCGTGAACGAAATGATTCCGGGACCGGTGGTGACGAGCTGGGCTGAGCAAACCGCGCAGGCGACGCAAGCCCTGGGGAAAGAGGCCAGTGAGAGCGAATGGGTGAAGACCCCGGAGGAGATCGCTCCGCTCGCGATGTTCCTGGCAACCCAGCCCTCCAAGGGCCCGACGGCGCAGAGTTTCAGCCTGATGCGTCGCGACAACTGAAATGACCGGCAACCATGAGTAACGCAGCCAACCTCGGCTCGCGATCCGGAATAGGAGCAAACAGGATGAGCACCGACAAACTGATCACCGCCGACGAACTGAGTGAAGGAGAGGTGAGATGAGCACTGACAAAATTCTTTCGGTGGACGACATCCGCGGGACGCTGAAGAAAATGAAAGAAGGCGTCAAGAAGCAACCTGGCTTGATGAAATCCACCTACCGGTACCTGGACGCGGTCTCCGGCTACGTGGAGCGGATCGCCACGGCCAAGGAAGAAGGCAAGTGGGTGGCGAGCCACGGCACCCAGCAGCCACTCGAGATTCTCGAGGCGATGGATGTGAGGGGCTGCTTCAACGAGTTCTGGGGCGTCGTCTCGGACATCGCGAGGCTGGAGTCGGTCCCCGAGGCCATGGGCGTCTCGGCCTCGCTCGGTACACCCGGCGAGGTGTGCTCCTTCTTCCGGAACATGGACGGTCTGATGCACGCCGGCAAGTGGCCCAAGTCGGACATGTTCCTCTACGCCGCGTCCTGCTGCGACAACGTCAAATCGTTCCACACGCTGGGCCGGCGCTATGGCATCCCCAGCTTCGGTCTGGACCGGTCCTTCACGCCGTACACGACCCATGCGATGGAGTTCTGGAAGAACGAGTACAAGCGCCTGATCGCCTTCCTGGAAGAGCAGACGGGCCAGAAGATGGACTACGACCGCCTCAAGGACGTCGTGGCCAAGTCCTACCGACTCACCGAGCTCCACCTCGAGATCGACAAGCTGGTCGCAAATGTCCCGTGTCCGCTGTCCCCGGAGTGCTTCTCGTCGACGCTGGTGGCCATCCGCTGCTGGCCAGGCACGCAGTACGGCATCGACTTCCTCACGGAGGTGCGCGACGAACTCCAGGAGCGCGTGGACAAGGGCATCGGCGCCAGCAAGAACGAGCGCTTCCGGGTGCTGTGGAGTTCCTTCACGCCCTTCTTCGACCCGACTCTCATGGGCTTCATGCAGGAGAAGTATGGAGCGGTCAGCGTGGCCGACATGCTCTCGACCTGGCGCGTGGATGAGAACGTGCAGGCAAACTGGATGCTCGATCCGGACGATCCGCTCGGCAACCTCGCCTACCGGACCGTGCTGGCGCCCGGCAACTGCCAATACTCGACCGGCGTCGACGTGGCCACGGTGCTCGCCGACAAGTCCCGCCGGTTCAAGGTGGATGCCGCGATCTTCCAGAACAACTGGGGCTGCAAGACCGGGGCCGGCTACGGTCCGGTCATCAAGGACGAACTGATGCGTCAGGCCAAGGTGCCGACGCTCACGCTGCACACTGACATCCTCGATCACACCTTCATCGCTAGGGCGGACATCGAGAGCCAGATGGACAGCTTCTTCGAGATGGTCGAGGCGAGCAAGGCTTACCAGGAAAGGAGGGCAGCCGCATGAACGCGCCGCTCAAGACACTGAACGAAATGCAACGTTTGACGTCGCCGTTCCCAGAGAGCGTCGTCGTCAAGGAATGGCGGGCAAAGGGTCGAAAAGTGATCGGCTGGTACAACCCGTACGTCCCGGAGGAGATCATCGACGCCGCCGGCATGCTGCCGTTCGAGGTGACCGGCGACAACGAGCCGGTCCAGATGCAGGGGGCCGAGGCCCACATCTACTCGAACTCCTGCTCCAAGGTCCGCACCTGCTGGCAGCTGGGGCTCGACGGCAGGTACAACTTCCTGGACGGCTATGTCTCCACCCACATGTGCGACCAGGACATGCGGCTCTACGAGGTGTGGTCGTACTACAAGAAGCTGCCCTTCATGGAGATCATCTACGCGCCGCGCAAGCGCGACGAGGAGACGGTCAAGCTGTACCAGACCGACCTGGAGGGCTTCCGGGCCCGGCTCTCGCAGTACCTGATCTGCAGGATTCCCGACCAGCGCATCGCCGACTCGATCAAGGTCTACAACCGTGGACGCGAGCTGATGATGCAACTCTACGAGCTGCGCAAGCGCGACCGGCCCCCGGTGACCGGGGCCGAGGCCGTGGAAGTGGGCAAGGCGGCCGTCCGCATGCCGCGCGAGCGGTTCAACGAGCTGATGGAGCAGCTGCTCGCCGAGATCGAGAGCACCGGGCGCGAGATCAAGCCGGCCCGGCGCCTGATGCTCATCGGCAGCGACCTCCACAACACCACCCAGATCACCTCGCTGGAGTCGAATGGCGCAGTGGTGGTGATGGATGAGCTGGACAACGGCATCCGTCGAGCCTGGGGACAGGTGGACACGAAGCTGCCGCCGATCGAGGCGCTGGCTCGCCACTACCTGATGGGTCGCCCGGTCGACAGGCATAACTGGGTTTCCGACGGGCGACTCGAGTTCATCGGCGAGATGGCCGAGCAGTACAAGGTCGACGGCGTCGTGTCGCAGGCCACGCGCTTCTGCACCTACCTCGGCTGGGACAAGTTCGATCTCAAGAAGCAGCTGCAGGAGCGCGGCATCCCGATGCTGGATCTCGACCTGGAGTACGGCCATCCCGGCGGAGCGCAGATGAAGATCCGCGCCGAGGCGTTCATGGAGATGCTCGAAAGCCGCGCTACCGCGTAGCTCGGTCGTCACCGCAACAGGAGAACAGCATGGCCGTCGTTGGAGTAGACCTGGGCTCACAGTCGACCAAGGCCGTGATCCTGGAAGGCGACGAGATCTTGGGTGGCGCCTCGATGCAGACCGGGGAATCGGCGGAAACCGAGGCCCGCATGGCAGTGCTGGAGGCGCTGAAGCAGGCGGGCCTCAAGCGCGAGGACCTCAAGGCCGCGGTGGCTACCGGAACACTCGCGGTGCCGGTCACCGCGAATCTGAAGATCGAGGCCCTGAAGACACGCTCGCCGGCGAGCTGCATCGCCACGGGAGCCTTCTTCCGCTTTCCCGAGGCGCGCACGGTCCTCTATGTCGGTTGCGACAGCTCGCTGGCCGTACGGATGTCGGCCGAGGGCGAGGTCGAGGAATCGGTGAAGAACGAGCGCTGCGCGGTGTCGTCGGGGGCGCTGCTGGACATCGTGGCCCGCATGCTGGAAGTCCCGATAGAGGAACTCGGGCCGCTGTCGCTGCAGTCCACCTCCCCGCAGACCGTATCCAGCCGCTGCGTGGTCTTCGCCGAGGGCGAGATCCTCTCCTTCATCCACAAGGATCCGCCGGTGCCCGTGGCCGACGTGATCGCGGGCGCGAACCAGTGCATCGTCGATGGCCTGTGGGGGATGGTGCAGAAAGTGGGTGTGCCGTCCGAGCTGCTGGTCTGCGGAGGCGTGGCCCGGAATGCGGGCATCGTCAAGGCGCTCGAGACCCGCCTGGGCAAGCCGGTGCTGCTTCCCAAGCAGCCTCAGTACGTGCGCGCCCTGGGCGCGGCGGTGTTTGCCCGGCAGATAGCGCGGGAAGGAGTTGCGTCATGATGACCATGGGTATCGACGTCGGCTCGCGCAGCAGTAAGTGCGTGATCCTCGAGGACGGCAAACTGCTGACCTACGGCAGCATCGAGACCGGCCCCAACATCGTCAAGACGGCGCAGGCGGCGGTGGATGCGGCCGTCAACCGCCGCACCGGCCTCTGGGGCGAGTACCGAATGGAACTGCCCGACGTGAAGGTCGACCACCTGAAGATCGAGGACATGGCCTTCATCGTTTCGACCGGCTACGGGCGTGCCATCGTGCCCTTCGCCCACAAGAACATCACCGAGATCAGCTGCCACTGCCGCGGCGCGCAGTGGTTCGTGCCCGGGGTCGCGACGGTGCTCGACGTCGGCGGGCAGGACAGCAAGGGCATCCGGATTGGCGCGCAGGGTGAGGTCGCCGACTTCGTCATGAACGACAAGTGCGCCGGCGGCACCGGTCGCTTCATGGAGATCGTCGCCGAAGTCCTGCAGGTGCCCCTGGCCGAGATCGGCCCGCTGTCGCTCGAGAGCAAGAAGGACCTGCCGTTCAGCTCGACCTGCGCGGCCTTCGGCCGGGGGGCGGCGGTCACGATGCGCAAGGAGGGCGAGCGCAAGGAGGACATCCTGAACGGCCTGCACGAGTCAATTGCCAACCGGGTCATGGCCCTGGTGAAGAAAGTCGGCATCGCGGACAAGTTCGTGATTTCCGGCGGCATCGGCCGGAACGTCGCGCTCGTAAAGAAGATCGAGGCGAGGCTCGATGGCCTGAAGGCCAACCTGCCAGAGGAACCAATGATCGTCGGGGCCGTGGGCGCGGCTCTGTTTGCCCACGACCAGGCGAAGAAGAAGGCCCAGTAGCGCCCGGTCGAACCGGCCGCAGATCGAAGTACATGAAGAGACAGTCATGAAGGCGAGCGAGCTGCTTCGACGGATCCAGTCGCACACCGCGCCGGTGGTCGTGGACGTTCGCTTCAGGAGCGAATTCGACGCGGGTCACGTGCCGGGCGCCATCAACACCCCCTTCTGGGCGCCGGAAGTTGCGAAGCTGCCGAAGGACCCGAGTACCGAGCTGGTCATCTATTGCGGGCATGGCCAGCGCGCGTGGATTGCCCAGCAACTTCTGGCCCTGCGTGGTTACCGGAATTCCGCGCTTCTCGAGGGACACGCGAAGGGATGGAAGAAGGCCAGCCTGCCACTTGAAATGTCGTGACGAGGCGATGACTGGGGCAACTGATGCAGAACGAACACCTTGTCGAGACGATTCGCGCCGCCATCGAATGGGCGGCGCTGGGCATCGAGGTCCTGGGCGCGGTGGTGATCATCGCCGGCGTGCTCAGGGTCGCGATCACCAAGGGCACCATCCGCTTCCTGTTCCGGCTCGACGAGCCCGGCGCGTTCGGCAGCTACAAGCACCAGATGGGGCGGTCGCTGCTGCTCGGTCTCGAGTTCCTCGTTGCCGGCGACGTCGTCAGGACGGTCGCGCTGGAGCCCACGCTTCTGAACGTTTCGGTTCTCGGGCTCCTGGTGCTGGTGCGCACGTTCCTGAGCTGGACCCTGGCTGTCGAGATCGAGGGGCACTGGCCATGGCAGGGGAAGAGGACCGTCGGACATGGCCAACCCAAGACCGGCCCTCGCGCACATGAAGCGACGGCTGTGGAGGAGCAGACATGACTGAGCTACTTCCCATCCTGCTGAAGATCACGGTCGTCATCTTCATGGCCGGCAACCTGCTCGATCTCGGCCTCAGGATCGACCTGAGGAAGGCCGTCGCGGGACTGCGGGACGTGCGCTTCGTGACACTGAGCCTGCTGTGGGCATTCGTCCTGTGCCCCGCGCTCGCGTACGCTCTCGGCGTGATGCTGCCTTTGAGCGAGCCCTATGCGATGGGGCTGCTGCTGCTCGGACTTGCGCCGTGCGCGCCGTTGCTCCCGGGCATGGTCGACAAGGCGCACGGGGACGTGAACTACGCGGCGAGCTTCATGCTGCTGGCGTCAGCCGGCACCGTCGTCTACATGCCACTCATGGTACCGCTGCTGGTCAAGGGGGTGACGGTCAGCGCGTGGACCGTTGCGAAGCCCATGTTGTTCCTGGTCCTGATTCCGCTCTTGATCGGGATCGCGATCCAGCGGTCGCGGCCGGCGATCGCGTCGTCCATCCACCCGTACGTCAGCAAGGGCACCGGGATCGACACGTTGCTGATGCTGCTGCTGGTCGTCGTCATCTACGCGAAGGGATTCACCGCCGCCGTCGGCACATGGGCGATCCTCGCGCAGGTCCTGTTCTTCACGCTGACGATCGCCGCGTCGTATGCACTTGCCTTCGGTGTTCCGCCGGCCAGGAAGAGCGTGATGACGCTTGGACTGAGCACGCGCAACGTCGGCGCCGCACTCGCACCGCTGCTCATCGCGACGGACGCTGCTCCCGAGACCACCGTGATGGTGACCCTGGGTATACCGATGATGGGGCTCTTCTCCTTCATCGCCGCTCGCATCTTCGCGGGACGAAATGCCCCTGCAGACCCCGCGGTGCCGAAGGCCGCGTAGGTCGCGGCCGCACGATCACACGATGTTCGCCGATCCTCAAAACTGAATGGAGAATCCAGATGCCAACCAGGAAAAAAGCAGCTGCGGATGGTCCCGGGTCGAAGCTCGTCCGGAACGTAAAGACCACGATACGCGGCCTGCAGGGAAAACTCCCGATGCCACCTGCGGAAGAGGTCGCCAAGTGGATCAAGAAGGGAGCGGTCCTGCTCGACGTGCGTTCGAAGCTCGAAGTCAAGAAGAACCCGGTTCCGGGAGCGACGAACATTCCACTCCTGAAACTGGAAGGCCAACTGTCTGAACTTCCCCGCGGCAAGACGTTCGTGACGTTCTGCCTGAGGGGCGGGCGGGCCGAGCGAGCGAAAAACCTGCTGGAGGCGAACGGCCGCAAGGCGATCAATGGCGGCGGCTACAAGAGCATCCTCAAGATTCTCGACAGCCAGGCCTGACGGTCCGGAGGTCGAGCAGGGGTAGTTCAAGAAGCATCTGCTGAAAGGAGATCAGGATGAACGACGTGACCCGTGAAATCCCCAAGGGGAAGCAGACGACCCTGGGGCTCTACGTGACGGCCGGCGAGGCTTACCGCAAATGGCAGGCCGACCCCGGCCATGTCATGATCCTCGACGTACGGACCCCTGAGGAGATGCTGTTCGTCGGGCATCCGCCGATGGCCTGGAAGATTCCTGTCGCTGTGCAGTCTTACCAGTGGGACAGCGTCAAGAAGGAGTTTCCGATGAAGCTCCTGCCCGACTTCGTGGCCCGGGTGAAGCAGGTGGCGAGTGCGGACGACACGATCCTCGTCATGTGCCGGTCAGGCGGGCGCAGTGCCATTGCCGTCAATCTGATGGCGCAGGCCGGGTTCAAGCACGTCTACAACATCTTCGATGGCATGGAAGGCGATACGGTCGAGGACGCGCACAGCGTCTTTGCCGGGCAGCACCTGGTGAATGGCTGGAAGAATTCCGGGTGCCCGTGGACCTACAAGCTCACGGCGGACCGCATGGTTCTTCCCGAGGGCAAGTAGCCAACCGCGACAGGATCTACGGGTGAAGCGGATATGAACGACGCACGACCCGATGGCGGGGCGTCCCCTCGCGACATCGGAACCACGCTCGCATTCGAGCGGACGCGCATCGCCTATGAGCGCACCATGATGGCGTGGCTCCGGACGGCCACGTCGTCCATAGCGTTCGGCTTTGCCGTCTACAAGTTCTTCCAGATCGAGCTGCAGCACACGCCCACGATCCCGATGCTCATCGGCCCGCGCGGGTTTGGAATCATCCTGATCTGCATCGGCCTGCTCATGCTGTTGCTTGGGGCGTTCGAGCACGCCCGCGACATGAGGGCGTTGCGCAGGCAGTACGTTGAAATGCCCAGATCCGGGAGCAGCCTGATCGCCCTCGTGCTCGGCACGCTCGGCCTGCTCGCACTGGTGGGCGTGCTCGTGCGCGCATGAGCGTGTCCCGGAAGGGCAGCGACGATCAGTTCTCCCTGGTCAGCGGCGGGCCACTCTTCCGGTTGTGGCGGCGCACCGGGCTGACCGGCGACGACATGCAGATGGTGGGCCGCCGCGTGCTCGTCGCGGTGTTGCTGACGTGGGTGCCGCTGCTGCTCCTGACGATGTACGACGGTCGCGCCTGGGGCGGCAAGGTGCTGCCCTTCCTGAGGGACGTCGAAACCCAGGTGCGACTGCTGATCGTGGTGCCGCTGCTGCTGCTCGCGGAGGTCAGGGCTCACTTGGAACTGCCCGCGATCACGCGGTGCTTCGTCGATCAGGACCTGATTTCCGTCGCGGACCGTCCGCGCTTCGATCGCGCCATCGCTTCGGCCGTCCGGCTACGCGACTCCGTCGTTGCAGAGGTGGTGTTGCTCGTGCTCGTGTACCTGGTCGGCATATTCATCATCCGGCGCGCGCACTTCGTGCTGGACGTGGAAACCTGGTATGCCACGGCGGCCGGGAATCGACTGGTGCTCACGCCGGCCGGCTGGTGGGGGGCGCTGGTGGCCATGCCCGCGGTGCAGTTCCTGTGCGTGCGCTGGTTCTTCAGGTTCTTCATCTGGGGACGCTTGCTCTGGCAGCTGTCGCGCATTCCCATGAACCTGGAGCCGACGCACCCGGACTGCTCGGCCGGACTGCACTTCATCGCCCTGTTCGAGCGCTCGTGCAGGATCGTGATGGTCGCGTTTGGCGCGCTGCTCGCCGGCATGATCGCCAACAGGATCCTCTACACGGGTGCCGGACTGCTCGATTTCAAGGTCGAAATCATCGGCATGCTGGCACTGCTGCTCGGCATGGTATTCGGACCGATGATCGCATTCACGAGGACACTCCAGGAGGTCAAGCACCACGCCCTGTGTGAGTACAGCCGGCTGGGCCAGGGTTATGCGCGCGAATTCGGTCGCAAGTGGTTCCACGGCGCACGTCCGGCCGCTGAGCCTTTGCTCGGCAGCACAGACATCCAGTCCCTGGCCGACCTGCGCAATGGATTCCTGGTGGTGAAAGACATGCATTGGACGCCGTTTGGCGTGTCGGACGTTGCGACCCTGGCGGCGTGCGTACTCGTGCCGCTGGTTCCGCTGCTGCTGACCAGGTACTCGCTCGAGGAAATCGTCGACCGGCTGCTGAAGACGGTCTTCTGATGGTTCCTGCCCCATCGCGAGTGAAGCGCCCCCCGTAGAGTTCGCAGGCCGCGTACGTTTCGCATGCTTCGTGCAGTTGGTGGTCGCGATGTCTTGAAATGATCGATCACAGTCTGAATATGTCCGACCTGTAGCTGGTGCGCAATACATGCTCCGGAACGCAACGCTTGGAGCGCAGCGTGAACAAAGCTGCATGGTGCCGGACGAGGCCGTCATAGCGCAGCCATACCCGCCGTCTGCCGCTCGCAACTATCCCACGCGGCCCCTGTTTGGCAACACGCACCTGCGCAACTCATCTGGAGTCTCAACATGGTGAAACGAGCAATCGTGATTGGCGTGAGCGCTGCACCGGTGTGCTGCTGCCTGAATGCAAGCGCGGCTGATGCGGACCTGGCCAAGAAGCTGAGCAATCCCATTGCTTCGCTGATCAGCGTGCCGTTTCAAGGCAACTACGACACAGGCTATGGCTCGGAAGACGGCGACAAGACCTTTGTGAACGTCCAGCCGGTCATTCCGATCAGCATCAATGACGACTGGAACCTGATATCGCGCACCATTCTGCCGATCGCCTGGCAGAACGACATCGCCGGTGAATCGGGCGACCAGTTCGGGCTCGGTGACATCACCCAGAGCCTGTTCTTCTCCCCGGTCAAGCCGACCGCGGGCGGGCTGATCTGGGGCTTGGGGCCCGTGTTCCTTATTCCCACCGCGACCGACGATCTGCTGGGCGGTGAGCAGTGGGGCGCCGGTCCGACTGGAGTCGTCCTCAAGCAGAGCGGACCGTGGACGGTCGGCATGCTTGCCAATCACGTCTGGTCATTTGCAGGCGACGACGATCGCACCGACATCAACAGCAGCTTCATGCAGCCGTTCTTCGCGTACACGACGCCGACGGCATGGACCTACACGCTCAACACGGAGAGCAGCTACGACTGGGAGGGAGAGGAATGGTCCGTGCCGATCAACTTCGTGGTTTCGAAACTGACCAAGTTCGGCAAGCAGCCAGTCAGTCTTTTCGCCGGCGCCCGCTACTGGGCCGACAGCCCTGAGAGCGGCCCGGATGGCTGGGGACTGCGGTTCGGACTGACTCTCCTCTATCCAAAGCAGTAACGCCGACGGAAAGAACAGAGTGGTGGATCATGGCCTCGGCGTTCGAGGCCCCAATCGCGAAAGGAGAAAATGATGGAGAAACTGATCCGTTTCCTGCTCGCCTTCGTGGCGCTTATCGTCGTCGCGGCTCCGGCAACTGCGGCAGATCCGGCGGCTCCTGCGGTCTTCCCGAACAAGGTCCTGCATGTCTTCATGTGCGAGATGGAGGACGATGCGACCGAGGAGCAGATCGAGGCAATCGCCAAGGCCTGGCAGGTCGCCATCCGGCAGATGCCGGGCGGCGAGGAAGCCAAGGTCAGGGTGCTGTGGCCGGTGGCCGTCGCCAACACGGGACAGATCGATTTCCACATCGTGGTGCAGGTGCCGTCTTTCTCGGCCTGGGGCAAGCTCTGGGACAATTACAACGACGACTCGCCGGCTGCGATGGCCGACGACATGAACCAGGGCAAGGCCAACTGCCCGGACAGCATGATGTGGGAAGCGGTCGATATCCAGTAGTCACTCGTCGGATTCGAGCTGCGTGATCGGTCGATGTCGCAGGTCTGGAGTTGCAACGAGTGGGATCCGCTGGAGGAGGTGATCGTCGGGAATCCGCTGCGGGCGAGATTCCCGACGGCGGATCCGAGCACCCGGCTAGCGGAGTTCCCCGACCGCCGTGTCGAGGAGATACCCCGGGGCCCTATTCCTGAAAGGATCATCGAGGAGACCGAAGAGGACCTGCAGGCGTTCATCGCCGTCCTGATCGGCCTGGGCATCACGGTCAAGCGCCCGGCGACGTGGCCCCACGAGGCCAGATTCTCCACCATTCACTGGGAATCCCGGGGCTACTACAACTACTGCCCTCGCGACCTCCTGCTGGTCATCGGCGACCAGGTCATCGAAACGCCCAATGTCATCCGCAGCCGGGCCCTCGAGGCCTTCAGCTACCGCGCGCTGCTGCTCGACTACCTGAAGTCGGGCGCGAGATGGTACAGCGCCCCCAGGCCCATGCTCCTCGACTCGCTGTTCGAGGTCGACCTTGCCCGGCCCACGCCGCGCAACGACGAGCCGGCCTTCGATGCGGCGAACGTCCTGCGCCTCGGCCGCGACCTCATCTATCTCGTTAGCAGTACGGGAAACGAGCTGGGGGGGCAGTGGCTGCAGACCATCCTTGGCGAGGACTTCAGCGTCCACTTCCTCAAGGATGTCTACTACGGCAGCCACATCGACTCGACGTTCGTGGCCCTGCGGCCGGGCCTGGTGCTCTGCAATCCGGCCCGGGTCAACGCCGACACGCTGCCCGGGATCCTGAAGCAGTGGGACGTCATCTACAGCCCGCCGATGGAGAACACGGACCGGCACGATGCCGACTACCTGTCGAAGAGCATCGGCAGCGAGTGGATCGACATGAACCTGTTCAGCATCCGTCCCGACCTCGTGGTGGTCGACCGGGACCAGACCGCCCTGATCCGGCTCCTGGAGAAGAAGCACCTCGATGTCATCCCGCTCAAGCTCCGGCATTCGAGGATGCTGGGCGGCGGTTTTCATTGCGTGACCCTGGACGTCCGCCGCAGGGGCACGCTGCAGCGCTACTTCGACTGAGAACGAGTCATGACGGTCCCTGCCCTGGCCGCGGTCTTCGCGGTCTTTCTCGGCCTGACGTTCGTGGCGTGGCGGCGTTACCTCTGGGTCGCACGCCGGGGGCCGCTCGAGCGGCAGGACACCTGCCCGTATAGCCTGACGGATGCTTTCGGCGTTCGGCCGTTCCAGAACGTTCCGCACCAGGCCGGCGTGCGGTGGCTGACGGAAGTCTTCAGTCGTTCAGCCGATAGGTTTCCCGACGGCACCGCCCTGCAGATCCCGCACACCGGCGAAACCCTGACCTTTGCGGAGCTCGACGGGCGAGCCGAGTCCGTGGCAGCGGCGCTGGCACCCTTTGTCACGGGTCCGGACCAGGTCGTCGCCGTGGCCATGGCCCAGGACAACTGGCAGATCGTGGCTTCCCACCTCGGCATCCTCAAGGCCGGCGGGACCATGATGTTCCTCGACACCTCGCTGCCGGATGCCCTCGTACAGCACATGCTCGAGGACGCACGACCGGTCGTCGTCCTCACGCGTGGGCAGAAAGCCTTCGGCGACCTGCCCACGCTCGACGTGCTGGCCCTGCCCGGGGCGAAGACGCGTCGCGTGCTGCCGCCGTGGCTGGACGACCCGACACAACGCCTCGCCAGCATCTTCTACACGAGCGGAACCACCGGCCTGCCCAAGGGCGTTGAGTGCACCCACGCCGGCTACGTCAACCTTGCCTTGAGCTACGCGGATTACTTCGACCTGGTTCCAGGAATGGACGCCACCTCGCTCACGTCGTCCCTGGGATACGACGGCAGCATCTCCGAGATGTACTCCGCCTGGGTGTCGGGTTGTGCCGTGGTGCTGCTGACCCGGGAACAGATCCGGTCCGGCCCGGATCTCGTCCCCATCCTGCGCGAGGCCGAGGTCACCGTACTCTTCTGCCCGCCCGTGTTGCTGACGACTCTCACACCGAGTCCGGAGCTGGATCTCCCCTACCCGATCTGCCGTTACGTCGTCCCCGCGGGCGAGGCGTTCCCACCTGCCCTCGTGGAGCCGTGGACCCGCGGCCGACGGCAGATCATCAACACCTACGGCCCCACCGAAGCGAGCACCGACACGAGCCGCCAGAGCCTGCGGCCGGGCGAGCCCGTCACCATCGGCTCCCCCTTCCCCAACGTCACCTACGTTGTGCTGGAGATCGGCGGGCTCCGCCCGCTGCCGCACGGGGAGGCAGGCGAGCTCTGCATCGGCGGTGTCCACCTGGCGCGCGGCTACCGGAACCTGCCGAAGGAGACCGCGCGGAACTTCATCACCCACCGTCGCTTCGGACGTCTCTACCGCACCGGGGACCGATGCCGGATCGACCCCCGGACGCAGCGGGTGCACTACCTCGGACGGATCGATGTGCAGATCAAGGTCCGCGGGCACCGGGTCGAGATCCAGCCGGTGGAGGACCTGCTCCAGTCGCAGTTCCTGGAGATCGAGGCGGCGGTGCTGGACTACCAGTACCAGGAACTCGTCGCCTTCGTCGCCGCACCGTCGCTTCGCGCAGTGGAGATTCCCGCGGTCGCGCCGGCGCCGGCCGCGTGGGCCGCGCGGGTCACGGAGAGGCTTGGGAGGCAGCTGCCCGCGCCATCGGTTCCGACCCGGATCTTCCTGGTCGACGAGTTCGTCCTGAATCCGGTGTCGGGGAAGATCGACCGAGGCCGCCTGCCCGACCTCGCGCGGCTGCAGGCGGACTCCGGGTTGCCGGAGGACAGCCCGGGCGTCTCACCGAGCCGGGCTGGGGCGGGGAAACCTCGAGCGGAGATGCCTCCCGACATCGGCGCGTACAGCCCACCGGGCTCCAATGACGTGCTTGCGATCTGCAGGGACGTGTTCGGCAACGCAACGTTGGCATGGGACGACGTCTTCGCCGACCACGGCGGACACTCGATCCTGATCGCGGCACTGACGCTCCGCCTGCAACAGGCGGGATGGCCGGTGACTGTCCGCGACCTGCTCAGCGACTGCGACACGGCGAGGCGGGTTGCCGCACTGCCGCGGCAGCCCCAGCAGGCGTCCGGACCCGCCGCGTCGCCAGCACAATGGGACCGCGGCGGCACGGGGCGCGACGAGGCCGTGGCCGGGGTGCTCTCCACAGGGCACTTCACGAGCCTGCAGTTGCTGTTCCTCCTGCTGCTGTATGCGCCCACGCTGACAGGCGTCGTTGCGCTCGTCGCGGTGGCGCGCATCGGCGAGTTCCTCCAGAGCGTGCGTCTCGTGGAGTTCGTCGTCGTCGGCCTTGCCCTGTATGCGCTGGCCCTCCTCTTTCCCATCGCCAACCTGCTCTGGGTCATGGCAGTCAGGCGCCTGCCAGGGATCGGCTTCTTCTGGAGTCGCGTGCAGCCGGGCATCTACCCGAAATGGAGCCGGGCGCACCTGCTGACCTGGTGCGCCGGGCGGACGACACAGTCCGTGCTCACGCCGCTGCGCGTGATGATCCGCAGCGCACCGGTGACGGCCTGGGCGTTGCGCCGGCTGGGCGCGGATGTGGGCCACAACCTGCAGTGCGCCGGCGACGCGGAGTTCCACGGACCCCTGGACCTCCTCTCCATCGAGGACGACGTAGCCATCCAGTCCGGCGCCCAGGTCTCCATGTCGAGCTGGGTGGGGCAGGAACTTCGCGTCGGCCCGGTGAGCCTCGAGAGCGGCTGCAGGATTGGCATGCGGGCGGGCGTCGCCTGCGACGTAACGGTTGGCCGTGGCAGCTGGATCACCCCCTTGACTCCGGTCCTTGACGCCGTCGGCCCGGGGGAGATGTGGGAGGGTGCGCCGGCGCGCTTCGCCGCTCGCTGCACCGAACTCAGGCGTTCGACGAGTCGCTGCCGCTACAGGTCGCCGTTCTGGTTGCTGGAAGCGCTCAACCTCGGGATGCAGGTGGTCCTGGAGCTCTGCCTCCTGGTCCTGCCCACCGCAGCGGTCACCTGGTGGGTGGCCACCCACGTGTTCGTCGGCGGGGCCGAGCACGCCGAGCGCTACTTCGAGGAGGCACCGCGGCTCGAGCTGGTCTGGCAGATCGCGCTCTACGCGTTCGTCACCACCTGGATCACCATCGTCGTCATCTCCGTGCTGACCTGCCTCTTTCTTCGCTGCACGGCGGCAGCGCCGGGGTTGTATCCCACGCGCGGGCTGCGGGGCGCCCTGATCCTCTACCGGGTGAAGCGGATGAACCAGATCCAGCGCCTGTGGACCTGGACCCTCACCGGCCAGTACCTGCGCGCCCTCGCCGGCGTCCGCTTCTCGCGCGTCGGTGCCTCGGAGTGCGACCTGATGGTCAACCTCGTCCCCGAACTCGCCAGCGCCGATGCCCAGGTGTTCTGGTCCAACGGCAGCTTCACGAACATGCTCGACCACAGGGGCCGGTACCTCAAGCTCGGCCAGCTCGACATGCCGGCAAACTTCTTCGCCAGCAACTACTGCGTCGCGGAGTCCGGACAGCTCCCCGCGAATTTCCTGCTGGGAGTCTCGACGCCCGGCAGCGACATCCGCTTCCGCCGCCAGATGCGGACGCGGCTCGGCGCGCCCATCACGGTGGCGGGCAACCCGCCGGTGAAGTTCGGCAGCGCGGACTTCGAGGCGGAGAACCGGGCCCGCGAACTACCCGGCTTCCCACTCTTCCTCGGACGCGTCGCGCTGAACGACGTCTTCAGCATCGGGCTGCTGCCGATCGCCGAGGTTCTCGCCTTCGCAGTCTTCTACGCCGTCCTGCTGCGTTCGTTCGGCCACCCGGTGGCGAGCGCGTTGGCCGCACTGGTCCTCGGGGAGGCGGTCCTGGTCGGCGCTGCCGTTCTGATCAAGAAGATCCTGGTGGGAGACAGCTGGGGCCAGGGGCACGCCGCACCGTTCTGGTCGTGGCGGCACTTCAGCTACTTCTTCGCGCAGGACTGCTTCTTCGCCTGGTGCAGGAGGCCGCTGGGCATCCTGGCGGGCACCCAGCCCGCGAACATCATCCTGCGCTTGATGGGATGCCGGATCGGCAGGCGGACCCTGCTCGCCGCACCGCTGCAGGCCTTCGACTGGAACGCCGTGAGCCTCGGCGACGATTGCATCGTCGCCGGGAACCTGCAGCTCCACAGCTTCGAGAACATGAGACTGCAAGTGAAGCGAACCGAGATCCAGAGCGGCAGCTCCGTCAATGTCGGCGCCACCGTAATGGGTGGTGCGATCGTCGAGCCGGGGACGACCATCCTGCCCCTGAGCCTGGTACTGAAGGGCATGCACCTGCCGACGGCGACGTACGAGGGCAGCCCCGCCCAGCCCGTGGACAGCGCCCGACAGTAGATCTCCTCACCGCTCCCTCTCGAGGCGCATGGGCTGCCACGCGAGGTAAGTCAGCGAGCGCCACAACCACTCCGCCGGGCCGAACCGGAAGCGTCGGGACCACCACCGACACGCCAGGACCTGGACGGCGAAGAAGATCGTCGCCCAGCCGGCGACGGCCAGCGGGCCCAGACGGAAGGCCTGGCCGAAGCCGTAACCATAGAACAGCGTCGTGAACATCAGGGTCTGGGCCAGGTAGACGGACAGCGACAGGCGCCCGACGTCGGCCAGGGGCGCGAGCACGACTCGTCCCCGTCGGGTCTGCGCCGCGAGTAGCAGGGCCGCGGCATACCCCAGTGCGAGTGCCGTCGTCCCGTAGGCGAAGAGGAGGTCGCCCGCGAGCTGGACCCCCGGCCCGGCCCGCTGCTCCGTGAACACCGTGTATCCAGCGGTGGTGGCGAGGACCTGCTTCGCCGCCATCGCGCCGAGCCCGAGCCACAGGCCCCAGGTCCGCACGCGCGCGATCGTCGCTGCATTGCCCGGGATGTCGCGCAGCACGCCAGACCGGCCGATCAAGACGCCAAGGAGAAACATCGCGAAGACGGCGAGCCCGGACTCCGGCGTCGCGACATCCTCGAGCGGATCCGCGGGGATGGCCTCCGCGTTGTCGGCCGCGACCTCGGCGAGCGTCCCGACGGCGTACACGTGCGAGCGCTGCGCCCACTCGAGTTCGGCGCGCGCCTCCGCTATCAAGTCCGCCTCGGTGGGTCGGGGCCGCTCCTCGAACGACGCGAGGCGAGCCAGCGGAAAAACCAGCAGGAGCGCGGCGGCCAGGACGAACAGGCTGCGCGTGGGCAGGCGGCGCACCACGAGGAGCACGAGCCCGAGCTCCGCAAAGAGCATGAGGATGTCGCCGTCGAAGAGCAGGGCGTGTGCGGCACCCAGGGCGAACAGCACGGCCAGCCGCCGAATGTAGGTGGGGACTATGGAAGCTCCCGCTGCATCGGCGCGCTCGAGCTGCAGTGCGAAGCCGAAGCCGAACAGGATGGCGAAAAGCGTCCACGATTTCGACTCGACGAAGAACTGCATGGCCGCGAACGCCAGTCGGTCGGCCGTGGAGTTCCAGGCAACGGAGTCGGCGCCGAACAGGTGCATGTTCTCGAGCAGCACGGTGAACAGGGCGAAGCCGCGAACGGCGTCGACCGCGGCGATGCGGGACTCCGGGGCTACCGGTCCGACGGTCGCCCGGATCAATGCCTGAGCATGACGAGAGGAATTGGCAACCGGACTCATTGCTCTCCTAATTCGAAAGGCATCGCGTGGTCATTCGGCTTCCGTACGCGAAGGCTATCACTGAGCTTGATACGTACTTCTACGCGAGCAGTTCGACGAATGGCGACTGCTGCGACGCCAGGCTTGCCTTGAGGTGCAATGCCTTCTGAGTGACAATCGACCTGCTCGCTTGTCCGTCGTGGGCAACTGAGCACGAGTCCAACCACGCCATGCCTCTCGACTCGTACACCATGTCGCGGGAAGCGACCCCTGGGGGTCGAGTCATGACGGCGCGGAATCCGCAACGCATCGATTGCGACGACGTGTTCGTCGAGCTGGACGGATTCGTGCCGGGCAACACGGTGTGGCTGAAGATCGAGAAGTACCACCCCACCGGCAGCATCAAGTTCAAGACTGCGGTCGAGATCCTCGACAGCCTGGAAGCCAGCGGCGCCCTGCGCCGCGGTCGGATGGTGGTCGAGTCCAGCTCCGGCAACCTGGGCGTGGCCCTGGCTTTCCTGTGTCGCGAGCGCGGCTACCGGTTCACCTGCGTGGTCGACCCCAATGCGCTGCGCGACAACCTGCGGCGGATCCGCGACTACGGCGGCGACACCTCCATGGTCACAGCCAGGGATGCCGGTAACGGCTACCTGCCGGCCCGGCTCGCCAGGGTGAAGTTGCTGCTGGCCACCCACCCCGGCGCCATCTGGACCAACCAGTACGCCAACCCGGCCAACGCGCGCGCTCACGAGCGACTGACCGCCCCGGCCGTGTTGCGCAACGTGCCCGATGTGGACGTGCTGGTGGTGGGCGCGGGTACCACCGGCACCTTGCTGGGCTGCATGCAATACATGCGCCGTGCCGCGCCGCACGTGAAAGTTGTGGCCGTGGATGCCGTGGGCTCGGTGACCTTCGGCAGCGAGCCGGCGCCGCGCAAGCTGCCCGGCATCGGCAGCGGCGTGCGACCCGCGCTGGCCGACGCGGTGGACGCCTTGCGACGTCCGGACGTTCACTTCATTTCGGAGCGTGACACCGTTGCCATGTGCCGCCGCCTGCGCGACCGGCACGGCGTGCTGGTGGGGGCGTCCACC
>Ga0209594_1000544_pt1 | contig 21723 bp, 16 predicted proteins | sample AshMeaCrysSpring_FD_184126 | JGI IMG/M metagenome (GOLD analysis project Ga0209594, IMG submission 184126) | Groundwater microbial communities from Big Spring, Nevada to study Microbial Dark Matter (Phase II) - Ash Meadows Crystal Spring... | ecosystem: Environmental > Aquatic > Deep subsurface... | reverse complement strand
GCCCCACCCCAGACAAGGGGCTTAAGCCCCTTGCCCCACCCCAGACAAGGGGCTTAAGCCCCTTGCCCCACCCCAGACAAGGGGCTTAAGCCCCTTGCCGAAGATCAGCTCTATACAAAGAATGTCAAAAATATGGCAGAATTTTATACTGAACTAAATTCAGATTTACACAGCTTTATCCAAGAGCAAAAAATGTTTTTTACTGCCACTGCACCCACAGAAGGTAGAATTAACTTATCTCCCAAAGGAATGGATACTTTCCGCTGTTTTGATAACCAAACTGTGGGTTATCTCGACTTAACAGGAAGTGGCAATGAAACCGCAGCTCATTTACAAGAAAATGGCAGAATAACCATCATGTTTTGCAGTTTTTCCACTCAACCTTTAATTCTCCGTTTGTATGGAAAAGGTAAAGTTATTTTGCCAAAAAACCAAGAATGGCAGTTATTATCTCCCCTATTTCCTTCTCTACCAGGGGAACGTCAAATAATAGTTTTAAACATTGATTCAATTCAAACTTCTTGCGGTTATGCAGTACCAATTTATGAGTTTAAAGAAGAAAGAAATACCTTAATTACTTGGGCAAAAAATAAAGGAGAACCAGGAATCAAAGAATATTGGCAAGCAAAAAATACCACCAGTATTGATGGTTTACCTACTAATTTACTCGAATAATAATTTTTTTTACGCTGGTTATTGTTTGTTAACTTTTGTTGTATTAATATCATTATTTCAGCTACAAAAACGCTGTTTTAGCTCATATAAAACCAGCAAAAATACAGCACAAAGTAAAGGTAAAAAGAAGTAAATGCCCCGAAAACCCAACAAAGAAGCTAACACAAGCTCCCCTGAAATGATGGGTTTAAGCATTAAAATCATAACAGTTTCAAATACCCCTAAACCCCCTGGAACATTACTTACAACTCCTAAAATTTCTGCTAATAAAAACATTTTGAAAAAAACAGGGAAAGTTAACCCATTCACTGGCTGAAATAAGGAAAATAAAACAGCAGCAGCACAAGTCCAATCTAAAACTAATAAAATTATTTGTGTAAGAGCCATTTCAGCAGGGATTATTTTTAATTCAAACTGCCGAATAGTAAAGATTTTTTCTTTGTACCTAAAACTCAGAATCAAGTAAATAATTACTAAGAGAATTAAAAGTATTCCTAAAGCTTGGAGGTAATGATAAGAAACAGGAATAAATTTAGGAATAGTAACAGGTTTTTTTAAGAGTAAAATCCCACCAATAGTTATAATTCCAAGCCAAAAACCTATATGATTAAAAGCTAAAACTTGCGCAATTTCCCAGTTAGATAAACCCCACTTTGAATAAAAACGATAACGCAGTGCAGAACCAGTAACAACAGAAAAACCTACGCTATTACTTAAAGCAACACTAATTAAAGAAGCTAGAAAAACTTTGGGATAAGCTAAAAGATGGCGCAGATAATATTTAATGGCTAAAACATCATAAAGACTAATGATAAAATAACCAAAAATAGTGAAAATAAGGGCGAAAAAAAGGCGATCGCCTGGCAAATTAGCTAAACTTTTGAAGATATCGTGATAATTGTATTTTTGGAATTCATGGGCGATCGCCCAAACAGATAAACCCAATAAAACCAGAGTTAATAAAGTTGTTCCCCAGCGCAGCATCGAAGTATTCCCAACTCCTTTGTCCACCATAATTACTGATTATAATAAGTTTTATACCACTCCACAAAACGAGGAATACCCACCTCAATGGGTGTCTCTGGTTTAAACCCAGTATCCCTACTCAAATCTTCAATATCAGCATAAGTTTCTAGTACGTCTCCAGCTTGGAGAGGTAACATATTTTTAATCGCTTTTTTCCCTATACTTGTTTCTAAAACCTCAATAAATTTTAGCAATTCCACAGGCTGATTATTACCAATATTATAGACTTTATAAGGAGCATAACTACTACCAGGTTCAGGATTTAAACTTGACCAATTCGGGTTAGGTTGCGCTACATTATCCATAACCCTAATTACTCCCTCGATAATATCATCAATATAGGTAAAATCTCGGCGCATTTTCCCATGATTAAATACATTAATTGGTTCTCCTGCTAAAATAGCCTTAGTAAAGAGAAATAATGCCATATCAGGACGACCCCAAGGCCCATAAACTGTAAAGAAACGCAAACAAGTTGCAGGTATTTTATATAAATGACTATAAGAATGAATCATCAATTCATTTGACTTTTTCGTAGCTGCGTAAAGACTAACTGGATGATCTACATTATCAGTTACAGAAAAAGGTTGTTTAAAGTTTGCTCCATAAACTGAGCTTGAAGAAGCAAACACTAAATGTTTAACTTCTCCATGACGACAGCCCTCTAAAATATTCATTGTCCCCATAATATTACTATTAATATAAGCATGGGGATTTTTTAGAGAATAACGTACCCCAGGTTGAGCTGCTAAATGGACAACTTTTTCTGGAGAAACAACAGTAAATAACTCAGAAATTGCTGGTGTATCTGCTAATTCTAATTTATTAAACTGAAAATTACTTTTACTTTTTAATTGTGTTAATCTTGCTTTTTTGAGATTAACATCATAATAGTCATTGAGGTTGTCAATTCCAATAACTTCTTCTCCCCTAGCTAATAATTTGTTAGCTAGATGAAACCCAATAAAACCTGCAATCCCTGTAACTAAAATTTTTGCCATAATTGATTTTAACTTTATTTTCTGAAATGATATTTTTAAATTTGTAATCTTAAATAATCCTCTTGATTAGCCTTAAAAAATTGTTTTGCATCTTCAGCTACCCTAGCAATTCCTTTTTTCCTCTGTTACTTGTTTAAAATTTCATTTTCTTTGATTACTTTTTTTGCCATTTTTTGGGATTTTTTTAAAATGTAAATATATATTAATTGCCCAAAAATTAAATCTTGGATTTTGTAATGACCGAAAAAAATAGGAATCATCGCCTCACCATTAGAGGAAAAAATTAAAATAAATTCCTATTTTCTTCTGAAATGACCAATGACCAATGACTGGGGGCTACCGCCCCTTGTTTGCTTAGTTTTTTTCCACAGCCAATATGCCATTAATTTTGCTTACCTACTTAAATTGCTAAGTTATCAGAGGAGTGCGCCCTTTTAAACCTGTCATTAATTTTAGGGCAAATATTTTGATAGGGGGTAAATTTTTCATCAACCATAAACCCAGACGACGTACTGCTACAACTGGCAACCAATTATTAGAAAAAGTCCGATCTAAAAAGTCAGTAAAGCCTAAAATTATTAGGTTTTCTTTTTTCCGCCAACTTTCATATCTTTTTAACACTTGCAACTCACCAATATCCTCCCCTTTCTTGTTAGCTTCCTGCAATATTTGCGCTAAAGCTGCTGCATCTCTGATACCTAAATTTAACCCTTGTCCACCCACAGGATGACAACAATGAGCCGCATCACCAACTAACGCTAATCTTGATTTAATATAGCGATCGCTTTGCATTAATTGTACTGGAAAAACAAAGCGTTCTCCTAATAGTTCTAATTTACCTAATAACCCTCCAGTATGGTATTCCAACTTGGCTAAAAATTCTTTTTCATCTAATTCTTTTAAAGCTTGTGCTTCTTTGTGCGGTGCAGTCCAAACTATTTGACAGCGGTTGTCTGGTAATGGTAGTATTCCCATCGGTCCAGTTGGCCAAAAACGTTCAAAAGCAGTTTCATTTTCTGGGGCATTATGTTGAATTGTAAAAGCTACACAAGACTGCCAATATTTCCAACCAAAAGTTTTAATTCCTGCTTGCTGGCGGATAGGCGATCGCGCTCCATCTGCTCCTACGAGCAACTTAGTTCTAAGTTTACTGACTTCCTCCCCCACTTTCACCGTTACTTCAGCCCCAGAGTCCTCATATGTTACCCCCATCACTTCAGCGGGACATAACCAGGTAATATGGGGAGATTCTGCCATCACATTTTGCAAAGATTTAAGAATTATTCCATGTTCCGCAACATATCCCAAAAAATCCGTATTTAAATCCCCAGTTGCAAACCTTACCACCTCTGGGTAGTTAGCATCAGACAGACGAATATGGCGAAATTTACCCATATGGGGCAATATTTCTTGCCAAACCCCAATACTTGCTAAAATCCTACTAGACATGATGGAAATGGCATAAGCGCGCTTTCTTGCTGCTGCTACTTCCTGGGGTTGAGCTTCAATAATTCCTATGCGCAACCCCGAATCTTTCAATGCTGCTGCTAGAGTTGCACCTACTATATTACCACCCACAATTATCAGGTCATAATCAAAGTTAGTTTGCTTAACACAATTTAGTTCTTTTTGCGCCATATTTAATTATTTCTTAACATTTTTCCATAAATCTTTACTTTTATTGTGACGCAAACCCTTTAAACGTGCAAATTGTCATTAGTCATTGGTCATTGGTCATTAGTCATTAGTAAAACATTATGATATTTTGCAAACTGTCTAGGGGTGGGTAAGTCCTCTAATTTGTAAATTTTTGTTAAATTGGGCTGAAAAGTATAGTTGAATATATATATATATATATATATACTGGTTCATAGGTAAGAAAAAAACCTGACATAAGGATAGTTTTACGATGCCCGTAGGGCAGGCCTGCGGCCATCGCAACAAACCTCTGAACAAGGAGCAAAACAAATGGCAAATGTTTATTACCTCACTAAAGTTACCACATGGAAGAATGCGCAAGCTGCAGCCCAGTCAATGGGTGGAAATTTGGTCACAGTTAATGATGCAGCAGAAAACCAGTTTCTGGTGGATGCTTTTGGTGGAAGCGAACGGTTATGGATTGGTTTTAATGACATAGCACAAGAAGGCGTTTGGGAATGGGTGAGCGGAGAAACACCCACATACACGAACTGGGGAGCAGGTCAGCCAGATAATGGGGGTAATGTTGAAGATTATGTTGGTACCAACTTTGGAGGTCCAGGGTTATGGAATGATTTTCCCAACACTGGTTATAACCAACGTGGCATTGTAGAAGTACCAAACACTCTACCTGCGCTCTCCATCGGTGATTTCGAGGTTGTTGAAATTAATCCCTGGTTGGGTTCTCCAGTAGCTAAGTTCATAGTGAAGCTTTCAGCGGTTACCAATGAACCCGTCAGTCTTGAATATGCGACTCAAGATGGTACTGCCATAGCAGGAGAAGATTATACAGCAACCACTGGCACTCTGACTTTTGAACCAGGAGAAAAAGTCAAAACTATCACTGTTCCTATTGTTCAAGACGTTATAACAGAATCAACTCCTGAAACTTTTGACCTGGTTTTAAGCAATCCAACTAATGCCACTTTGGATGATGCAGTGGGAACAGGTACTATAGTTGATGGCGGGACTCATTATATTTACAAGCTCACTAACTCAGCAACCTGGACAAATGCGCAAGCTGCAGCCCAGTCAATGGGTGGAAACTTGGTAACAGTTAATGATGCAGCAGAAAACCAGTTTCTGGTGGATGCTTTTGGTGGAAGCGAACTGTTATGGATTGGTTTTAATGACGCAGAAGAAGAAGGCGTTTGGGAATGGGTGAGCGGTGAACCAGTTACATATACGAACTGGAAAGCAGGTCAGCCAGATAATTGGAACAATGAAGATTATGCGCACATTTATGAAAATGGACAATGGAACGATCTTCCCAACACTGGTTGGCAAGGTTACATACGTGGCATTGTAGAAATAGTAAAGAACCCAGCAACAAACGGTAACGATACCATAACAGGGAGCAATGATGCTGAAGCAATAGAAGGGTTAGCAGGGGACGATAAGATAACAGCCAAAGGAGGTAATGACTATCTGAGCGCTGGAGAAGGAAATGATAACCTAGACGGAGGAACAGGCGCTGATGCAATGAAAGGAGGTTCAGGTGATGATGCTTACACTGTTGATAACTCAGGGGATAAAGTAACTGAAGGAGTAGATGAGGGAACTGATGTTATTAAAAGTGCGGTCACCAGAACTTTACCAGTCAATGTAGAAAATTTGATTTTGACAGGGAAGGATAAAATTAATGGTACAGGAAATGTACTAGATAACATTTTAACAGGCAATTCAGGTAACAATAAACTTTCAGGAAAAGAGGGGAATGACACTCTCAATGGTAAAGCAGGTACTGATACTCTCGCAGGTGGAGCAGGGAATGATAAATACACAGTTGACTCAACAGATACAGTAACTGAGCTACCCAGTGAAGGAACCGATGTTATCCTGGCTGATTCTGATTACACATTGCCAGAGAATGTAGAAAATTTGACCTTGAAAGGTACTGCAGCAAATGGTACAGGTAATGTACTAAACAACAATATTATTGGTAACGCCAGCAATAACTTGCTCTTTGGGAATGGAGGAAATGACAAACTCACTGGTGGTGCAGGAAATGATCTGCTTCTTGGCAGCACAGGAGATGACTGGTTTATTTTTAAATCCCCAACAGAAGGAGTAGATACAATAATTGACTTCGCCTCTGGTGATAAAATTCGTTGTGATGATCTAGGTTTTGGTGGCGGGCTGGTACCAGGAGTGTTACTAGAAAGTCAATTTGTTGTAGGTGCGGGTGCTTTAGATGCTGATGACCGCTTTGTATACAATGCTGGCTCATTATTCTATGATGTAGATGGGTCAGGAAGTACTGCTCAAGTACAGTTGGCAAGCCTTACTGGTGCACCTTTGTTAACTGCTAGCGACATTGTAATTTTTTAAGAGATGGTTGAAATCCCCCCCCAACCCCCTGTAAGGGGGGGGGAAGGCGATCGCCCTTCTCTTCACATTATCACAATTTCAGGTGGCAAGAGATTGAAATCTCTTGCTACATAAACCAAGTCCGCCTGCGCGGACTTTTTTGTTTGAGAGGGAATAAAGGCGATCGCTCTTAATTCACATTCTCAGATCTTGACCTTGTGCAATATTAGTCCGCGCGTGCGGACTTGGTTTTTGTAGCGCGCCATTTCAATGGCGCGCGTGCGGACTTTTTTGTTTGAGAGGGAATAAAGGCGATCGCTCTTTTTTCACATTATCAGATCTTGACCTTGTGCAATATTAGTCCGCGTAGGCGGACTTGGTTTATGTAGCGCGCCATTTCAATGGCGCGCGTGCGGACTTGGTTTTTGTAGCGCGCGATTTCAATGGCGCGCGTGCGGACTTTTTAGCTTGTCTGGGTTGAGAGGCGATCGCTCTTAATTCACATTATCAGATCTTGACCTTGTGCAATATTAGTCCGCGTAGGCGGACTTGGTTTTTGTAGCGCGCCATTTCAATGGCGCGCGTGCGGACTTGGTTTATGTAGCGCGCCATTTCAATGGCGCGGGTCTTTTTAGCTTGTCTGGGTTGAGAGGCGATCGCTCTTTTTTCACATTATCACATCTTGACCTTGTGCAATATTAGTCCGCGTAGGCGGACTTGGTTTTTGTAGCGCGCCATTTCAATGGCGCGCGTGCGGACTTGGTTTTTGTAGCGCGCCATTTCAATGGCGCGCGTGCGGACTTGGTTTTTGTAGCGCGCGATTTCAATGGCGCGCGTGCGGACTTTTTAGCTTGTCTGGGTTGAGAGGCGATCGCTCTTTTTTCACATTATCAGATCTTGACCTTGTGCAATATTAGTCCGCGTAGGCGGACTTGGTTTATGTAGCGCGCCATTTCAATGGCGCGCGTGCGGACTTGGTTTTTGTAGCGCGCGATTTCAATGGCGCGCGTGCGGACTTTTTAGCTTGTCTGGGTTGAGAGGCGATCGCTCTTTTTTCACATTGTAGTATATAGTCAGCAAGAGATTTCAATGGCGCGCGCAATGATTAATGAATATTTCAATTATTGACAAACTGCTGTATAAAAATCGCGAACTGCTTGAGGTTGATTAAAAGGTTGAACATATTGAGATAAAACAGCAAAATCTAAATCAGGGAAAAATTGAGAACAGTTAACAGGTTGATATTCATTTTCTACTAAATTATAGAGAGTAAATTTTCCCTCTTCCCAAAACCACACTTCCCTAACACCTAAACCTTGATAAATTGCTAATTTATTTATCCCGCCACTGGTTATTATTACTTCAATTGCTAAATCAGGAAAATCTTTAATTTCCCCGATAAAATAACACTCATCTGGTTCTAGTCCACTAGCTTTAACTTCTCGACGATAAGTAGTAGAACCATAGCCGTGTAAGGAAATATTCTTAGCAAAAGCATACATTTCCAACAGACGACCAATAGTTGTTTTAACTGCTTCATGTTTAGGGGAAAGAGTCATAATTTGTAAAGTTCCTGCCAAATATGATAGACGTACTCCTGGTACATTTTCCAAAGTAGAATCTAACTTTAAATATTCCTGCCAGCTTATCCCTTGCAAGATTAATTTTTGTTCTTCTTGTTGAACCAAATTTGGTAAAATTTTAGTAGTCATAATCTCACTTTTACTTGTTAATTGTTAATTATCAATGGTGGTAACAGGGCTGATCCTGCAATTTGACAATTGGGAAAATTTAAGGGGGAAATTATACAAATAGGATTGCTAAGTACTTAGGCAACATTAATGTCCAAGAGACAAGGGCGATCGCCCTTGTCTGCTTAGTTTCTTCCTTAATATCCTCCCCTTTCTTGTTAGCTTCTTGCAATATTTGCGCTAAAGCTGCTGCATCTCTGATACCTAAATTTAACCCTTGTCCACCCACAGGATGACAACAATGAGCCGCATCACCAACTAACGCTAATCTTGATTTAATATAGCGATCGCTTTGCATTAATTGTACTGGAAAAACAAAGGGTTCTCCTAATAGTTCTAATTTACCTAATAACCCTCCAGTATGGTATTCCAACTTAGCTAAAAACTCTTTTTCATCTAATTCTTTTAACTTTTGGGCTTCTTTGTGCGGTGCAGTCCAAACTATTTGACAATGGCATAAGCGCGCTTTCTTGCTGCTGCTACTTCCTGGGGTTGAGCTTCAATAATTCCTATGCGCAACCCCGAATCTTTCAAATCTCCTGCTACCGTTGCACCTACTATATTACCACCCACAATTATCAGGTCATAATCAAAGTTAGTTTGCTTAACACAATTTAGTTGTTTTTGCGCCATATTTAATTATTTCTTAACATTTTTCCATAAATCTTTACTTTTATTGTGACGCAAACCCTTTAAACGTGCAAGTTGTCATTAGTCGTTAGTCATTAGTCATTGGTATGTATTCTCAAAAAATCTTAATTTTTCTTAAAAAGGTCATAACATTTAGCTAATGACCAATGACCAATGACCAATGACTAATGACCAATGACTAATAACTAATAACTAATAACTAAATTTATTGACCCAATTCTATCCGTGCTTGTTCAACAAATTCAACTGTTATCACATCCAAACCAGCAGAGCGAGCTAAATTTTCAATGCGTTGACGTGCTTGACTCCGAACAAAAAAGGGAATATTTTTGAGTTTTGCTTTCGCTTCAGGAGTCCAACGTAAAGTACCTGTAAAATCAAAATTTTCCATAACTTTTTTCAACCAATTTTCTGAAGATAGTATTAATATTTTACCCAATTTTTATCTTGAAAAATCCCAATTTAACACTTATTAGTTATTAAGACAATGGGATGGGCGCCCATTGTCCATGGTACCTAATAACACCATCCCAGACAATGGGATGGGCGCCCATTGCCCACTACCCAAATATTGTTAGACTTCTTCCTCAAACAAACCACTGAGACGCTCAACTTCATTTTGCGCTACATAAGTAGGATTACCTGCCAGAATACCAGTAACATTACGAAAAGGTCGACCGATGTGCATACCAGTTTTATCAATAGTAAATTCGCGAATATCTTTATCGTGCATAGAACCGCGCATTTTCAGCACAGTAATTCCTCTTCGCATTTCCCCATACATTTCTACATAACGGAGGAGAATAATAGAATCAGTAATAGTAGAAATATGACCCTCAGTAATAGAAGAACCACCCAAAAGATTAGGAGTAGTAGAAGTAAAAAGACCGCCTATTTCTTGTTGTTTGATAAAAGAAGTCAAACCAATAATAAACTCACGAAAACCTTTAAGAGTAGAAACCCTTTCCAAAGCAGAAAGACTATCAACAGCAACGCGATTAGGTTTAAACTCTTGGATAGTTTCTTTCATATTAATGAGATGATTTTCTAAGCCAGTTGTTTCTGGGTAACGACAAACAACTTTTAACATTTTTTCCTTTTCCATTTTCTCAAAATCAACCCCCCAACCAATAGCATTACGATACAACTGTTCGCGACTTTCCTCAAAAGCAAAGACTAAACAGCGCTCTCCATTGGCTACACCACCAGCCATAAATTCTGTCACCATGAGGGTTTTTCCAGTACCTGTTGCTCCTGAAACCAGAATAATTGAATCGCGGAAGAAACCACCTCCACACATTCGATCTAATTCTCCACTTCCAGAAGTGATGCGAATATTAGAAGATTTTTGTTCCAACTCGATCGCCGATAGAGGAATAATTACCACACCTTTAGCAGGAATAATAGTAAAAGGAAACTCACCTTTTTGGTGATCTGTTCCTCTATACTTTAAAATTTCAATAGTTCGACGGCGTTTTTCATCTGTTAAAACATTGCGCAAAATCACCACATTATCTGCCACAAACTCTTCCACTCCATAGCGACTAATTTCGCCATATTCCTGAGTTCTTTCGGCGGTCATAATAGCAGTAACTTCCAATTCTCTTAAAGCAGAAGCTAATCTAAAAAGATCGCTACGCACCTGAGCGGTATCTGCTAAATGGCTAAAAATAGCCCCCAGGGAGTCCAAAGAAACCCGCTGGGCATTATATTTCCCAATAGCAAACTCAATACGAGCGATGAGCGCTCCTAAGTCATATTCCCCCGTTACCATTGCTCTTTCCCCTGGTTGGGGGGAAGCATCCACAAAGGCCCATTTGCGATCTGCTTCCCATTGTTGAATATCCCAACCAAACCCCCGCATATTTTTCCTAATTGCTTTGGGAGGTTCTTCAAAAGTCACAAAAACCCCTTGTTCTCCCCGTTTTATTCCTTCAACGAGAAACTGACAAGCAAAAACAGTTTTTGCACTACCTGCAGTCCCAGCAATTAAAGTAGCTCTCCCATGGGGAAGACCCCCCTCAGACAAAAAATCAAACCCTGGAATACCAGTTGTTAACTTTTCAATATAATCTTGTTCGTTATCTTGATTCATTTTGACGAAGCGTTTTATTTACACAATTTTTTAGATTAACAGTTATCGTTGTCCGTCTTTAATTAGTAGATCGAGTCCTAATAAAACTTTATCAGTATTGGACAAATCCCCAATAATTCGCTGTAGCGGCGGGGGTAGTTGCTTAATTAAAGTTGGCGTTACCAGTACTTTTTCTTTTTCTGCCCTTTCTGGTTCTTCCAACACATCCACTATTTCGATTTTATACTGGTCTGAGAGTTCTTCATGACAGATCCGAAATAAATTAGCGATCGCCCTTTGGGATCTAATCGAGTTCCCTGTTACATATAACCTTAGTAGATATTTGTTCATCATTATTTTATTTGTCCTGTTTCGGGGAAATATTAATATTACTCATTCCTATATAATACCTGCGGTAGTAAGATGTAAGAAACCCCATTAGTTCTAACACCATTAAACGACCTTCTATTACATAAGCTTGAGCTTTAGCGAGGGTAGCATTTTTACTTTTTTGTTTTAATGCTTTGGTATGAATTTCCACCACATCTCGTGGGCCCGCTTTTAAAAAACCTAATTTATCTGCCATTATCCGCAATTTTTCAGAAATGTTATATTCTACTTTATAGGCTCTTTCCTCCAAAGCTAAATCCAATAAATCCCCATAACCAGCAACCAGTTCTTCAAAAATATCTGGCACACTTTCTTTTAGTGGTTCTGAACCAAACATTCTGGCAGTTACACTGGTTTTAATGGAATTTACCAACAACTCTAAACTTTCCAATTCTTGCTCTTGTTGTTGTTGTTGTTTTTCCTCTAATTTGGCGCTATACTGTTGTCTTTCTATGGCTAAACTAATTGCATATGCCAATAAATTACTATCTACATTATGTGTTTGTAAATATCCCTGGGCTCCCATTTGAAATGCTTTTACTATCAAGGTTTCATCTTCACTTGCTGTTAGGATAACTATTGGTGTATGGGGCTTTTTCTCTTGAATTTGAGTCAGAGTTTCCAACCCATTACTATCTGGTAAAAGTAAGTTTAATAAAATAACATCAAAATTATTTATTTCAAGTTGTTCTCTTGCTTTGGATAAAGACTCTACACAGGTTAACTCAAATGACTTTCCCCCTGCTAAAGGCGATCGCTCTGAGGTTAAAATGAGTTTTTGGATCAACTGAATATTGACCTGATTATCCTCAATTAATAACACCATTAAGACTTCATTGGGCATCTCTACTTGACCACCTCTAATTATTAGTTGTCACTCCTCATTACCGACGACTTTTTACTCATTATAACTTTTTCATTTGATTGATGTAAATTTATAGAGCAGGCTTCCACTCTGCACAGTCAACAATAAATATTGCTTCTGTTTCTATTCATAAATCATTGAGAACAGAAAATGACAGACAAAGGGCTTCTAATTAGGCTAGCTCAATTATCAATTAAATAGGTCAAAAAATTAATAAATATTAAAAAAAAGCCAACAATGAAAAATCCAGAATTTTTTGTGGCAAAATAAAGCAAAGAAAACGCCAAAAAGAAAGCAGATGTTGCAAATCTTAGCCCAAAAAGAAACCAAAAAACCAACAATTCATACAGCAACCCTGGATGTTAATGGGATGAAATGCGCAGGATGCGTAAGCGCAGTGGAAAGACAGTTAACCCAAAACCCTGGAGTAATAGCAGCAAGTGTCAATTTAGTGACAGAAGTTGCAGTAATTAAATACAATGAAGCGCTAGTAAACCCAGAAAATTTAGCAGCCAAACTCACCTCAAAAGGTTTCCCATCTCAACTGCGCTCCTCAAACACCAAACAACCCCAAAAAAACATACAGGAAGAAAATAAAAAGCAACTATGGCAGTTAACCACAGCAGCAATATTACTCTTATTTTCCAGCTTAGGACATTTACATCACTTAGGCGGACCTAACATCCCCCTAGTCAGTAATATTTGGTTTCACTGGGGGTTAGCAACACTCGCCCTTTTTATCCCAGGAATGCCCATTTTAATAGATGGTTGGCGGGGTTTATGGCATTTTATGCCTTCCATGAATACTTTAGTCGGACTGGGTACAGTGAGCGCATATACCGCCAGTTGTATCGCCCTATTATTCCCCCAGTTAGGTTGGTCATGTTTCTTTGATGAGCCAGTGATGTTGCTAGGGTTTATTCTCCTCGGTCGCACTTTAGAAGCAAGAGCAAGAGCAAACGCCAGTTCAGCTTTAGCTACATTAGTCGCTTACTCCCCCCAGAAAGCAACGCTAATAGGAGCAGCAAATGAAACAGGAATAGAAATATCTGTAGAACAAGTAAAAGTAGGGGAATGGGTGCGGGTTTTACCAGGAGAAAAAATCCCCGTAGATGGGGAAGTAGTAGCAGGACAAACTACCGTAGATGAGTCCATGTTAACAGGAGAAGCAGTACCAATAGTTAAAGCAATAGGAGCTACTGTAACCGCAGGAACATTTAACCAGTCAGGCGTAATCGCAGTAAAAACCACCCGCACAGGAGAAAATACTACCTTAGCTCAAATTATCGCCTCAGTTGCTACTGCTACCACCAGAAAAGCTCCCATCCAACAGTTAGCTGATACGGTAGCAGGATATTTCGCCTATGGGGTAATGTTAGTAGCAACTTTAACCTTTCTGTTTTGGTATTTTATCGGTACAAATATCTGGCCAAATGTGTTGATGGTTGACAATATGATGGGGGCAATGAATATGCACACCTCACCCCTATTATTGAGTCTAAAACTAGCGATCGCCGTTTTGGTGATTGCTTGTCCCTGTGCCCTGGGTTTAGCCACTCCTACCGCCATTTTAGTGGGTACTAGTATCGGTGCAGAAAAAGGTATTTTAATCAAAGGTGGTGATATCCTCCAAAGAGTCCACCAGTTAGATACTGTTGTCTTTGATAAAACAGGTACACTAACACAGGGGAAACCTACAGTAACTGAGTGTGTTTCCAAAAGTAACCTATCTCCACAAGATCTCCTCCAACTAGCAGCAAGTGTAGCTACAGGTACTAATCATCCCCTAGCCACCGCCATATTACAAAAAGCAAAACAACAAGAAATATACCCAATCAATGCTCAAGCATTTTACACTGAACCAGGACTAGGAGTAAAAGCAGAAATTAACAACCAACAAGTATGGTTAGGTAATGCTGAATGGATGGCAAAAGCAGGAGTAAAAATTACTGAAACAACAGCAACAGAAGACCAAACAGTAGTGTACTTAGCAGTAGAAGAAGAGTTGAGCGGCTATCTTGCATTAAAAGATATTTTGAGAACAGATGCCCAAAAAACAATAAAATATCTACAACAATTAGGACTAAAAATAGTATTAATTACAGGAGATCAACCAAAAGTAGCAAAGGCGATCGCCCAAAAATTAGGAATAGAACAAATTTTTGCCGCGGTTAAACCCACTGAAAAAGCAACAATAATTCAATCTCTCCAAAAAGAAAACAAAGTAGTAGCAATGGTAGGAGATGGCATAAATGATGCCCCAGCTTTAGCACAAGCAGATGTTGGTATTGCTTTACATGGGGGAACAGAAGTAGCCATTGAAACTTCTCAAATTGTTCTGATGAGAGAACGTTTATTTGATGTGGTAGAATCAATCAAACTTAGTCGTGCCACCTTTAACAAAATTCGTCAAAATCTCTTTTGGGCATTAGGATATAATATTATTACTATACCCATTGCAGCAGGGCTTCTACTTCCTAGTTTTGGAGTTGTTCTCAGCCCCGCTACAGCAGCAGCTTTTATGGCATCCAGCTCTGTAATTGTTGTGAGTAATTCGTTACTGTTGCGCCGTCAATTTCAAGAGGAGCAATCAACTTGTGAACAACCCAACTTATTTAAATAAAATAGCAGCAAAACCTCTAAAACAAAATCAAAAATCTCATGTTTTAATAATTGAAGATCATCAAGGAAGAAGAGAAATACTATTAACCCAAAAATTATATACCATCGGCAGAGCTCCAAAAAGAGATATTCGCCTTTCTTCTCCTTTTATATCTCGTTATCATGCAAGTTTAATTCGTCAGCAACATGAAAATGGTTATTTCTATTATCAAATTATGGACGGGGATCCAATGGGTAGTAATTTGAGTGCTAATGGCATTATGGTTAATGGTCGTCAAGTTTATTCCCATGAACTTAAACATGGGGATAAAATTCTTTTTGCTCCACAAGTAATTGGTATTTATAAAAATGTGAGTAGCTCTGTTACTCGACAAAAACTTAATCAAGAGGATATAGATACTTTAGTTCTTCGCAATAAATCTAATCAAAAAATAATAGACGAGCATCAGTGAATTTTGCACAACTTTATGGACAAAACCAAGCTGTTGAGTTATTAAACTCTGCTGTTACTCTTAACCGCATTGCTCCTGCATATTTGTTTGCTGGACCATCTGGAGTCGGACGTACTTTAACAGCTAAATGGTTTACTCAACTCCTCATGGGCAATGACCCATTGAACAATAAAAAACTACAATCAGGTAATCATCCAGATATGCTCTGGGTTATGCCAACTTATCTCCACCAGGGGAAACTGCTTACACCCACAGAAGCTGCTACAACAGGTTTAAAACGTAAAGCTCCCCCTCAAATTCGCATTGAACAAGTTCGCGAAATAACTCAGTTTCTCAGTCGCCCCCCTTTGATAGCTTCTCGTTGTGTGGTGGCGATCGAAGATGCTCAAACAATGGCAGAAAGTGCAGCTAATGCTTTACTTAAAACTTTGGAAGAGCCAGGAAGGGCTACTATTATTTTAATTGCACCTGCTACAGATTCTTTATTGCCTACTTTGGTTTCCCGTTGTCAACTCATCCCTTTTTATCGCCTCAATGATGAAAATATGCAGCGGGTATTGATAGAAAAAGGCTATCAAGACATTTTAAATCATCCCTCGTTGTTGATGTTAGCTGCAGGTAGTCCAGGAGAGGCGATCGCCTCTTTTACTCAACTACAAAATATTCCACCTACTTTACTCCAACAGTTACAAAAAGCTCCAAATACTCCCCGTGAAGCCTTAATTTTAGCTAAAGAAATTGACAAAACCTTAGACACAGAAGCTCAATTGTGGTTAATTAATTATTTACAACATTTTTATTGGGAAAAATTGAAGAATAAATCAATAATTGAACAGTTAGAAAAAGCTCGTCAATGTCTCCTGAGTTATGTTCAACCCCGCTTAGTTTGGGAATGCACTTTATTGCGCTTTATTGCTTAGATTTGATTTATACTTAAATAGTATAACTCTAATTAAGAATTGTAAACAAGAAAGTTAAGAAAGTTTTCTTTAATAAGTAAACCTCAAAATCTATAGTCATTAGTCAATGGACTAATTTTAATAAATGTTACTTATCTTAATCTAGTAAAAAATTGTAACAAAACTCACATTTAGACTTGCCAGAAAAGAGAAAAGACTGTTATAAAAGAAGAAGAATTTCAAAGGTTTGCAGCACTGTTGATCTTATCAAATTCAATGATCAAGAAGACAAATACTACTGCGTGATAACTCAGAAAAATAACAGTAACAAAAAAAAGTTTTTATGGCAAAAAAATTCAATTTAACAGGAGAGAAAAGAAAATGGCAAAAATAATAGGCGGTACTACCTTAGTTAAAGATATTCGTCCAGGTGCTGATAGTTCTTACCCAGATGTTGTAACAAATATTAATGGCATTTTGTATTTTTCGGCACAAGACGAAGAATATAATGAAGATTTGTGGAAAATCAATGGGAATACTGGAGCAATTTTCAAGATCAAGGATATTTATCCATATGACGACAGTTCTTGGATAGATAACCCAATCAATGTCAACAACACTTTTTATTTTGTAGGAGTAGGAGTGAGTGATTACCCTGAGTATGACGAGTATGACGTGGATATTGTAACTACTGGGTTATGGAAAAGCGATGGGACTCAAGCAGGCACTATTCCTCTAGTTGAGTACGGGTGGTATAATGCTGGTTATACAATGTGTTTTATATATGACATAATTGACGTTAACGGAAAAGTATTTTATTTGTTTGAACTGGAGGATGAGTGGAGTGATTATACTAATGAGTTGTGGACAAGCGATGGTACGGTAGAAGGAACAAAAATGATTATGTCCATTGATAGCTATCAGTCTTCTCTTGCCAACCTAAGGTATGTTGGTGAGACGATTTACTTTACAATAGAAGATCATTATGATGGTGGTACTGAATTGTGGAAAAGCGATGGAACTGAAAAGGGGACAGTCCTAGTTAAAAATATATATCCAACCCAAAAATATAACTCAGCCGAAAACTTAACAGATTTTAATGGGGTTCTTTATTTCACAATAGACGACAATGTAAATGGTGGTTATGATTTGTGGAAGAGTGATGGAACAACAGCAGGTACTGTCTTGGTGAAAGATATTCATTCAGGTGCAAGTGATCATGATTACGAAATAGAAAACTTTATTAACATCAACGGTACTATGTTTTTCACAATAGATGACAGTGAAAATGGTGGTATTGAGTTGTGGAAGAGTAACGGAACAGCAGCAGGCACTTTCTTCATTAAAGAGTTTAATTCTGGTGAGTATCTTGACTCCTTAGAAAACTTTACTAATGTGAATGGAACTTTGTTTTTCACAATTTATGACGCTTTGGAGTATTATGAGGATTATGAGGGATATCATTGTGAATTGTGGAAAAGCAATGGAACAGCAGCAGGCACTGTTTTAGTTAAAAAGTTTGAAAGTTTTGACATTGATGATGATTATTGGTATGATGAAGACCAAGAAATAAATAACCTAACTAATGTCAATGGTACTCTTTATTTTAGGGGTTGGGACTCTGTCTATGGCAATGAGTTATGGAAAAGTGATGGGACAACAGCAGGTACTGTTATATCAATAGATATTAATCCAGGTGAGGATAGTTCCGAGATATCTAATATGACCAATATCAATGGGACTCTTTATTTCCAAGCAAATGACGGAAGTCATGGTTATGAGTTGTGGAAGAGTGATGGAACTTTAAACGAAAAATATATCGGTGATGCTCAAGATAACTCCTACAGGGCAGATGTAGGAAATGATACTCTAATGGGGAAGGGTGGAAATGATACCCTCTATGGCGATGAAGGAGCAGATTTAATTAAAGGCGACAATAGCGATGATATCCTCGATGGTGGTTTAAATAAAGACACTTTAGAGGGAGGTTTTGGAGATGATGTTGTTCAAGGAAAAGATGGAAGCGATCGCCTCAATGGAAATGCTGGGTATGACGCCCTCTCAGGTGGATCTGGCGATGATGTAATTTTAGGCGGAAATGATTTTGATATTTTGAAAGGAGAAAAAGGAAACGATAGCCTTAAAGGAGATGCTGGAAATGATTTGCTCAGGGGAGGACTAGGTCTAGATAACATTTCAGGAGGAACAGGCAATGATACTTTGATGGGAGATGAAGGCAACGATGTAATAAAAGGAGATGGAGGACAGGATCTGATCGTAGGTGCTTTACCTACGGGAGTTAAACCTGGTGCAGGAGAAATTGATACTTTAACAGGTGGTGGAGCAAAAGATACTTTCGTTTTGGGAAATAATAACGGAGCTTTTTACAGAACTTCTGGAATAAAGGATTATGCTCTGATCAAAGATTTTAGTAAAACAGATAGCGATCGCATTCAACTTGCAGGTACTGCCAGTGATTATCAACTAGCCAATGCAAAGGATTATTTAAGCATCTCAGGTAAGGCTATCGTTTTAAAAGCAACAGATCAGTTAATTGGCGTTATTCAAGGACAAACAAATAACTTAAATCTCACCAGCAAATATTTTACTTATCAAGCTGCTGGCAGTTCTAATAGTTTGTCAAATCTGGACTTAAATGCAATTTTAGCTGATTTTGACAACCCTTACTTGGATCAAGTTGATTTGATGTTATAAGTGGTTAATTGTTGTGTGAGCATGACCAAAAATAACCTACATTTTATGTAGGTTATTTTTGGTTTTTCGCCCTGAAATCCAAGAAAAATATTAAATAATAGAAGATCTTCAAGAAAGTTAAGAAAGTTTTCTTTAATAAGTCAACCTCAAAATCTATAGTCATTAGTCATTGGTCATTAGTCATTAGTCATTGGTCATTAAATAAGTAGGCAAAATTAATGGCATATTTGTTTTTCAAAAACCAATAAGACAAGGGGCTTAAGCCCCTTGCCCCTTAGACAATAATTTTGCACAAGTACTTAGTCCTCAATTAAAGATTATGGTATTTTTAAGACTAATGACCAATGACTAAGGACCAATGACTAATGACCAATGACTAATGGACTAATTTTAATAAACGTTACTTATCTTAATCTAGTAAAAAATTGTAACAAAATTCACATTTAGACTTGCCAGAAAAAAAAAAGACTGTTATAAAAGAAGAAGAATTTCAAAGGTTTGCAGCGCTGTTGATCTTATCAAATTCAATGATCAAGAAGACAAATATTACTGCGTGATAACTCAGAAAAATAACAGTAACAAAAAAAGTTTTTATGGCAAAAAAATTCAATTTAACAGGAGAGAAAAGAAAATGGCAAAAATAATAGGCGGTACCACCTTAGTTAAAGATATTCGTCCAGGTGCTGATAGTTCTTACCCAGGTGTTGTAACAGAAGTTAATAGCACTTTATATTTCTCTGCGCTTAATGAAAACTATAGTTTGTGGAAAAGTGATGGGACAGAAGCTGGAACTGTGGAGGTTAAGGATGTTTATCCAGATGCAAACAGTTCTACGACAGAGAACCTAATCAATGTCAATGGAACTCTATACTTTGTAGGAAAAAGTTACTATTACTATGAGAGCGATTATGATTACGAAGAATATGGTACTGTTGGTTTGTGGAAAAGCGATGGGACCCAAGCAGGCACTATCCCTCTGGTTGAATACGATTGGAACAGTTATGAATACAGCTATGTTAATATATACAACAAAACCAGTGTCAACAACAACTTGTTTTATATAATTGAAAACAACTCTGATGGCTATGAGTTGTGGACAAGTAATGGGACGGTAGAAGGAACAAAAATGCTTCAAGATTATGGTTGGGATTACTACCCTGGTAACCTAACCAATGTCAATGGAATGCTTTACTTTACAATTGAAGATTGGTCAGATACTGAGTTGTGGAAAAGCGATGGAACAGAAGAAGGTACTGTCCTAGTTTATGAACCTTCTAACTACCCAGCGAACTTAACAGATTTTAAGGGGGTTCTTTATTTCACAGTAGATGACAACGAGAATGGTGGTTATGATTTGTGGAAGAGTGATGGAACAACAGCAGGTACTGTCTTGGTTAAAGATATTTATTCAGGTGCTGGTAATTATGATTACTCCATGGATGATTTTGCTAAGATTGGCGATACTATGTTTTTTACAATAGAAGACCAGGTAAATGGTGGTCTTGAGTTGTGGAAAAGCAATGGAAAAGCTGCAGGTACTGTCAAGGTTAAAGATCTTCATTCTGGTGAGTACAATGACTATTCATACGGTTTTACTGATGTGAACGGAACTCTGTTTTTCTTGATCCAAGACGACAATGAAGATACTTATGGATATGATTATGAATTGTGGAAAAGCGATGGAACAGCAGCAGGTACTGTTTTGGTGAAAGAGTTGGAAAAGGGTAATTATGGGGATGGGCCTCAAAACCTAATTAATGTCAATGGCACTTTGTATTTTACCGCTTGGAACCCTGTATATGGTTATGAGTTATGGAAAAGTGATGGGACAACAGTAGGTACTGTAGTAGCAGTTGATATCAATCCAGGTGCGGAAAGTTCCGAGATATCCAATATAACCAATATTAATGGGACTCTTTATTTCTCAGCATACCATAAGTCCTATGGTTATGAGTTGTGGAAGAGTGATGGAACTTCAAACAAAAAATATATCGGTGATGCTCAAGATAACTCCTACAGGGCAGGTTTAGGCAATGATACTCTACTAGGAAAGGGAGGAGATGACACCCTCAAGGGCGGTAAAGGAACAGATTTAATTCAAGGCGACAATGAAAATGATTTGCTCAGTGGTGGTTTGGAAAAAGACACTTTGGAAGGAGGAGTGGGAGATGATTTTCTCTTAGGAGAAGATGAAAGCGATCGCCTCAATGGAAATGCTGGAGATGACTTACTTTTAGGTGGAACTGGCAATGATGTAATTTTAGGCGGAAATGATTTTGATTTTTTGAAGGGAGAAAAAGGAAACGATAGCCTCAAAGGAGATGCAGGAAATGATGTTATCAGGGGAGGACTAGGTCTAGATAACATTTCAGGAGGAACTGGCAATGATACTTTGATGGGAGATGAAGGCAACGATGTAATAAAAGGAGATGGAGGACAGGATCTGATCACAGGTGCTTTACCTACAGGAGTTAAACCTGGTGCAGGAGAAATTGATACTTTAACAGGTGGTGGAGCAAAAGATACTTTCGTTTTGGGAAATAATAACGGAGCTTTTTACAGAACTTCTGGAATAAAGGATTATGCTCTGATCA
>Ga0209594_1000543_pt1 | contig 21793 bp, 16 predicted proteins | sample AshMeaCrysSpring_FD_184126 | JGI IMG/M metagenome (GOLD analysis project Ga0209594, IMG submission 184126) | Groundwater microbial communities from Big Spring, Nevada to study Microbial Dark Matter (Phase II) - Ash Meadows Crystal Spring... | ecosystem: Environmental > Aquatic > Deep subsurface... | reverse complement strand
GCTGGCAAGGGGCTTAAGCCCCTTGTCTTGTGGGCTGGCAAGGGGCTTAAGCCCCTTGTCTTGTGGGCTGGCAAGGGGCTTAAGCCCCTTGTCTTGTGGGCTGGCAAGGGGCTTAAGCCCCTTGTCTTGTGGGCTGGCAAGGGGCTTAAGCCCCTTGTCTATCAAGAGCTAATTGAATTAAACGATCTACTAATTGGGGAAAACTGACGCCAGTTGCTGCCCAAAGTTGAGGATACATACTCGTAGCAGTAAAACCTGGCATAGTGTTAATTTCGTTGATTAGTACTTGTTGAGTTGCTTCTGAATAAAAGAAGTCCACCCGTGCTAAACCTGCTCCATCTATGGCTTTAAATGCTGTTAAGGCCATTTCCTGGATTTTTGCGGCTATTTTAGCAGGAATAGGGGCAGGAATTAACAATTGAGCGAGTCCTTCTGTATATTTAGTGTGATAGTCGTAAAAATCACTGTTATAGGTTATTTCTCCCACTACTGATGCTTTGGGGTTGTCATTCCCTAACACTGCACATTCTACTTCTCGCGCTACTACTCCTGCTTCTACAATTATTCTTCTGTCATAACTGGCTGCATTATCTAAGGCTGTTTCTAACTCACTTCGCTCTCTTACTTTACTTATCCCTACTGATGAGCCTAAATTTGCTGGTTTGACAAAGCTGGGATAACCTAACTCTAGCTCTAGTTGGTCACAAAGTTTGGGAAAAATACAGGGGTTTGACCAAATTTCTGCGCGAGAAACTGCCATATACTTTACTTGGGGCAACCCTGCACCTGTAAAAGCTCGTTTCATGGTTATTTTATCCATTCCCATGGCTGAACCTAAAACTTTTGTTCCTACATATGGAACTTGCATTAAACTTAGTAAACCTTGTATTGTGCCATCTTCTCCGTTTGGACCATGCAAAATGGGAAACCACACATCTACTGTTTCTACTTCAGGTGGAAATTGCCATATTTTCCCAGTTTTTTCGTTTTCTTGAGGTTTTCCTGAATTTAATACTTGTTCTGCTCTTTCTCCTGTTTGCCAAATCCCGTTTTTTTCTATATAAACTGGCAGCAGTTCATATTTATCAGCATTTTCTTTAAAAGTAGAGGCGATCGCCCTTGCTGAACTTATGGATACTTCATGCTCTCCTGAACGTCCTCCAAATAACAACCCTACCCGTATTTTTGTCATTTTTTCTCCTCTTTTACCCACCCTACAAGTTAAGTTTTCACAATAATTATCAAAGCACTTTGCGCGTTTTTTTTGCAACCATTAAATTTTATATCTGAGCCAAAGTCATTTTTAGTAATTCCATTTTTTTAGGTAATTTCATTAATTTATTTCTGAGAAGATAAAATAGTTTTGCCCATAGATCTAATCAGTTAAAATAAAAAATTGTTGCTTTAATCTTTGCTTAACGTCAATATTATAAAATGAGCGAGAATGTTATTTGAATAATTGACAATGTCAGAAGTTAAAAATACCTGTTTTGACTGCATAGTAGTGGGAGCTGGACTGTCTGGACTCGTGGCTGCTCGTAATATCCAAAGAGCTGGTCATCCTGTTTTGGTTTTGGAGGCACAAGAGCAGCTTGGTGGCAGGATGTATGGCAAACATATTGCGCAAAATCAATATGTTGACCTTGGCGGTCAATGGGTGGGACCTACCCAGGATCGCTTTCTGGCTCTACTCAATGAGTATGAAATACCTCGTTTTCCTTCGCCTTTGGCTGGAAAAACTGTGCTTATATACAATGGAAATCGTTTTGAGTTCAATGGTTTTTTTCAGGGTTTTTTTGAAGGTGAAAGACCAGGTGTAAGTGAGGAGGAATGGCGTGATGCAATTCAAGCTTGGAACCGCTTGAATGAGCTTTCAATAGCAATGCCCTCTGGACACCCAGTTAAAAATGCTCAAAATGAACTGCTCGACAATCAAACTTTCGCTCAATGGATTGATGAAAATACTACAACTGATTTTGGTCGTTGGTACTTCTCTTACATGGTTCGTGCAGTTGGTTTTTTAGGGCCTGCAGAGCCTGGTGAAGTGTCACTTTTGCACGTCGTTTGGGGAAATTGCTGTGCACCACAGTCTGAACATCCAGAGGCAGAATTGCTCCATGATGGGGCAGGACAAATTCCTGATCTCATCGCTGCTGAATTAAAAAATCAAATCCATACTAATGAGCCCGTTATTCGCATTTCTCAGGATGAAACAGGGGTTGAAGTTACAACATGGCAAAACTCGTATAAAGCTAAGTTTGTTATCGTAGCTATGCCCCCCCATCTGGCTGGTCGAATTGCTTATGATCCTCCTTTACCTGCGGTGCGCCAACAGCTAACACAACGGTTTCCTATGGGAACTCTGGCTAAAATCTTGATCTCCTATGAGACTCCTTTTTGGCGAGAAAAGGGACTTGCTGGTGTTGGCATGGGAAATTCTGAGTGGATTGAACTTTTTGCAGATAGCTCAGATCCAAGAAGTGGAAAAGGTGCGATCGCTACTTTTGTTATGGGCGATCGCTATCATCGCTGGCTAACCCTCAGTGAGTCTGAACGTCGATCTGCTGTTTTATCTGACCTTGCCTTGTATTTGGGTGATGAAGCCCTGTCTCCTAACACATTCGATGTGGCAGACTGGCCTAGTAATCAATGGGTAGGGGGAGGTTATGCAGCTTTTATGCCTCCAGGTGTCTGGACTCGCTTCGGTCACTCTATTGCAGCGCCTGTTGGACGCATCCATTGGGCAGGAACAGAAATAGCCGATCGCTGGCCTGGTTTTTTTGATGGGGCTGTGCGTACTGCTGAGGCTGCTGCTGAGGCTGTTATAGCTTCTCTTCATAGCGATCGCGTCCCAGGACATTGAGCTGTGCACGTACTTTAGGACCAGTTATACTTGATTTTTACCACATGTACTCTACTACACTGACCAGTCTAAAACTAGGCTTGAAACTAGACAGTCTAGTTTGATTGTGTGGATGTGAAATCAAGTAATGAGTGCTTTTCCTGTCAAACTAAAAGCACGCACTTCTGTTATTTCCACTGGTACAGTTTTACCTTTCAATGCTTGAATATCTCCTGGAAAGAAGGTGAGACGGTTTCCTCTGGTTCTCCCCATTACTTGAGTGTTATCTTTAGGATTTTCAGCTTCCCCTAATACTTCTTCTACACGTCCTAAATATCTCTGAGTTCTTTCTGCTGCTTTTACAGAGACTAAATGATTGAGACGTTGAAGGCGATCGCCTTTTACCTCTTCACTTACTTGATTTTCCCATAAAGCGGCGGGTGTTCCTGGGCGGGGTGAATATGCGGCGGTATTTAATTGGTCAAACCCGATATCTTCTACCAATTTCAAGGTATTCTCAAATTGAGCTTCTGTTTCCCCAGGGAACCCTACTATTGCATCTGCACTAATGGAGGCATCGGGCATATAATGGCGTATCTTATCTATTATGCTGCGATATTTTTCCTGGGTATAACCCCTTGCCATTGCCTTCAATATCTCGTTATCCCCTGACTGAAAGGGAATATGGAAGTGTTCGCAGACTTTGGGTAATTCTTTACAAGCTTTGATCAATCTTTCGGTAAAATAACGGGGGTGAGAAGTTGCAAAGCGGATGCGTTCTATTCCTGGTACATCGTGGACATAGTAGAGTAAGTCTGTCAATGTATGTTGATGTCTGCCTGATTTTGTTACTCCTGGTAAGTCTCTCCCATAGGCATCTATATTTTGCCCCAGTAGTGTCACTTCTTTATATCCCAGTCTCCCTAACTCTGTCATTTCTGCTTTAATTGCTGCTGGGGTACGGGATTGTTCTACTCCTCTTACTCCTGGTACTACACAATAGGTACAGCGTTCATTGCAACCATAAATTACATTTACCCAAGCTGTTACTTTACTTTCTCTTCTGGGTTTGGTGATATCTTCTACGATGTTTATTGCTTCTGTTGCTACTACTTGTTCCCCATTAAATACCTGTTCTAGCAAATCCTCTAAGCGGTTGGCGTGCTGGGGTCCCATTACTAAATCTAATTCGGGTACGCGTCGCAGCAGTTGTTCTCCTTCTTGTTGAGCGACACAACCTGCTACTATCAGAGTCAAGTCTGGTTGTTCATGTTTTCTTTTTGCTTGTCTGCCCAAATAGGAATATACTTTCTGTTCTGCATTATCCCTAATTGTGCAGGTATTGTAGAGGATTAAATCTGCATTATTTGGGTCTTCTGACCACTCGAAGCCCATTTTTTCTAATATTCCTGCCATCCGCTCCGAGTCTGCTTTATTCATTTGACAACCAAAGGTTGTGATATTATAACTTCTTTTTTTTGTGGTCATAATAATCTTATTTTCTTGTTTATTTTTCTATGTTAATAGGTTTGATTTTAGATCACCAATTCGGTAGAACCTAACTTTAATTTTCGTTTACCATTTGGTAGTTTTGTTGCCCAATTTATTTGGGCTTCTTCTAATTGTTTATCTGTTACTTTTGCCCCTTTTAAATTTGCGCCACAGAGATTTGCCCCTTTCAAATCAGCATTTTCCAGGTTTACATCTTGCAAATCTGCTCCTCGCAAATCTGCTTCTTTTAAGTTACTATTTCTTAAATGAGCTTTAGTCAAATTTGCCTTGCGCAATAAGGCTTTTTCTAAATCTGCACTGTAAAAATTAGATCCCGTCAAATTGGCTTCTTGTAAGTTAGTTTTATATAATTGTGCTTGACGAAAATCACAATTAACTAACTGAGCTTTTTTCAGTTCAAGGTTACTCAAACTACATTCGGTAAAATCCCTTCTCCCATCTCTTAAATAACCTTGAATTACATCTATTTCTTTTAATTGTGGTCGATATTTCTTTTTTGGTTTAGAGTTTCCTTGTATTTGTGTTTCATTCCCTGTTTGTATTCTTGTTCTTGGGTTGCCTATTGTTGCATCGTTTTGCTGAAATCTTGTTGCAGCACCAGTTTCTCCTCTTTTTTTCCTAATGCTTTCTGCTAATTTTGCTGTTGCGCTGGGTGGTTGTTGTTTTGTTGGTTGGGAATACCCCATGGTATTAATGTTTGAATTTGGCAGACTGGCTGGTGTTCCTCCTGGTTTTTTCAAGGGAACACCGATCAAGCCTTCTTGCAAACTTTCCTCATAGGGGGCTACATCCAGGGCTTTTAGCACCTCTCCTGCATTTTTGTAGCGATTTCTGACGGAAACTTCCATCATTTTTTTCAAAACTGCTGCAAAACTTGGGCTTATTCGTACATATTTTTCCCAGTCTAGTTCTCCTGTGGTGTGGTCTGCTTCTAAATCCCTGGGAGATTTTCCTGTGAGTAAATAAAGGCAAGTTGCTCCTAAGGCATATATATCACTGGCATACACTGGGCGCATTGCCAGTTGTTCTGCTGGGGCAAAACCTGGTGTACCGATGGAAAATTGTGTTAGAGCTGTCTGATCTGACGTATTTTTTGCTGCTACTGTATTTACCTGAGTTTTTACTGCTCCAAAGTCGATTAATACCAGTTTTTTATCTTGATCTCGACGGATGATATTTGCTGGTTTTATATCTCTGTGGATCACTTTCATGGAGTGAATATAGTCTAAAACTGGCAGTATTTCGCTGAGAAATTGTCTTACTCCTTCTTCACTAAATGGTCCGTGTTTTTTCACTTCTTTTTGCAGATCATTCCCCCCTACATATTCTTGCACGAGATAAAATTGTTGATCTTGCTCAAAGTAGTCAAGTAATCTTGGTACTTGGGGATGATTACCCACTTGTCCTAATGTTTTTGCTTCTCTTTCAAATAGTTGCCTTGCCATTTGAATTACAGCTTGATCATCGGTCATGGGTCTTAGTTGTTTGATTACGCAAACTGGCGTTCCTGGAAGGGTGATATCCAGTCCCACGAATGTTGCTCCAAACCCTCCTTTTCCTAGTTTTTTGACAACGCGAAAGCGCTTATGGAGAATCAAAGTTGAACCACAAGCACTGCACAATTTGGCTTTTGTGTCATTCTGTGGTTGAGTACAGGAGGGATTTAAACAATAACTGTATATTTTTTTTTCCATTATAAATATATCATTGCTTATACTAATAAATTCCTCTATGCTAGAGTTTTTTATCTGTCAAGTACTTACAAAGAATTGATCTCCTATAAAATACTTGCTGATTTTAAACGGCGTTGCAGGGAGTTAACAAAAGCATAGCTTAGTTTTTAAATCAATTAAACAATAATTCTAGTTTTAGATTTATGCTGCCATAAATCACTGATTTAAAACTTTGTCAATATTTCAAAATTGCCCTGACACTCTTCTGTAAGCTGTCAATGAATATAGCAAGTCTTTTATAGGTTGTGATCAATCAATAGGGGTTTAAGCCCTTTGTCTTACCACAAAATATAAACGCATTGCTATATATATTTTATCATATTCAAACTTTTTCTGGCTAAGTGCCCATAACTCTTAAGGTCTAGAGAAAGGTACAATACAGACTGATGATGGTGGAAGAAACGATTATTTAAATGCGGATATCTTTGAACTGGTTACGAGAATTAGTAGAATTTGATCTCAGCCCTGAAGCATTGGCTAAAACTTTGACAATGGCTGGGTTTGAGGTTGAAAGTATTGAAGACAAACGTCAAGCTGCTGATGGTGTAGTGGTGGGGAAAATTGTTACTTGTGAACCCCATCCTAATGCCGATCGCCTCAGAGTCTGTCAAGTTGATATTGGTGCTGATAAACTCTCTAATATTGTCTGTGGGGCCCCAAATGCTAGGGCTGATGTTTTTGTTTGTGTGGCTACTTTGGGCACCTATTTACCTGCAGTTGACCTCAAAATCAGCAAAAGTAAGCTCCGTGGTGTGCCTTCTGAGGGGATGATTTGTTCTTTGGCTGAGTTGGGTTTGACAAAAGAATCTGAGGGTATTCATATCTTCTCTCAGGATACTCTAACAACAGGCCAGGATGTTCGCCCTTTACTGGGTCTTGATGATGTTATTTTGGATTTGACTGCAACCGCTAACCGTGCTGATGCTTTGAGTATGGTGGGTGTGGCGCGAGAAGTTGCAGCCCTGACTGGTGGAAAACTGCATTTACCCCAACCTCCAGATATCTCTACAGGATCTGGAAATCACTCTCTGAGTGTGAAAATAGCTGAAGAAAAAGCAAGTCCAGCATATTTGGGAACGGCGATCGCCTCTGTAAAAATTGCCCCTTCTCCTGATTGGTTGAAATGGCGTCTTACAGCTGCAGGTGTTCGCCCGATTAATAATGTGGTTGATGCTACTAATTATATCCTTTTGGAATGGGGTCAGCCTCTCCATGCTTTTGATCTCCAACGTCTCCAAACTGTTGCAGGTGATACTCATTTGACTCTGGGTGTGCGTTTTGCTACTCCTGATGAGTCTCTTACAACTCTTGATGGTCAAAATCGCCAGCTTACTTCCCAAAATCTCTTGATTACTATTAACGATCGCCCTGTCGCTCTCGCTGGTGTTATGGGTGGTGAGGAAACTGAAGTTTATCAGGGAACTACTGATATTGTCCTTGAAGCAGCTCTGTTTGACCCTGTTGTAATTCGTCGCTCTTCTCGGAGTCAAAGTATCCGCACTGAAGCTTCAACGCGCTATGAACGGGGTGTAAATCAGGTGGAGTTGGATGTTGCTTGCAAAAGGGCGATCGCTCTCATCCTTGAGTTGGCTGGGGGTACAGTTACTACTCAAGCAGTAGCTGATGTACGTCGAGAAAATTGGAGTACTTCTATCCACCTCCGTCTTGAACGCATTCACCAGGTTTTGGGTAAGGTAAAACAGGGTGATACTCTCTCTGATGTACCCGCAGATGCTGTGGAACGTATTCTTACTGATTTGGGTTGTAAATTAGAACCAGTTACTAATAAAGTATGGAATGTTACCGTGCCGAGTTATCGTTATCGCGACTTGGAACGGGAAATTGACCTCATAGAAGAAGTTGCCCGTTTATATGGTTACGATAATTTCTGCGATACATTACCTGCAAAAACAGAACCTGGTTATCTCTCGGCTGAAGAAACTTTTAAACGTAAGCTTAGATCCGCTTTCCGTGCTGTTGGACTCACCGAAGTGGTTCAATATTCTTTGGTAAAACCAACAGGTAAGGAAATTGTAGTGGCAAATCCTCTGTTTACTGAGTACTCTGCTCTACGCACTAATTTACTTGATGGACTTATTGATGCTTTTGAGTATAACCAGTCTCAAGGGAATGGTAGTCTTAAGGCTTTTGAAATTGGTCGTATTTTCTGGCGGGAAGCTGGTACAGAAAAGGAGGTTGACCAAATCGCAGGAATAATGGGCGGTGATTTGTATAATACTGGGCGCTGGACGTTGAGCGGTAAAGCGTCACCCATGACTTGGTATGAGGCTAAGGGTATGCTTGAAAGTGTATTTACTAATTTGGGACTCACTGTAGAATATCAACCATCTCAAGAAGATGAGCGCCTTCACCCAGGACGTACTGCTAGTTTATGGTTGGATGGACAACGTTTAGGTATTTTTGGTCAACTTCATCCTCAGTTACGCAAACAACGGGATTTTCCTGATGCTGTCTATGTATTTTACTTGAGTTTTGATGTTCTGTTTGCTAGTATTGGGAAAAATGAGGTGCATAAGTTTAAATCCTATTCTCCCTATCCCGCAGTTGAAAGAGATTTGGCTTTTTTTGCTCCTCTTAATGTTTCGGTGGCTGACATTACTAAGGCGATGGAAAAAGCAGGTGGAAATTTACTTGATGGGGTGGAATTGTTTGATGAATATCAAGGTAAAAATGTCCCCGAAGGTGAGCGAAGTTTGGCTTTTAGTTTATTATATCGGACAGGCGATCGCACTTTAACAGATCAAGATGTTGAACCTGTCCATAACAAAATTCGTGATGCTTTAACTCAACAGTTTAAGGTGACTCTTAGGAGTTAAAATATAATTAATTAATTTGGTGCGTTACGGCTGCGCCTAACGCACCCTACTACGAAGGAGAAAATTATGACGAAATATGTTATGTGGGGTAGCTATTGTGAAAATGCTTTGGAAAAAAGAACTCCTTACCGTCAAGCTCATTTGGAGGGTTTGACTCAACAAAAATCAAGTGGGGTTTTAATTACTCTTGGACCGACTAAAGATAATACTAAAGTTTTTGGGATTTATGAAGCTGAAAATGAAGAAGTTGTACGTAAATTAGTGGAAAATGATCCTTATTGGCAAAATGGCATTTGGACTGAATATGAAGTAAAAGAATGGATCCAAGCTTTTTGAATAAAAGGGAGTAAAGATGAAAAAAAGTAGAATTAAGCGAGTTAAAAGAACAAGTTTTATTAGCAGAAAAAGAAACATTATCTGTCTGCCATGAGGGAAAATTAATAGGTTATTATTACCCAGTAAATGATGCAAGTGCAGTTGAGACTGCTACGGTAAAATTGGAAAGTGCAGTTGAACAAATAAAAGCAGAAACAGGTTGGGATGAAGAACAACTGGTTCAAATGTTAACTAAAACAAAATTATAGGACTTATGCTTTTAGTTGTTGATGCAAATGTCCTAATAGCTGAATTATTACGAAAACGAGGAAGAAAATTAATTAATTCTACCCAATTAGAAATTTATATGGCAGTGCAAGTAAAAAATGAGGTTGAATATGAGTTGAAAAAACGAATAGAAAAGATTGTTAGTCAAGGAAGAATTAGTAAAGATGCAGGAGAAAAACAACTTGATGGGGCATTTGATTTGATTAATACCAAGGTGAGACTTGTACCAAAAGCGTTTTATTCTTACCTAGAAATAGAAGCAAAAAAGCGTATTTCTAAGGACGAAAATGACTGGGAAATTGTAGCTTTAGCTTTGGCTTTACCTGCAGCAATTTGGACAGAAGATTACGATTTTTTGGGGTGTAGCTGTAATCTTTAAATTATAGCACTGCACATTAAAACAATAATGCGTTACTCGCGGAACAAGCACCCTACGAATTTGTGGTTAATTTAAACCCTTGTTATGCGGGTTGTGTTTGGGTAGCAACAGGTTTTAACCTGTTGTTGTATTTGATAAAATAAAGCTTAATTAAATACAAAAGACCACAATAAGTTGAAACCTATTGATACCCAAACACAACCCGCATAACAAGGGTTAAGATCGTGGAATGATTAACAATCCATTTAAGTTAATTCACATTAAACGCATCCTATGATATAAGTAAAAAAAAAGCTTGGCTAAATATTGTTAGCTACAAAAACACAAAAAGACAACAAAGTTGAAACCAATGGATAAGAAACAAACGGTCGACCCAATAAATAAAGCCAGAATATCGTTAAGCGATCGCCTGAAAAAAAGGGGAGACTCCCCCAAGTACTTAACCAATGAAGTAAAATCACCAGCAGAATTAGAGCTAAACGCCCTTAAAGAAATCATTAGACTGAGGGAAGAAGGAAAACCACGAGACTCTTTAGCGCTTATTCATGAATGCTTTGACCTGGGTATGGATAACCCCTGGCTATATGATAACCAAGCTCGTGCTCTGCTACTCATGGGTCAGTTTGAAGAGGCTAGAATAATTTGGAAGAAACTGGCTAGGCATGATGACCAAGAAGTAGCATCTATTGCACAAAAAGCTCTTACTGTCTTAGATAAAAGTAAATCAGAAAAATCCCTTCAAGAGTCGGCATTATCAGAAAAAAATAAGCAGGACACCCCCAACAGTTCTAAAACACGTCATCAATTGTTACTTGAACTTATAAATACTAACCCAGAGCTAACAAAAACAATCAAAATTATTATCCCAGACTTTACTGAGAAAATTCTCAATGAAAAGAATGGTTGCATTGAGTTATTGTCGCTGGCTATTGATTTAAGAAACAAAGGATGGGTATTGTATTCTCTACGATTTCTAGATTACCTGGAAAAAGCAGGTTTCTCTTCAGACTGGATTGAAGATAATCGAGCAAGAGCGCTGATAATGATTGGGAAGGTATCTCAAGCACGCGCAAAATGGAAACAACTCTTGGAAACAGGTGAAAGTAAAGCAGCAGAACAGTCAGCCTTGATGTTAGCCAAAACACAACAGGATCTGCGAACTGAAGAAATAGCAAAAGATCTCGCCTTTGACTTATTTGACGATCGGTTCTACCGCCAGCAATACGCCTCAGAAAAGGATATCCAAAAACTCACGAAAGAGGAAGCTTTCGAGCATTTCATTGAACAGGTGCCAAACGATACTCACCAAATGGCTGCTCCTAACTCATGGTTTTTTCCAGAAATTTATAAGGATATCCACAGCGGGGAAACCCCTCTACAATGGAATTCCTTAATACACGCAACTGTATATATATATATATATATGCAAATATTGTCGCCTTTTAATGGCATAGAAAGCTTGGCTGTAGAAGTAGTTAAAAAGCGAATCGAGCCCCTCTTTGACTATGAATATTATCAAGCCAACAACCCAGACTTGAATCCAGAGCAGATAAATCTTATCGACCACTTTATAATATTTGGCTGGCGAGAAGGAAGAAATCCAGCTCCCTGGTTCAATGTGTCAGCTTATACTCAACAATTCCCCATAGTAAAAGATTTAGATATTAATCCTCTATATTTCTATGCTTGCCTGCATTCGGGAGATTTCAGAAAACAAGCTTACCCAGTAAAGCAGCAGCAGGGTTCAAAATTTAAAAAGGCGATCGCCATTAATCCTAAAAAACAGGTTAATAAAAATCCTCAATCTGCTCTCGACTTCAAGTACCTTCTTGATGAGAAAAAATATCTCGAACCTGAAAAGTCTTTTCAAAAACTAGCCAAAGCAAAACCAGAACGATTAAAAATTCATTTTGTTATCCCAGAATTTGATAAGGGCGGTGGTGGACACATGACCATTTTCCGCATTGTCAGATGGCTGGAATTTTTTGGTCATGAATGCACAGTCTGGGTAAAAGATGCTGATCTTGCTCGCCACTCAACTGGATGGCGAGATGATGTATATCGGGATTATCAACAAGTTAAGGCATCATTTTTAGCCCTGGATAACCATTTCTGGTACACCAAAGGGGATGTGTTGGTGGCAACCTCATGGGATACGGTAGAGCCTGTAATGGCTAATGAAAATTTCAATGACCGTTTTTATTTTATTCAAGACTACGAGCCATATTTCTTTGTTCGAGGAGCTTCCGCGCTGCGTGCTGAAGACACATATAGACAAGATATTGCTTGTATCTGCGCCAGTTCATGGCTCAAAAAATTGATGGCAGAAAAGTTTGGTCGCTGGGCACGACATTTTGATCTGGCTTTTGAGTCTGATGTCTATAAAATTTATGAAAATATCCCAGAAAACGAAAGTGCTGTTAACCCCCCCTACCCCCCCCTTGGTAAGGGGGGGACAAGGGAAGTTTTTTTTGCTCCCTTGAACGAAAGTGCTGTTAACCCCCCCTACCCCCCCCTTGGTAAGGGGGGGACAAGGGAAGTTTTTTTTGCTCCCTTGAACGAAAGTGCTGTTAACCCCCCCTACCCCCCCCTTGGTAAGGGGGGGACAAGGGAAGTTTTTTTTGCTCCCTCCCCTTACCAAGGGGAGGGTAGGGGTGGGGTTTTTTACAGGTCTAATCAAGAACCAGCTATAAACTTAGTTGTATATTCAAGGAAACATACGGCTCGCCGTGCTGTAGAACTTTGCTTAGAAGCACTCGATGAGCTGGCGCGGCGACGGGATGATTTTGTGGTTCATTTCTTTGGCGATAACGAAGCGATCGCAGATATTTCTTATCAAGCCTTCCATTACGGCATTTTGGATAAATATGAGTTGGCTGAACTTTATAATAGTGGAACAATTGGGGTTACCTTTTCAGCAACAAATTATTCCCTTGTACCCCAGGAAATGATGGCCTGTGGACTACCCATTGTAGAAATAGATAATGAGAGTACTGTTTCTATTTTTCCCCCAGATGTGGTGACAATGGCTAGACCTAATCCAAAAGCGATCGCTAAGGCTATAGAAACGCTGATGGATGATCCGTTACTGCGAGAAAAACAAAGAGAGGCAGCACTAAAATGGGTTTCTGGTTTTTCCTGGGAAACTTCTGCGCGAGCAGTTGAACAAGCTTTCCTCGAGCACCTCTCTGAAATCGGCAAACTTGATAAATCAGGAACTACATCTCAAATCAAAGTAAAGGAAAAACATCAGTATCATGCTGCTATTGTGATTCCTACCTTTAATGCTGGTCAACTTTTTACTCAAGTCTTGGATCAAGTGCGACAACAAGAAGCACCCTGGTCATTCCAAATTGTGATTATTGATAGTTCATCAACAGATGGAACCCAAGAATATCTCCAGCAACAGGAAGACATTGTTTTAAAAACCATTCCACAAAGTGAGTTTCAGTATGGCGCAACCAGGAATTTAGGCGTAAAAATAAGTGATGCAGAATATATAGCGTTTTTGACTCAAGATGCTCTTCCTGCAAGTAAATATTGGCTCTATGACATTGTATCTTGTCTGGAAGCTCATCCTGCTGCGGCTGGGGCTTTTGGCAGACATATTGCCTATGAAACAGCCAGTGAGTTTACAAAACGGGATCTGATGCAACATTTTGCAGGATTTGACCAGTTTCCAGTTGAGGTGTCTCTACATACAAATTTTGAGAAAATTAAACAAGGCGATCGGGGTTGGCGACGGGTGCTTCACTTTTATAGTGACAATAATTCTTGCCTAAGAAAGAGTGTCTGGGAAAGTTATCCCTATCCTGAAGTACCTTATGGAGAAGATCAGTTGTGGGCAGATTTAATAATTAAAGCAGGTTATTCCAAGGTTTACTCTAAAGCTGCATTAGTTTATCACTCCCATGATTATAATTATGAGGAAACTTTTAAACGTTCTAAGACTGAAGCAGAGTTCTTTTTAGCTTGTTTTGGGTATAGATTGGTTGAGAGTAGAAAACAAATGGAAATTGACCTTGCTTTTATGAACAAACGGGATATAGAATATGGGAAGAGCAAGGGATTATCTGAGTTAGAAATAGCCCGCCAGCTCAGTCTTAACCGCGCTAAATTTGAGGGATGGATAGCTTAGTTTATGAGTAAAATAAAACAGTAAATTTATAAAAAAAGGATTAAAAATGGATTTTGGAGATTACATTCTTAGACTCAATATACAGGATATTGAAGTGTTAGCATTGAGTAAAAAGTATCATAGTCAAATTAGACGTGATATCATTAGACCTCTTGCAAAAGTGGTGTTAACCCCCCCCAACCCCCCCTTGGTAAGGGGGGGGAAAATGCCTAGTTTGTAGGGCTCCCTCCCCGAACCTGCGGGGAGGGCTGGGGTGGGGTTTTTTACGGTTTCGCAAGAGGTCTATTAGTCCATTTGATCTCAATAAAAAGTCAACACTAGAAATAGGGCCAGGAGTTAGACCACTTTTCAAAAACGCAACTTTTATGGAGTATCTCCCAAAAGAAGAACTTAGCAAAGTTTTGAGTTATAAAATAGACAAAATTTACTGTGATTTTGTAGGTTCCATTACTAGTATTCCTGTAGAAAATAAGACATTCTCAGCAACAGCATCTTGTCATGTTATAGAGCACACATCAGATCCTCTTAAGGCAATTCGTGAACAAATAAGAGTTACAAAAGAATCTGGTTATGTGTTAATTATTATTCCTAATTTCAGAGCCAACAAGTTTGATTTTCAAAGAGAACCACTTGATATTAATTATTTTAAAGAACAACATGAAGATCCAGAAAAAATAATAAAAAATACTCAAAAGCAAATCAATGAATATTTAAAAATACATCGGCGTAGACCTGAAAAAGCAGAATCAATAAGGTCGGGCGAAACAAGACCACATTACTATACTTATTGTGCAAAACTTTTAGAGGATTTAATTATTGAGGCTTGTAAGCTTGAACAAAGAACAGCAAGTATGGTTGCAAGTTTTTATCATGATTATAATAATGAGATTTTAGCACTTCTAAAATTGGACACTGATGAATCCCTAGAAAATATTAAAAGTTCTATTAATGGTACTGAAAAAAAAGCATTAGCAAGAGAGAAACTTATTGAAATAAGTAAAGTTAAATAATAATTAATGAATATCTAGTAAAAGTTAGAGTAATTTGATAATAATTGGAGTGTTTAAATGGCTTTTATATTTCTTCATATTCCAAAAACAGGCGGGACATTTGTTGATTCCATTGTTAGTGCATCAAGTGTAAAATCTCTCCACGCTGTAGGAACTAACAAAGAAAAAATATCTTTGATTAATTCAAAAAACTTTGATGATCAACCTGAATATATTGCAGGACACATGACTATGAATATTCTTGCTGAATGTGTTGATGACCTTGATTCCCACATTGTCGTCTCGTTAGTAAGACATCCTTTTGACCGCTTTATTTCAGGTGTTAATTATTTGATTGAAATACTAGGAAGAGGTTTAGAATTTTATCAACAACATGCTTTGGGAGCTAAAATGAGAATCTTGAAAACTTATTTTGCATTACAGTCAGAATATTGTCAAGATTTAACGCACTTATTGGATTTTGAAAGTAAAAACTATATCGCAAAATTTTTGATTCAAAATAATGATTTAAAAAAAATAGAGCAAGCAGATGTTTCAGAGTGTGTGGAGACATTAAAACAATGTATTTCTAGATATAAATTTTTAATGAGTTTAGAGAATGATGGGGGACAAAAACTTCTTGATTATACGTGCGAAAAGCTTAAAATTGACCAATCACTTTTACCCAGTCCTAAGCGGAATGCTTCTCAAAATTACGTTAATTTATATTCTCTGATTAAAAGTGGATTTATAGAGTATAATCGTCAAAATTCTCGTATTGACAGTCTGCTTTATCTGATGGTTCATCAAGGTTTATCTGGAGATGATTTGCGTTCAATGACCTGGGAAGATATAAGTTTAAAATGCGAAGAGTTATTTTTTAGAAATTCATCCTATATCTCTAAACCTTGCTCAAAAATACCCAGGAACGTTACTGAATGTGTGCAAAAAATACTTGAATAAAATATTAAAATTTACACAAATAAAAAGATGACAATAGCTTTTTTACTAACTAATAAAAATTGCGATACTTTGGGAGTAGTTGACGCTTACAATCGTTATTCAAGAGAATTAGAAAGAGGATCGAACCTAGGTAATTTCGCATTTAAATATGGTGCATCCCTTTTATTTGATGAACAATTGAAGTTATTTACATATGATGACGATGCCGAAGTAATAAATGAGGAATGTTCTGCTGTGATTCTTCCAGAGGCAAATTTAGTAAATCCAAAGGTTAATTATGGGAAACCTGCCGCTTTTTTGGAAAAAATTTCTAAGCCATGTTGGGCAATGGGAATTGGAAGTCAAGCTGAATTAGAAAATCAAGAGATTGAACTTCAAGAAGGAACGATAAGATATCTCAAAATTTTGGCTGAAAAATCTAGAGCGATATTCTGTAGATGTAAATTTACATATGAACAACTAAATAAAATTGGTATTCACAATGTTGAAATTGCTGGTTGTCCATCCTATCTTATTAACCCTTCTCAAAATCTTTGGAAGAATTTACTAATCAAATCACGAAAGCAAAACATAAAAAAGATTGGATTAACAGAAGGCTCCTATAATTTTAAGGGCGATCCTGTAAGAAAAAAACTTGAAAGGTTATTGTTAGACATGGTTTTTTATTGTGGTTGTTATTATATTTCGCAGACACAGAAAGGTGTTATTCAACATTCACTACCTGTTAAGCCAGAGAATTTTGAGCAAATTCAGCGGAAAATGAGAAATGTTATGGCACCAAAACTTTCTCAAGAAGATTTTAACGCTATTGCTAAGTCTCGATTTCTGGCTTTTTGGAGAATTGATTTATGGTTGGCTGCACTATCTAATATGGATTTTGTAACGGGAACACGTATTCATGGAAATGTTCTGGCATTGCAAGCTAAAACTCCTGCTATACCCATAGTTCATGATTCAAGAACACTTGGTTTATGTGAAACACTTAAAATACCTTACACTCATATCAATGATACTCTCAATTGGTCATCTCCATCTGAGGTGATTTCTCAATTAGATGTAGTTTGGAAAGGAATTTCTTCACAAGAACTAGATAACCATAGATGTCAACTAGCAAATAAATACTTAGCCAATATTTTAGAAATGGATCTTAAACCATCCAGTCATCTTTTGCATTTAGCTTCAGGATTTTCTTAGGCTGCATATTCTTGACCAAACTGCCAAAGCAGGAGTTTAAGATATCTATATGCTTAGGCAAAAGTAAAAATATTGAGTTCTATTGAACCTGGTATGCTTAATTTTATTAAGCAATGAGTCAAAGCTTTACCAATGCATTTTGAGTTATTTTTAGGTGATTATTAATAAATAGTAATAAATTCTTAATAATCCAATGTATAGTTGAAATAACTCTAATAAAAAATACTTAAAAAATTCAACACAACAAAAACCAAAAAAGTCATTATCTTTACCATCTCTTGGCAAAAAAATAAATTGTTTACAACAATAGTTTTATGTTTCAAAAAGAAGAGGAATCAAGGGAAAGGTGGAAGGGGGGGCATTCACAACTAAAAAAAACATTCTGAGGAAAGTAGGTAAACTTTTGTTATAAGTGAGCCAAAAAACTATCAGTTATATCAATAACTAAAAAAACATTTTTAAAAGATTCTAAAGTGGAGCGAGAAGATTTTTATTTATGGGTTCAAACTCTAAACTCTTAAGGGAAAAACGATTTTTAGAAATTGATTTAGAAAATTTGGTGGATGAGGTAGAAACATTGGGCGCGGTCTGAATGTAAGGCTATTAGAACTAATTTAAAGGTTTTATTGATGCACGACATCAAATATCAATATCAACAAAAAAAAAGGTGGAATTATACTATTATTGAACATAGAAACCATTTTAAAAAAGAGAAAAGGCTTGCTTATTAAACTTTGACATTGAATGAAACTACCAAATCTTGAGAATGCTGTCATCGAACCATCAAAATTGACAGAATACCTATTAAACGTTGAGCATAAGCGTGGAGGTGATAAAGCACGTTTACTGATTCAGTTCGGTTATAGTAGAGATAATTGGCAACAATTAGAAGCAGATATTCGCCAATACCATCTGAATGCTGATATTAATGTTGTTCGAGAAACTCCCTATGGAACACGCTATGAAATTAGTCAATTCTTGCAAACTCCTACTGGGAGACCACTACTTGTTAAAACAGCTTGGCAAATTGATAGAGGTACAGATTGTCCCCGATTAATTACATTAGTTCCAGACTAAAGGCAAAGAAAAAATGAGTTTACCACTTTATAAAGATGTAGTTTTACAAAAAGATATTCCTGAAGAAAATCTCCAAGCAGGAGATATTGGGACAGTGGTTGAACGCCACGAGGTAGCAGACCTAGAAACAGGTTACAGTGTGGAATTTTTTGATATGTTAGGTCGCACAGTTGCTCTAATAACTGTACCTGAAAGTTGGCTGCGAGTTCCTCAAAATGGAGATAGACCTACCATCAGAAAAGAAGCGATACCTACAGTAGGCTAAACCTACGCCATTATTAGTAATTCAGAAAAACTTCCTCAGCAAATAAGAATTAAACTATGAGCATCGGGCAAGAATAACCATTATCTCAGTAAGTAAAAAAACATTTTTCAAAGATTCTCGATTATATCAAAAAGATTTTTATTTATGGGTTCAAACCACAGCTAAATTCTTAAGAGATTTAAAAGCATCAGTTTTGATTTTCTAGCTACTCCTACCCAAAAATAAGGCGATGCCCGTAGGGCATGCGCTTACGCGCATCGCTTTTTTCCCGTACAGCCAGTTTACGGTTATCCGTACTTGACACAAGTTATGTTTTCTGGTATGGGAGAAAGCGTTGGCGCAACCCATAGTAGCGATCGCTTTTTTTTCGGTTTACCGTACAGCCAGCTTACGGTTATCCGTACTTGAGCTCAAGTTATGTTTTCTGATATGGGAGAAGTAGGCGATGTCCGCAGGACATGCCTGTAGCACATCGTTTTGCAGCAGGTATAGCCAGCTTCTCCCCACCTGATTATTCTGTGCGCGTCATTGCCTTTAGTATGACATTTACTTACGCGCATCCCTTCTTCCTGCAAGTTAGAATTAAAATAAACACAGATAGACAAGATATGACAGAAACAGAAATCAAAACCATTATCCAACAAGAATTACCGAACCTAATAGCAAACGATCCCCTAATTAGAGATTTTATCCTACGGACGGTATCTAATTATTATGCGCCAAAACAGGAAACCGAAAGTAAATTTGACAGAATATTAGCAGAATTAGAACGGGATAGAGAAGAACAAGCTCGTAAATGGGATGAGCAAAATCGTTATAATCAGCAAATCCTTGAAGAAATCAAGAAACTCAATCGTAAATATGATAGTGCCATAGGAGCTTTAGGATCTCGTTGGGGTTTGTATTCAGAAGCAAGCTTTCGTAATGGATTGAAAGGTATTTTAGAGGATTCTTTTGGAGTAGAAGTTATTAATGTCAATGAATATGACCATGATGGAGAAGTATTTGGCAGACCAGAACAAGTTGAAATAGATGTTATTATCAAAAATGGTTTAATCATTCTTTGCGAAATTAAATCAAATATTGATAAAGCAGGAATGTATATATTTGACCGTAAAGTCGCTTTTTATGAAAAACATCATCATAGAACTGTTAATCGTAAGCTGGTTATTTCCCCAATGGTAGATCAAAGAGCTTTAAGAGTAGCAGAAAATTTAGGGATTGAAATTTATAGTTATGCAGAAGACCTTGAAAATATATAGTTTAACTGCGTAACTTCTGGTAAGAAAAAGATAATCGCTTTTTAAAAGACAGTTGAGAGAATATACTACTCACACTTACACTTACGCTTTTTATAATGAGAGTTGGAACAAGGGCAATCGCTTTTTTAAGGAAAGTTAGAAGAAAATCGCTATTTTTTAAAAAGAGTTAGAGAAAAAGCGATCGTTTTTGGAAGAAACAGGGCGATGCAAGTAGTGCAGGCGCTTACGCGCATCCCTTTTAAGATTCCCCAGGAAGTTCCTCAAAGTTTTAGTTTTTTTTATTCCCTCATATATTTCATCAATTAAAACAGGAAAGTGGGTAAATTTTCTTTCCAAGTAGGACAAAAAACTAAAAAAGCAATTTATTTGATAACCATTATGCCTCCCCTTCCACCTTTCCCAAGATTAATTCCGCGACCCTATTCGGTTTCCCGTATAAAAAGTTTACGGTTATTCGTACTTGACACAAGTTAGGTTTTCTGGTATGGGAGAAAGTGTTGGCGCAGCCCACAGTAGCGATCGCTTCCACCCTACAAAAGCGGTATTTTTGATTCATAAAGTAAAGGACAATCCCTTTGCAACCTGATAAACTGAAATTTGGTGATTTCTGTTTGCATTAATTGAGAGTCCAAAAACTCCATTAATTCTGTATAAGTTCTGGCAACAACTTTGGGCTTATATTTATACCTTTTAAATTGTTTTATCAATTGTTCATTGAACAAATCAATATACTCATCAACATCTTTATTCACCTTTTGACCAATGAGATAAAGCCAAGGATATTTACCTGTTTTAGTACGTTGTTTATATGCTTCTATATAATTTCTCTCTAAAATCTCTTTAGTAATTTCAACGGTAATAGTATCTTTTTTCAGTTCTATTAATAAATGTTGGGGACGTTCAGTTTTTAAAACTAGGTCAATAAAACCTTGTTTCCCTTGAAAATTCACTTCAAATTCCACATAAAAACTCCAGGGCAAGTATTCACAAGCTTTAGCTAAATAAAAAACCAACTCTTTTTGATAATCTTTTTCTAAACGTGGTCTTCTGGCTAAAATTCTTCGCCCAGTTTCATCAGAAGGGTACTCCGTATTTTTCCATTTCTCTTTTAATTCTTTCTTTTCGGCGTTTTCTTTCCTCTTCGGTTTCTCTGTACTCGTAGTAGTAATCTCTGAAGTAGTCTGAGAAATATTGTGAGTCAAGGGGCCCAAATCTAGCTCTAATTGTTTTATAATGTTCATAAGACGTTTTTAATTTTATAAACTTTTCATGGCTACCACTAACCTTGTCAGGGTGTAACTTGGTAGCCATTTTCTTATACACTTGTTTAGCTTCAAGTTCATTATCCGCTGCTAAAACCCAGGTCCCTACTTCCAAAACTGCAAAAATCGTCCCTTTTTTGCCATGAAATACACAACGACCTTGACTCATGCGCAAAAATAAGACGTTTTCCCACACTTCAACAACTGCAAGGAAAGGGTATTTACTTTTCAGTTGGGCGATAGTTTCTGAGTAATTCATAGTCAGGTATTTTTGAGGTTAGATTTTATTATAGATTACAAACCTTGCAAGTCACAAGGTGTTAATTTAGATTCGGTTTCCCGTACAGCCAGCTTACGGTTATCCGCACTTGACAAAATTTAGTTTTTCTGATATGGGAGAAGTAGGCGATGCACTATGGGTATCGCCTATACAAGCTCAAGGTGTTTAAGAATTAAAATCTTGATTACTCAACCAGTTTTCCAACTCCTGAATAGAAGTAAAACCAAAACTGGCCTCAGCTAAATCTAATCTTTGAGAAACATTCAAGCGACGCAGCATTTCTTTTACTGAAGGTGAAATATTACCAAAACGACGGGTAAAAAGGTGTTCTAATAGCTCTATTTGACTTTCTCCTGCTACATCTTGGTAGAATTTAGTTTGTTTAATGTCAATATCTGTTAAACCTAACATTTCTTTAATCTCATCCCTACCTAATTGTGGTAACTTATACACTATT
>Ga0209594_1000540_pt1 | contig 21985 bp, 21 predicted proteins | sample AshMeaCrysSpring_FD_184126 | JGI IMG/M metagenome (GOLD analysis project Ga0209594, IMG submission 184126) | Groundwater microbial communities from Big Spring, Nevada to study Microbial Dark Matter (Phase II) - Ash Meadows Crystal Spring... | ecosystem: Environmental > Aquatic > Deep subsurface... | reverse complement strand
GAGTGTTAACAGGCCCTAGGACCATGGCCCGCGGCCGCGGCTTCACGCTCGTCGAACTGCTCGTCGTGCTGGCGATCCTCGGTTTCGTGGTCGCGCTCGTGGGTCCGCTCACCGCGGATCGCATCGACAAGGCACGTGCGCAGGAGGAGTGGATCGTCCTCGATCGTACGGTGCGGGGACTCGCGTTCCGCGCGTTCGCCGACGGGCGCGAGGTTGAGATCCGCGCCGAGGGCGCGGAGCTGCGCTGGAGGATGGCGGGCCTCGACGAACGATCCCTGCTGCTCGAGCACCTGTTCTTCGACGAGCCGCAGGTCGTGCGCATCAACGCGAACGGTGTCGCGGCGCCCGCCAGCCTCGCGCTGCACCAGGCCGGCCGGCCGCGAGTGCTCGAGTTGAATGGCTGGATGGGGGATGGCCGGTGAAGCGCCAGGGCGGGTTCACGCTGCTCGAGGTGCTGATCGCCGCGACGATCCTCTTCACGGTGCTCGCCGTCGCGACCGAGACTTACCGCAACTCGCTGCTCGCGAGCGGCCGCGCGGAAGGGCTCGTCTCGCTGCTCACGCCGCTGCCGCTCATCACCTCGTCGATCCGCAGCCAGCTGCGTTCGAACCCCGTCGAGACGCTCGCCGGCGGCTCGGAGCTGCTCGGCGTCGACTACCGCTGGGAGGCCGCCACGGTGCGCTACGGCTCGCCGCCGCGGCGTTTCGACCCCGACGCCACCGACTTCGTCGACTACCCGCAGCGCTACCGTCTCTACGACGTCAGGCTCACCCTGCGCCGCGGCAGCCAGCAGCGCTCGTTCATATACCAGGAGCTCGCATGGGAATCCATGCGCAGGTGAGGGCGCAGGTGGGGGCGCCGGTGAGGGTGCGGGCGCGGGGCTTCACGCTCATCGAGCTCTTGATCGCGCTCGCGATCTTCGGCCTCGTGGTCGGTATCGCGACCTACGGCTACTCGCTCTTCACGCAGCACTGGGATGGCCGCGTGGGCCGGTTCCAGCAGGCGCAGGACCAGTACCAGCGGCTCGACCTCGTCGTGGCCGCGCTCGAGAACACGCTGCCGTACGTGGTGCGCGACGACGCGGGCGAGGGCGGCTTCTACTTTCTCGGCCGTGACGAGGGACTCACGCTCGTCACGCTGAGCCCGGTGTTCAGCGCCGGGCAGCCGGCGGTCGTGCGCGTGTTCCGCGAGCGCAACGAAGCCGGGACCTGGAACCTCCTTTACGAGGAGGCGCCGCTCGGCCGCGTGCAGCTCAGGCTCGCTTCGCAGGAGTTGCCGTTCCGGCACCGGATGGTGGTGCTGCGCGACGTCCCGGACCTCGAGTTCGCGTACTTTGGCTGGGCGTCGATCGAGCAGAAGCTCGTCGCCGCGAATCAGCCTGAGCTCGGCTATGCGCCGAAGTGGATGACCGAGATGGACGGGCTCAAGCTCAAGGTGCACCCGCAGCGCATCGCGCTCCGCCTGGGCGACACGGAGTCCGTGGTGTTCGTGCCCGAGCGCGCGGACGCGACCTTCCGTCGCTACATGGCCCCGGAATGAGCTGCGCAACTCAACGTCGCGAGCGCGGCATCGCCCTGATCCAGGTGCTGCTCGTCACCGGCATCATCGGGCTCCTGATGCTGCAGATGGGCCTCACCGCGCGCGACCAGGTGGCACGCGCACAGGCGCTGGCGGACCGGGCCGAACTGCAGCTCGCCGCGCAGTCGCGCGAGGCCGCGATGCTTTATTCGCTGCTCACGGAGCCGATGGTGCACGCGTCGGACAGCGAGAACCCCTACACCGCCGCCTGGAACTTCCAGGGCGAGCCGTTCGTCGTCGATGGGATCACCTTCAGCATCCAGGACGAGAGCGGCCGCATGCGGCTGCCGGATGATTCCGGCGATCCGTTCGAGCGGCTGCTGCTCGCGCTCGAAGTCGAACCGGCACGCGCGCGCCAGCTCGCACTCGAGCTGATGGTGGCCCAGGGCACCGGGTCCGCGCTGCCGGAACTCGGCGAGGAGGGCGACGAACGCGAGACCGGCCCGGCCGCGAGGTATCCGTTCCAGGATCTCGGTCAGCTCGAGCAGCTGCCGGGCATGGATCCGGAACTGTATCGGCGCCTGAAGCCGCTCCTGACGCTGTATCCTACGCCGGGCTTCAACCCGACGACGGCGCCCGCGGCGCTCCTGCGGGCCCGGTTGACCAAGAGCCAGGCGGGCGGCGTCGCGGACGCACGCGAGGGCGGCGGGTTGAACGACCTTTCGCTCTGGAAGCTCACGGGGTTCCAGGCGGACGAGACCACGGTGCTGGCCCCGGGGCCGGGCCTGTCGCTGCGGCTCGACATGAGTCGCGGCGAGACGCGTCTCGAGCGCACGACGACCTACGTGGTGCGCCCCTACAGTGCGGAGCCGCTGGCTACGTGGCAGCGGTCGAGCGGAGCGGAGCAGGACGACGACCGATGAGTTCCATGAGCGGGCACGAGAGTGGCGGGTTCGCGGGGCGCGTGAAGGCGCTGCTCGCGGATCGCGTCGCCTGGCTCACCGACGAGCGGCGCGACGCCGCGGGCGAGCCGACCCGTGCGGCGGCGCTCGTCACCGTGCTCGGCCGTGAGCACTACGTCGAGCGCCGGCGGCAGTACCCGATCGTGTCGCGACGCGACCTCGAGGGTGTGCTGCGCCAGGAACTCGAGGGCCGGCCGCCCACGTTGACCATGGTCGCACCGGTTCGAGACGACCGGCGCGAAGTGACGTTCTTCGAGCTCGAGCCCGACGTGCTGTCGCGTGCCGGCCCGTGCCTGTGGCTCGTGCCCGAAAGCCTCGCGCTTGCCGCCACGATGCCTGAAGGCGCGATCGCGACGGTCGGGCGCCACGGCTACACATACTTTCTCGCGGCGAATGGTGTGAGCCAGCCTTCGGGCGGCTCGCTCACCTCGGCGGACGTCTTCGCGCTGGCGGCCGGCCTCGAGGCCCGGGAGACGCTGGACCTTGGCGGCGATGGCCTGCGCGCGCGGCTCCTCGGGGGCCTTGGCCACCTGCCGTCCGGCGCCTGGCTCAGCCTCCGCTCGCCTTCGACGCGGCCGCGCTTCGAATTCGACTGGCAGCCCATCGCGCTGATCGCCGGCGTGGGCCTCGTGGCGTACCTCGCGCTCGCCTCCGCGTACCTCACGGTCACGCGCGGCGCACGCGAGAAGGAACTCGCCGGCCTCGGCGGGGAGGTCGAGAAACTGCTCGCGGCCCAGCGCGACGTGGACCGCATGCTCGCCGAGCAGGCGGGTCTCGCCGCCGTCGTCGCGGATCGCCGCGCCACGTACCGGCTGTGGCAGCCGGTCGCGGTGGCCTGGAGCAAGGGCGCGAACATCGACGCGATCCAGCTGCAGGACACGAAGCTGGTCCTGCGGGGCAGTGCTCCGGTCGCGACCGACGTGCTCGCCGCCCTGAGTGCCATCCCGGGGTTCGCGGACGCAAAGTTTTCCTCGCCCGTGCGCGAGGGCTCCTCGGGTCGGCAGGAATTCAACGTGACGCTGACGATGCTGACGGAGGCCGGCGGTGGGTGACTCGCGCGTCCGCTGGCTCGTAGGCCTCGCGCTCGTGCTCGCGGCGCTGCGCTTCGGGATCGTGCCGTGGGCGCAGTCGCAGGTGGAGGAGCGCCAGCAGCTCGAGGTGCTGACGCGGCGCCTCGACCGCTCCGCGAGCGTCGTCGCCAGCGCCAGGGACCTGCTGGCGGCGCAGGGCCAGGTGGCGGCGGCGACCGAGGCGGCCCGCAAACCCTACCCAGTCGTAGCGGATGCAGAGCAGTTCCGCCTCGAGGCGCAGCGCATGCTGAGTGCGATCGCCGCGCGCGGCGGCGTGAAGGTCGTGCTGTTCGACTGGGTGCTCGACGGCGATGCGCCGAAGGCGGGCCTCGCGTACGGCCGCATCAACGCCAGCCTCGAAGGGCCGCTCGACAGCGTCGTGTCGGTCCACGGGCAGATCGAGGCGGAGATGCCGTTCGCGGCGGTCCGCGAGGTCAAGATCGAGTTCGGACGGGAGAGCACCGATGGCTTGAGCGCGATGGGCACGACCATGGCGCTGGTGATGGATCTCTATTACCGGCCCGCCGCTGCGGTGCCGCCGGCGGGAACGGGGGCGGGCACATGACCCTGACCCGGCGCAACGTCACCACGCTCGCCGTCGCCGCCCTCGTGCTGGTCGCGGCCGTGGACTTCTGGCAGCGGATCTTCGTGCCACGCCAGCTCGAGACCCGGCCGGCGAGCAGCTTCGTGCCGGCCCAGGTGCCGCCACCGGTGACCTCCAGCACGATCCGCAAGGACCTGAGCACGTGGCTGCCGAAGCTGCAGCTCATCGCCGAGGGATCGCCCTCCGGCGCGGCGGAGACCGGATCGGCGCTCACGCTGCTCGCCGTGTTCGAAGACCCGCAGGGCCGTTTCGCCGTCATTCGCGCGACGCCGACGACGGGCGGGTCAGGCCAGGTCCTGCGCGTCGTCGAGGGCGATGAGCTCGGCGGTTTCAAGGTAGCGCGCATCGAAATGCTGCGCGTGGTGCTCACGGGTCCCGGGGGCGAGCAGGCCCTCGCGCTCTTCGAGCCGACCGCGGAGCCGGTCGTTGGCGCCGGCACGGTGCCGGTCCCGTCCGCGGCCATGCCGGTCGCGGCCGCGGGCCCGACCCCGCCTGCCCCAGCTGCGCCACAGGCCGCCTCACAGGCCTCGTCACAAGCCGCCCCACAGGCCGCGCCGCCGCCCCCCAGGACTGCCCCGGCCGGTCCTGCGCCCACCGGGGCCAAGTCCGTCTCGAGCCAGGAGGTCAAGCCTGGACAGGCCTTCGAGTTGCCGGCGAGCATGCGCGGCATGAAGGTCATCGAGGCGCCGTCCGACGCGGTCGTCGTCAAGCCCGGACCACCGGCGGCGGCACCGCCGCCCCAGAAACCGTAGAATTGGCGGACCCTTACCGAATCCCGGCATGAACAGACCCATCCAGCTGTTGACCCTGGCGGCCCTCGTCGCGGGCTGCGCCCAGACCCCCGAGCGGCTGCAGATCCCGCCGCCGCGGGTCGCCGGCCTGCCGCCGGGTGCCGCCGAGGCGTCGTTGTCCGAGAGCGGCACCGAGGTACCGGTCGACGACGGGACGGAGGCGACGACGAGCTCCAGGGCCTCGAGGATGACCCGGGTGACGCCGCCCTCGCGGACGACGCCGCAACTGCAGCAGCAGGACTGGTCCGGCCGGTTCCCGGCCACCGACTCCCTCGCGGTCGCCGTCGAAGCCATGCCGCTCAAGGATTTCGTGAACTACTCATTCAGCGAGATGCTGAAGGCGAACTTCGTGCTCGCGCCGGGCGTGCCCGGGCTCGACGACCCCGTCACGCTGAACATCGAGAGGCCGGTGAGCAGCCGCGCTTTCTTCAGGCTGGTCACCGAGATGCTCGCCTCGCGCGGCATCACCACGACCTTCCGCGACGGCGTGTTCTACCTCGCCGCAGCCGATGCCGGCGGTCGCGGCAACGTCGCGATCGGCCTGGGGCGGCGTCCGCAGGACGTGCCGCAGGTCTCGGGCAAGATCCTGCAGGTCGTGCCGCTGCGCTACGGGCTCAACCCGAGCATCGAGCGCACGATCGTCGGCCTCGCCGACGCGCAGGTCGCGCAGGACACGCAGCAGAACGCGCTCTTCATCACCGGCGAACGCGATGCGGTGCTGCGTGCCATCGACGTCGTGAGCCTGCTCGACCAGCCCGCCTCACGTGCCGCGCAGGTCGCGCAGGACACGCAGCAGAACGCGCTCTTCATCACCGGCGAACGCGATGCGGTGCTGCGTGCCATCGACGTCGTGAGCCTGCTCGACCAGCCCGCCTCACGCGCGCGCGAGGTCGGTATCATCGACCTCAACTACGTCACGGCGAAGACCATCGGCGATCAGCTGGTCACCATCCTCGGTAACGAGGGCATCCCGGCTGCGGTGGGCGGCGGCGAGCTCAAGAGCGTGGCGATCGTGCCGCTCGACCAGCTCGGTTCCCTGGTCGTGTTCGCCGCGAGCAGCGACCTGCTCGGCCGCGTCGACTACTGGGTCAAGCAGCTCGACAAGCCAAACCAGGGCCCGGAGGAGCGTTACTTCATCTACCACCCGCGCTACTCGCGCGCCTCGGACCTCGGCGAGTCGCTGGCGCCGCTGCTCGGCGGCACGGCCGCCGCGCTCGGCAATCTCTCGCGCGACACGCGCTCGGCTCTCGGCGCGCAAGGCACGGTGCGCGGCGACGGATCGCAGCCCACCTCGCTCGCCCAGTCGGGCTCGACCACGGGCCGCCCGGTGGTGCCGGTCACGCAGGACAACGTGCTGCGGCGCGAGGCGGGAACGCGTTCGACGGCCTCCGAGGCGATCGCGGTGCAGGGCGAGGGCGTCACGCTCTCCGTCGACCCGCGCTCGAACACGCTGATCTTCTTCACGACGGGCACGCACTACCAGACGCTGCTGCCCATGGTGCAGCGCCTCGACGTGCCGCCGAAGCAGATCCTGCTCGAGACCATGATCGCCGAGGTGACGCTCACCGGCGAGTTCGCCTACGGCGTCGAATTCGCCTTCACCGAGGGCAATTTCAGCGGCGGCACCACCGGCGGACTGAACCTGCCCTCCGGCGGGCTCTCGCTCAACTGGATCGAGGGCATCTCGCAGCAGGTGCGCGTCAAGCTCTCGGCGTCCAACACGCTCGTAAACGTGCTGTCGAACCCGACGCTCGTGGTGCGCGACGGCGTTGAGGCCTCGATCAAGGTCGGCAACGACGTACCGACCGTGGGCGCCACCGCCACGGACCCGCTCGAGTCCAATACGCAGATCACGCAGGTGCTCTACCGCAAGACGGGCCTCGACCTGAAGATCCGCCCGACCATCAACGCCGAGGGCGTGGTGGTGATGGAGATCAACCAGAGCATCTCGAACACCGTGCCGGGGGCCTCCGACGTGCAGGGCGCGCCCGTGTTCTTCGAGCGTGCCGTCACCACGGAAGTGGTGGCCCGATCAGGGGAGAGCATCCTGCTCGCCGGGCTCATCTCGGAGCGCAAGAACGACAATTCGGCCAAGGTGCCGGGGTTCGGCGACATCCCCGGGATCGGCTACCTGTTCCGCTCGGACAGCAAGAGCAAGGAGCGCACCGAGCTCGTGGTGCTCATCACGCCGCGCGTGATCGAGGACCCGAAGGAATGGAACGAGATCCGCATGGGAATGCAAGGGGCGTTGCAGAACATCGAGCTTCCGGAGCCGCACGCGGCTGCGCCCATCAGTGGCGGCGACACAACGGGTACGCCGGCGCACCCGATGCCGGCCCAGCCGTCCCCGGGCGACACTGCGTGGGTTGTCCAGCCCTGAGGTCGCAATGGCGAAAAATCGCCCAAGTCGGCGCCCGATCACGCTTTCTGCTATTGACAAGCAACATAAGCAGCCTAAACTTTCGTCCCGAACTGGCTTGGAACGAGCCGGTCTGATGTTAGTTGTGAACAACCAACAGGAATCGAAGGTACCCCATGGGGGGGCCGGACGTTCGCTAACCAGTCCACCATCCACGGAGAAACAGGGTCTATGAAATTGAACCTCAAGATCGTTGCTGCCGTCGGCGCAGTCACGATGATGAGCTCGAGCGTGGCGTTCGCCGCGGCGTCCATCACGGTGCCGCCGCCGGGCCTCTTCACGTACTCGAAGGAAGGCCTGAGCCTGACGACCGCTGCGGGCGTCACTCTGCCGGTCATCACCGTCACCTTCGGCAACAACCTGACCTACCAGGATGACATCCTGATCACGCTGCCGGGCACGGTCTCGGTGGCCCCGACCGTGTCCCCGACGCTCGTCGTCTGCGCCCCGGCCTCGTCGGCCGTCGGCTACGTCACGACGGTTGCCGGTGGCTGGAACTTCCGCGTCACGAGCGTGACGGGCGTGAACCTGGGCGACAGCTGCGCCTTCCAGGGCCTGCAGGTCACCCCGGCGTCGCTCGCGACCGCCACGGGCGAGATCGACTACAAGGCCCTGCGCTTCCAGACGGGCCAGCTGGTCGACGCCGCCAACACGAAGAACGCGGTCCAGGTCAAGAGCCAGTTCGCGATCACGACCCAGCAGAAGCTGAACGGCATCATCGACGTGAACAACGATCGTGAGCAGTTCGCCGTGCTCGAGTCGGTTGCTCCGGGCAACGCTGCGGCCCCGGCCGGCTACCTGAACGACACGCTGAACTTCACGACGACCGTCGACGGCGGCGGCCTCGTGTTCACGGCCCCGACCGTTGCCCCGACCGCCACGAAGGTCGAGATCGTCGGTGACTGGGCGTGGGTCGACGGCTCGGACACGGGTTCGACCTGCGACGTCGCCGAGTTCGGCGCCGTGCTGAACGGCTACGCTGGCTGGACGGTGTCGAGCACCTCGACCTGCGCCATGCTGGTCCTGAACGAGACCTACCCGCTGGCCGCCAATACGTCGGTCAACCAGGGTTGGATCGATGTGCCGGGCACGAAGGCCCTCAACCCGACGGACTTCGTCGGCAACGCCGAGTGGAGCTACATCCTCACGGGTGGCAGCGCCACGGGCAAGACCGGCTACGCGTGGGATCCGGGTGCCTGGACGATCAACGGCGCCCAGGTGTACATCCAGTACATGCCGTACGGCGAGAACATCAGCCGCATCATCTACGCTGCCAACAGCGGCGTGCAGGCTGGCGTGGTTGACGCGACGATCTACTACAACGGCAACACGTACAACTGCGCCCTCGGCAGTGCGCCGGCGAAGACGGTCACCGAGCTCTCGGGCCCGATCAACACCTGCGTCGCCAATAGCGGCATCACCTCGGGCAAGGTCGCCATCCTCCTCACGTTCACCGCGCCGGATAAGGACATCGAGGTCTACAGCGCGTACAACGTGGGCGGCGATGACCGCGGTACCGTCGTGAACACCAGCAACGGTCGCACGTTCTTCTACGGCACGGGCTTCCCGTTCGTGCCGCCTGGACCGTGATCTAACGATTCAGGTTCGATGACTCTGACGGCGGGGAGCAATCCCCGCCGTCTTTTTTTGCGCGCCTGCCGGGGCATCGCTAGGATGCGCGGCACATGCTGAAGCGCACTCTCCGTGACCTCGCCGACCGATTCGACCGGTGGCTGCTGCCACTCACATCGAGCGGTGGCTTTGTCGCGTCCATTCACTACCTGCTGATGAGTCGCCGGTTCGACCGTGAGCACCGCGCCGTGCTTGCGGGGCGCCTCGCCTACGAACGTGGTCGGCGGGCCTCGCTGCGCTCGAGCCCCTTGCTTCGTCGCAACGTGCACCGCCTCGAGAAGGGGCTCGTGATGCGGCCCCGCCAGCCGGTCTTCGCCGAGGACTACATCGAGGAGACGGTCGCGGAACTCGGCCGACTCGTGGGCGCCGGCGGCCTCGACCCGGTGGAGGAGAAGTGGGCGCGCGACGTGCTCGATGAATATTTCCGCGCGGTCGCCGACACCGCGGCGATCGCCAGTGCGAGAGCGGCGTTCGCGGCCATCGGACGCTGCGAGACGCGCGGTGAGACCCAGGCGTCCGCGCCGCGTCCCCGCGAGGCCGGTGCGGTCTCCGGCGTCGGTTACGACGAATTCCTGGCGCTCTGCCGGCAGCGTCGCTCGGTGCGCTGGTTCGAGCAGCGTCCGGTGCCGCGCGAGCTCGTGCTGCGGGCGCTCGAGGCGGCGGCACAGGCGCCGAGTGCCTGCAACCGCCAGCCCTTCCTGTTCCGTTATTTCGACGCACCGCCGGAGGCGCAGCGGATCGCGGCCATCGCCATGGGCACCGGCGGATACGCTGACAACGTGCCTGCGCTCGTCGTCCTGCTCGGCGACCTCGGCTGCTATCCGGAGGAGCGCGACCGGCACGTGCCGTACATCGACGCCTCGCTCGCGGCCATGCAGTTCATGCTCGCGCTCGAGACGCTCGGGCTCGCGTCCTGCCCGATCAACTGGCCGGACATCGAGTACCGCGAGCGCGAGATGGACGTGGCGCTCGCGCTGCCGCCGCAGCTGCGTCCCGTGATGCTGATCGCGCTCGGTTACCCCGACCCGCAGGGCGGCGTCCCGCACTCCGCAAAGAAGCCGGGCGAACTCCTGCTCCGCGCGAGCGACGACTACGGCGCCTGATGACACAGGCGGTTCCACGGCCGGCGGATTCGGTCCTCCGCAAGATCGCCGGTAACGGCGGATGGTGGCTCGCCGAGCGCCTCGGCATGCTCGGGCTCACGCTGCTCACGAGCGTCGTGGTGGTGCGCTCGCTCGGGCCCGCGGGCTACGGCGAGCTGAGCTACGTGCTCGCGCTCGTGGGCCTGCTGGCACCCGTCGTGCAGTTCGGCGTGAGCGGGCTCGTGGCGCGGGGGCTGCTCGAGCGACCGGACGACGAGGCCGCGGTGCTGCGTGCGGCGCTCTCGATGCGCTTCGCCGGGGCCGCCACGGCGCTCGCGATCGGGCTCCTGTGGTGGTTCTTTTTCGAGGCCCGGCCGGGCGACCGCTGGATCGTGCTGGTGCTGCTCGCGGCGCAGATGGCGACTTCGTTCCAGGTCGTCGAGTCGTGGTTCCAGGTGCATTTCCGGGCCGCGGCGCTCGTGCCGTGGCGCACCGGTGTGGTCGTTGCCGCAGCGCTGCTCAAGATGGCCGTGGCCGCGGCGACGAGCGATCCGCGCGCGGTCGCGCTCGTCTTCGCGCTCGAGTACGTCGCGCTCGGGGTCGCATCGCTCATCGCACTGCGCCGCGCCGGCGGTCCTCGGGTGGGGGCGGGCGATGCCTCGGGGTGGCTGCGCTGGTTCGCAGTGCGCTCGCCGTGGCTCCTCGCCTCGGGCGTGGCAGAGGTGATCTACCTGCGCATCGACATCGTGCTCCTCGAGCGCCTGCGCGGCGTCGAGGAGGCGGGTGCGTACGCAGTTGCGGCCCGGTTGTCCGAAGTCTGGTACATGGTCCCGGTCGCGCTCATGGGCGCGGTGTTTCCGGTGCTCTGGAGTCGGCGCTCGGATCCCGCCGCGTACGCGCGCAGCCTGCAGGGCTCGCTCGACGCACTGTTCGCGATGGCCTTCGTCATCGCGGTGATCGTGCAGTTCGCCGGCGGCCCGCTCGTCGAGATGCTGTTCGGTGAACCATTTTCAGCATCGACGCCGGTGCTGCAGATCCACATCTGGGCGGGCGTGTTCATCTTCATGCGCGCGCTGCTGAGCCGCTGGCTGCTCGCCGAGGACCTGCTGCGCTTCTCGCTCGTCACTCACGTCGCCGGCGCCGTGATCAACGTCGCGCTCAACCTGCTCTTGATCCCGCGCTACGGTGCCACGGGTGCCGCGCTCGCGACCGTGGCCTCGTATGCCTGCGCCGGCTGGCTCGCGCTGTTTCTGTCGGAGCGGACGCGGCCGATGGGACGGGCCATGGCGAAATCGCTGCTCCTGCCGCTCCGCTGGGGCGACCTCGGCGTTTACGCCCGGCAAATCGCCCGCGAGTGGCAGGGCCGTGCGAGGTCTTCGCCATGAGCGAGGCCGGCGAGCCGCTCGTCTCGGTGTTGCTGCCGGTGCACGACGGCGAGCGCTACCTCGCCGCCGCGATCGACAGCATCCTCTCGCAGACGCACCGCAACCTCGAACTGATCGTGCTCGACGATGGCTCAACCGATGGCAGCGCCGCGATCGCAGCATCCTGCGCGGATCCTCGCGTCGTGCTCGTGCGCAACGAGCGCAACCTCGGCCTCGTGCCGACTCTCAACAGGGGGCTCGAACTCTCGCGCGGCGAACTCGTCGCGCGGATGGATGCGGACGACGTCGCTGAGCCGACGCGGCTCGCGCGGCAGGTGGCGCGATTCGCGGCCGACGCACCGCTGGTCGCGCTCGGCACCGCCATCGACTTCATCGACGCGGTGGGCCGGCCGGTCGCCGTGCCGCGACGCCAGGTGCAGGGCGCGGCGCGGCTCCGCTGGCGCCTGCTGCGCGGTACCTGCGTGTATCACCCGACTCTGATGCTGCATCGCGGGAGGGGCGGCGCCGATGCCCGCTACTCGCAGGATTTCCCGCACGCCGAGGACTACGAGCTGTTGCTGCGGCTGAGCCGCGGTCACGCCGTCGACAACCTTCCGGAGGTCCTGCTGCACCAGCGCGTGCACGCGGGATCGGTGAGTGCCAGGCACCGTGACGCACAACGGGATTCGGCGGCACGCGTGCTCGTGGCCCACGCACGCACCGCCTACGGCCTCGAGATCGCGCCCGGCACGGCCCAGGCGCTGCTCGACCCTCGCAACTATTTCTCGGCGACGAGCGCTGCCCCGGACCGCCCGATTGCAGCGCTGCTCGAACTCGAGCGCCGCTTCTTCGCCATCGAGCGCGATCTCACGGATGCCGATCGCAAGGCCGTGCGCCGGGACGTGGCGTTCTTCCTCTGGAAGCTCGCCGCCATCGGGCTCACGGACTGGAGCGGCGGGGCGCTGCCGTGGCGGCGGTTGCGCACGGTGATCGACTGCGTGGCGCGCCTGGCGCTGCGCCCGTTCGCGGCGGGGGCGGCGCTCGCCTGGCGCTAGGCGGGAGGACGCCGATCCGTAGACCACTTCACCCGCCGGTAGCAATCGGCAATCCGTCGCAGGAACGGCAGGTTTGAGGTGACGAGGTAACGCGCTACGCGCGGCCAGGACCGGCGCGTGGCGAAGCCGAGGGCCCCCGCGAGCCCGAGCCGGCGCCCCTCGATCATGTAAAGCTCGAGTTCCTGGCCCGCGAGCTGTGCGGGGCTCATGCGCCCGCGGTGCTTTTCGATGAATCGCCGCGCGCCCTCGGCACCCCGCGTCGTGATGCGTTCGGTGCCCGCCTCGACGTGCTGCAGGTAGGTCGCCTGTGCGATTCGAAGCGCCGGCCCGTGGCGCTCGATGAGGCGCGTCCAGAGGTCGTAGTCCTGCCAGGCCGGCATCGATTCGTCGAACCCGCCGGCCTCGCGTACCCGATCAGTCAGCGTCAGCACCTGCGTCCCGGCCTGGTCGCCGTAGAGCTCGTCGTCGAGCGTGATGACGGCGTGTGACGTGCGCGTCGGGCGCGTCCACCGGCCCGAGTCGAGGTACGCCCCGCTGCAGACGAATGCGTAGCGCTCCTCGAACGCGTCGAGGAGCGAGGCGATGCGGCCGGGGAGGAACTCGTCGTCGTCGTCGAGGCCCGTCAGGTAGCGGCCCGCGGCCGCGCGGATCGCGACGTTGCGGGCCGCCGGCGCGCCGCCCGGCCGGTCCTGCCGGAACACCTTCACGCGCGGATCGGCAGCGGCGAAGCGGGCGAGCACGTCCGGAGTCGCATCGGTGGACGCGTCGTCCACGACGAGCAGCTCGAGATTCGCGTGGTCCTGCCGCAGCACAGACTCGACCGCGCGCGGGAGCAGGGCGGCGCGATTGCGCGTCGGCATGTAGACCGAGACGAGCGGCGCCGTCCTCATCGCGGCCGGCTCAATCTGCGGCGACCGGACGCAGCGCGTCGAACACGCGCGTCCACACCGCGTCCACGCGCGCCACGAGCGCGGGCCGCGCCGCCGACAGCCGGGCAGCCACGGCGTCGCGCGAATCGAGGACGTCGTCGAGCGCCCGCAGGCCCGCCGCGACGTCGCAGGACGCGAGCAGCTGCCCGCCGGCACCGAAGTCGTCGAACAGCGCTGCGTACTTGTGGCTCCACGCGGTGCCGAGGCAGGGCACGGCCTGCGACAGGGCGTTCACGCAGCCGTGGTAGCGGGAGCTCACGACGAGACCGGCGCCACCGAGCACGCCCTTGAGCGCGAGTGGATCCGGTTCCGAAATCACGGGGCAACTGCCCGTCGCCTCGGCGAGGGCGGCGCAGAGGGCCGCGTCCGCCGTGCCTGCGTGGTTCACGATGCGCACGGCGAATCCGCGGCCGGCGAGGTGACGGGCGAGCGCCGTGAGCAGTGGCAGGTAGCCCCGTCGCCACGCGGCATCCGGATTGCGCTCGTCCTGCATGTGCACGTTCGGCACGATCAACGCCGTGCGCGCATCCACGCCGTGCCGGGCGGCCGACTCGCTCGAGCCCGCGAAGCCGATCGTGACGTCCGGAACGACCGCGAGCCGCTCGCCGAGCGTCGGCGCGATCGAAGCCAGGTGTTCGCGCGAGCGCGCATCCCGAACGCAGACCAACGCCGCCGAGTCGAGCGCCCGGGCAAACCTCCGCGTGGCCGCGGAGTCGTCGAAGGGGCCGAACGCCTGGGGAAGGAACACATAGGGCTTGCCGTGCCGCGCGAGGCGGGTGAGCTCGCGTGCGGTGCCCGCGAGGGCGGCGTGGCCCCAGGCGACGCCGTAGGCAAACCCCGACGCGTCGAGCACGGCGTCGACGTCCGACTCGGTGACGATGCCGTAGCGGCGCATGAGCCCGCGCGCACGCTGCGGCAGCCGGTAGCTCAGTGCGTCGAGATCGAGCGGCGCGCCCGGCGCGGAAAATCGGTGCCAGGCACCGAATTTCGCAATGGACTGGAATGGAGCGTTCACGCCCGGGGTGAGGGCGATCTCTGCCTCGGGCAGGGCGCGCCGGAGGCGATCGCGGATCGCCTCCAGCATGAGTGCTGCCCCCTTGTTGACGAACTGGACGCCCTTGATCTCGATGAGCACGGGCGTCCGTCCGTCGCCGGGGCGATCAGCCGAGCTGCTTCTCGAGCTCCGGCAGGATCGTGAAGAGGTCGCCCACCAGGCCGATGTCGGCGGCCTCGAAGATCGGCGCCTCGCCGTCCTTGTTGATCGCGACGATGGTGCGCGCGTCCTTGATGCCGGTCATGTGCTGGATCGCGCCCGAGATGCCGATCGCGAAGTACAGCTCCGGCGCGATGATCTTGCCGGTCTGGCCGACCTGCAGGTCGTTCGGCACGTAGCCCGCGTCGACCGCGGCGCGCGACGCACCCACGGCCGCACCGAGCTTGTCGGCGAGGCTGTAGATGATCTTGAAGCCGTCGGCGCTGCCGAGGGCGCGGCCGCCCGCGACGACCTTGCCGGCCGTCTGCAGGTCGGGACGGCCCGTGCTCGCGCCGGTGCGCGAGACGAAGCGCGTGTGCGAAGGCAGGGCGACGCCCGGATCCGCCTTCTCGATGGCAGCGCTGCCGCCGCCGGCCGCCGCCTCGAAGGAGGCGACGCGCACCGTGGCGACGACCTTCGCGCCGGCCGGCACGTCGACCGTGAGCACCGCGTTGCCCGCGTAGATCGGCCGCTTGAAGCGGTGCGCGCCCTCGACGGCCATGATGTCGCTCACCTGGCCCACGCCGAGCAGCGCCGCGACGCGCGGCATCAGGTCCTTGCCGAAGGTCGTCGACGGGCCGAACACGTGCGTGTAGCCCTCGGCGAGCTTCGCTACCTGAGGCGCGAGCACGGCCGCGAGCGGTTCCTTGTTCGCCGGGTTGTCGACGGCGATCACCTTGCCGACACCCGCAATGGCCGCGGCCTGCGCGGCGACGCCGGCCGCATCCGCGGCGAGCACGAGCACGTCCACCGAGGCGCCGGGCACCTTTGCGGCGCACGTAACGCACTTGCCGGTGCTGGGATTGAGCTTCGCGCCGTCGTGTTCTGCAACGATCAGGATCTTGCCCATCACACCAACCCCTTCTTCTTGAGCGTGTCCACGAGCTCGGCCACGTCCTTCACCATGATGCCCTTGGTGCGGGTCGGTGGCGGCTCGACCTTGACGACGGTGAACGCAGGCTGCCCATCGACGCCGAAGTCGCCGAGCCCGAGCGTGTCGAGCGGCTTCTTCTTCGCCTTCATGATGTCGGGGAGCTTCACGTAGCGTGGCTCGTTGAGGCGCAGGTCGACGCTCAGCACCGCCGGCAGGTCGACCTCGTTCGTCTCGAGCCCCGCGTCGACTTCACGCGTGACCGTGGCCTTGCCGTCGGCGACCTCGATCTTCGAGCAGGATACCGCCTGCGGGCGGTCCCAGATCGCGGCCAGCATCTGCGCGGTCTGGCCGTTGTCGTCGTCGATCGCCTGCTTGCCGAGCAGCACCAGGAGCGGCTGCTCCTTGTCGATCAGCTTGTGGAAGATCTTCGCCACCGAGAGCGGCGCGACGACGGCGTCGGTCTGCACGAGGATGGCGCGGTCGGCACCCATCGCGAGCGCCGTGCGCAGCTGCTGCTGTGTGTCCGCCGGGCCGATGCTCACCGCGAGCACCTCGTCGGCGAGCCCTTTCTCCTTGATGCGCAGAGCCTCCTCGAGCGCGATCTCGTCGAAGGGGTTGATGCTCATCTTGACCCCTTCGGTCACGACTCCCGAGTTGTCGGGCTTGACCCGGATACGGACGTTGTAGTCCACCACGCGTTTGACGCCAACCATGATTCTGCGCACGCGCCTGACTCCTCTAACCGGTTAACTCACTGAATTTACCTTGCACTGCAGCATCATACCAGCCCGAGGCCCGCCAGCCGCTCGATCACCCGGCGCTGGGTCTCGAGGAAGTGGCTGCGCTCGGGCACCACGACCGCGCCGTTCGCATCGAGCAGCGTGTTGGCCGGGTAGACGGGCGCCCCGCCGTAGACGGCCGCGAAGAGCTCGAGGCGCTGGCGGGACAGCAGGTTGCCCATGCCCGGGCGGCGGCGGAAGCGGCGCAGCGCCGCGAGGTCGATCTCGGCGCAGGCCACCGAGCTCTCGCCGTAGCCGGCCTCCGCGCGCACCTCACCGAGGAAATCCACGATTTTCGACATGCCATCCGTCGAGTTCGCCGGGAGATCCGAGTCGATGAAGCCCGCGCTGTTGGCCGAGACCACGTACGCGAGGTTCTCCAGCGCGCGGGCGCGCTTGGCGATGTCCTTGGGCGTGAGGCGGGGGCTGCCGACCTCGCTCGTCGAGTGCAGGAACACCTCGGCGCCGCGCAGCGCCAGGGCGCGCGCGATCTCCGGGTAGAGGATCTCCTCGGAGGCGATGGCCGCGAGCCGCCCGATCGCGGTGGAGGCGACCGGGAATACGCCCTCGAGGCCATAGAGGTCGAGGTAGCGGTCCCAGACGTCGTGCGGGGTCGGGGCGAACATCGACACCAGCCGCCGGTAGCGCAGCACCGTGGCGCCCGCCGGGTCGATCACGAAGCTCGCCTGGAAGTAGATGCCCGGAAAGGCCCCGTCCGTCTCGTAGGCATTGCCCGCGAGGTGGACCGCGTTGTCCTGCGCGATGCGGGCGAGCGCCTCGTATTCGTGCCCCTCGGGCGCCAGGGCGGCCTTCGCGGCCCAGGCCGGCAGCGACTCGCCGAGCGGGTAGCCCGTCAGGAAGTACTCCGGGAGGACCACCAAGCGCACGTCCGGGCCGAGGAAGCCCTTGGCGGCGCGGACCTGCCGGCCGATGCGCTCGATGGAGGCGGCCATGCGCGCCCGGGCCGAGGCGGCGTCCGGGCACTTGTTGATGGCGTGGCAGGCGCTCTGGAGGGCGAGCGCCCGGTAGGCGGTGTCGTTGGTGGTCATGGTGACCCCGAACCGTAGGCAGCCCCCGTGGATGTGTCAAACGCGATTGCCGCAGGCCGCGGCCAAGGCTCAGTCCCGCCAGCCGCGCTTGTCCTCGAGCTGGCGGTTGAGGTTCAGAAGGCGGCGGTAGCTCTCGTAGCGGCGGGCGTCGATCTCGCCGGAGGCGGCGGCGGCCTGCACGGCGCACTGCGGCTCGCGCAGGTGATGGCAGTCCTGGAACCGACAGCCCTGCGCCAGCGCGTGGATCTCCGGGTAGCCGCGCTGCACGTCGGTCGGCGCCACGACCGGCGGGGCGTAGTCGCGCACCCCCGGCGAGTCGGCGAGCTCGCCCCAGGGCAGGCGCAGGACGGCCGAGGACACCGTCGTGTGGCGGCCCTCGCCCGAGCGGTCGGACAGCCGTCCCGTGGCGCGGATCGCATCCCCGGCGAGCGCGTTCAGGAGCGAGGACTTGCCGACGCCGGACTGCCCCGCGAGCATCGTGCGCTTGCCGCGCAGGGTCTCGATCAGCGCATCGAGCCCGATGCCCGCGCGCGCGGAGACGTGGTGGACGGGGAGCTCGAGCGCCTCGAAGGGCCGCACGAAGGAGAGGTCGCCGGTATCCCCGGGCAGGTCGCACTTGTTGACGACGAGCAGCGGCGTGATCCCGGCGTAGCAGGCGCCTGCCACGTAGCGGTCGACGATGAACGGGTCGCAGGCCGGGCGCGGCGCCACCACGATGCCGAGCTGGTCGAGGTTGGCCGCGATGGATTCCGCAACGCCGCGGCTGTCGCTGCGGCTCAGGACGTTGCGACGGGGGAGCCGCTCGACGACCGTCCAGTCGTCGGAGCCCTCGTGACGCTCGATGCGCACCTCGTCGCCCGCGACGACGTCGAGCTTGCGGCCGCGGAGCTTGCAGGGCAGCGGTTCGCCGCCCGCGGGCGCGACGATCACGCGGCGCCCGTACGACTCGACCACGCAGCCGGTGAGGGCCGGTTCGTTCAAGGGGCTCCGGCGGCCGGGGCGGGCGCGACGGCCGGGCGGCGCAGATCGAGCAGCCGTGCGATGCGCGCCGCCGGGGGCGGGTGCGAGTCGTAGAACGCCGAGTGCACCGGGTCAGGCGTGAGCGTGCTGGCGTTGTCCTTGTAGAGCGTGACGAGCGCATCGGCGAGCGCCTGCGCGTCGGCGTGCTCTGCGGCGAAGGCGTCGGCCTCGTACTCGTGGCGCCGCGACCACGCGGCCATGAGCGGCGAGACCAGCCACACGAACACCGGCGTAACAAGGACGAAGAGCAGCAGCGCCGCCGCCGGACTCGCCTGCGGAACGCCGAGGCTCGCGTAGAACCACTCGCGCGTGGAGAGCCAGCCGAGCAGCGCAAACCCGCCGAGGCTCATGAGCGCGCCCACGACCAGCCGCTGCGGGATGTGCCGCAGTCGAAAATGCGCCAGCTCGTGCGCGAGCACGGATTCGACCTGCACGGGCGTCAGGCTCGTGAGCAGCGTGTCGAAGAACACGATGCGCTTCTCGCGGCCGAAGCCCGTGAAGTAGGCGTTGCCGTGCGAGGAGCGCTTCGAGCCGTCCATCACGAACACCGACTTGACGTGGAAGCCGCAGCGCTCGAGCAGCGCGTCGATGCGGCTCCTGAGCGCCGCGTCTTCGAGCGGCGTGAACTCGTTGAAGAGCGGCGCGATGAGCCGCGGCCACGCCCAGGTGACGAGCAGCGTGAACGCCATCCACACGAGCCAGGCGACGACCCACCAGCGCGGGCCGGCGGAGACCATGATCCAGAGCACGCAGGCCACGAGCAGGCCGCCGAGCACGAGGCCGAGCGCCCAGCCCTTCAGCTGGTCGGCCACGAACACGCCCGGGCGCGTGCGGTTGAAGCCGAAGCGCTGCTCGAGCCGGAACGTGCGGAAGACGGAGAAGGGCAGGGACAACAGGCTCAGCACGGCCATGACCCCGAGCACCTGCAGCGTGCCGGAGACGATCGGCGACCCGCTCGCCGCCGCCGCGAGCCGGCCGATCGAAGCGATCCCGCCGCCCACGGTGAGCCAGAGGAGCACGATCGCGTCGTAGCCGAGCTCGAGGAGGCCGAGGCGCTGGCGGGCGACGGTGTAGTCCGCCGCCTTGGCGTGCTCCCCGGCGGTGATAACCGAGGCGAAGCCCGCCGGAACCGTGCCGCGATGAGCCGCGACGAAGCGGACCTGGCGGCGTGCGAGCCACACCTCGACGGCGAGGTGGGCAACGAGCGCGGCGAGGAAAATGTAGGAAAAAGTCTGCATGTGGGCGGCCGGAGCGGGCGGCAGCTTAGCCTTTGCTAGAATGGCCGACAATCGTTGTACAGGATTCGTGCAAGAGCGCGCCGTGAACAAGTCGGACAACCTCGTCTGGATCGATCTCGAGATGACGGGCCTCGACCCGCTCCGCGACCACATCCTGGAGATCGCCACGATCGTCACCGACAGCGAGCTTCGGGTGCTGGCCGAGGGCCCGGTGTTCGCGATCCACCGGCCGGCGGCCGTGCTCGACGGGCTCGACGAATGGAACCGCACGACCCACGGCGCCTCGGGGCTCCTCGACCGAGTGCGGGCGAGCACCGTGACCGTGGCCGAGGCGGAGGCGAGGACGCTCGCGTTCCTCGGGGAGCACGCGGTGGCCGGAGCCTCGCCGATGTGCGGCAACAGCATCTGCCAGGACCGGCGGTTCCTCGCGCGCGAGATGCCGGCGCTCGAGAAGTTCTTTCACTACCGGAATCTCGACGTGAGCACGGTGAAGGAGCTGGCGCGGCGCTGGGCGCCCGCGGTGCTCGAGGGAGTCAGGAAGTCTTCGACCCATGCGGCACTCGACGACGTGCGGGAGTCGATCGAGGAGCTGGTGCATTATCGGCGGGAGTTTTTTCGGGCTTGAACGGATATCGGCACGGTAGTTCCTGATATCAGTTCCGCGGCAGTTGCGAAGTCTAATTCGACCTACGGTGCGAACATGACAAGCTCGATGCAAGACCGAGTCCTTGCGGCGACATACGCTTGCCTAAGGCCCCTGGCGAAGATGTTGCTGCGGTCTGGAGTCAACTATCGGCAGTTCTCGGACATCGCCAAGAACGCTTTCCTGGAAGAAGCGCTTGCGGAGGGCGACCGGAGCGGGCGACGACCCAATACGTCACGGGTAGCTGTTCGAACAGGGTTGTCTCGAAAGGAAGTGTCGCGTCTCCGAGGTGAATTGGATGGCGGGCGCCTGTCGGGGCCCGGTTCGATTGAGTCAGCGCGCGAAAGAACCGGACATGCGGCAAGAGTTCTGCAAATTTGGTACTCGGACCGCAGCTTCCTTAATGCACACAAGTCTCCAATAGACCTGCCATTCGCCGGAGACGTTCATAGTTTCGTGAACCTTGTGCGATTGGCTGGCGGCGACGTCCCTCCCGGTGCGGTCAAGGCTGAGCTGTTGGCTGCGGGAGCGATTATTGAAACAGATCAGGGGCTCCTGCGGGCCCAAAAGCGTCACTTTATCCCGGGCGACGTAGGTGAAGAACTGGTGGTAGGTCTGGACCAGATCGTTCGTCCGGTCATTGACGCGCTTGCGCGGAACACCGGGCCGCTTCGCGGGCAACCTTTCTTTCAGCGGATAGCCTATTCGGAGAATCTTACACCCGCCGCTATGCAGCTCTTCAGACAGACCGCGGATCGTCGCTGCGAGGAATTCGTGCAGTCCGTCGACGATTGGCTTAGCGAGAATGAGTGCTCACCCGGCAATCGGCAATCTGGTACGCCGAGGGTCGGAGTGGGTGCTTTCTACTTCGAGGAAAGTTCGGAAGCTCGTAGTGTTTGACCGCAGGGTGACGATAGATATCGGACCGAAAATCCGCGCGTCGTAGGTCCGATTCCGATCCTGGCCTCTACTTCCAACTGGGGTCCATACTGGACACATGGGTAGCGGATTATTCAGGGACTCATAGCAGCTTTCGCTACGAGACGTTACCCGGCGGAAGAGCCCCAAGAAAGAAAGGCCAGCATTGCGGCTGGCCTATTCAGTAATCGCCGTTCTGCTGGCCTTTCTTTATCTAATTACCAAGATGCGGTCAGCGTGCACTGCGACACCCGTCGCTGATTGGGACCCAACAATCGCCAATTTCTGACCAGGCGAAAATTGAACCTGCGCGGAGGAGAGTAGGGACGTGTAGTCCACCCTTAGGTCGCCGATCTTCAGTTCCGCGATTGCAGCATTGACCGAGTCGACTTTCCCGACTACGAGGACTCGACTCGCGCCCGGCACATAGCGGCTATCGGAAACACGCAGCTTGGCGTCATGAACCTTGCCGGAGGCGTCAGTCTTGCCGAACACCGAAGCGACGATCTGTGCCCCAGCGTTCAATTGGTCGGCTAGCGACTTGGCGGCAGCAGAACCAGCAAACGCCTGGTACTTCTGGCCGAGAATAGTGATGACGCCGGTTGAGACGTCGACCTTCTCGATCGGACCAAAGACAAGCGTATTCGGGGCAATACCCAGCTTCTGAAGATCACCACCGACGATGGCATCGCCACCGACAATGGCATCACCGCCAACGATCGCGTCGCCACCGACGATGGCCTTGGTCTTGCGGGCCTTCTGCTGGTCGCCGCCGACGATGGCATC